>JAESFQ010000221.1_pt1 | contig 20433 bp, 15 predicted proteins | sample 9269431 | NCBI WGS metagenome assembly JAESFQ01 (sample SAMN14502588, study PRJNA617103) | algae metagenome | isolation source: Plectolyngbya sp. WJT66-NPBG17 and co-occurring heterotrophs from well... | place: USA: Mojave Desert, Joshua Tree National Park, California | collected 2006-08-06
AGAGGACCTCTTCCCCCCAGGAAAGTTCTATCAAGCAAGATACGCGGTGTTAGCTCTTCAGGCAAGACTACAAGAGCAGATACGCAATGTACGTTGATCAAATAAGGCTCCTTGATACGACTGTGCTAACGAAGTAGAAGTCCAACCTAGACGATACGTTCCTAGACAATGCCATACGTCAGTTGAACGAAGCTCTCCTCAATCCTCGGCTTATCAGCAATACCATCTCGAACTTCGAAGAGTTGCAACTTGCAGCGGTCCTCGTACATGTCCTGTTGGAGTTTCTTAGGGGTAAGTTTCCCATTTTTGATCTACAAGTTACCGCTTATGACTTATGCCAAGCAGAGCGCCCTTCTCCTGACGCCTCGGCTGCCTACTTCTCAGATGGCGCACGGCTGGGAAACCGCCTTGTGGCGATTCTTTGCATGGCACTCGAAACAAACGAAGATGCTACCGTCATTCAGGATTGTTACGGCACTATTCTAGAAGCCTCACTCCATTCTCGAGTCGTTTGGGAAGCTTTCGTTGAGCATCCTCAAGTTCTACGACTCCACCAAGTCCTGCTTTTGAGCGACACCAGACAATCTGTACGAGAGCACGTTTCTCAAAAAATTGCCTCCGTCTGCGGCGGCGACCTTCCAGCCACTTGCCCGCTCACCAAAGGCGAGATCGCTTCGCGATTCTGGGCAGTCATTTCCACGATCCTTCCGGACTCAGTACGTCTCCCTGCACAGTCTCAACAGCTATTCGATATTGCCGAGCATGTTTTCCGTGCAAACGACGAGTACACACGGAACGAATCCTCGCTTAGACTTTGCTTGACAACTTGGAGCGATATTCTCCTGAATCACGAACACCAGGAGTTCGTAGGCCGGGACGACGTCGACCGCGTGGTCTTTGGCCTTACAAAGCTCATCCTGTGCTGCATATTGTCACTCAAGTCTCTCAAGAAGCCCCTCAGTGCCGGCGACACGATGGAAAAGATTTTCAAGAAGTATATATTCACGAAGAGGTACGTCGCGTATATTTTGAAGATGGATCGCTCACAAGATGAACGATTCTAGCTCAATCTTGCCCTTGTTTTGACCAAGTCTGATACTGATTCGAGGCAGCTCTTCTGATGCAAAGGCTGATGTGGCTACTGTTCAAATACTGGAATCACACACAAGGCATGAGTTGTACGACCTCATGCTTGCACTAGCGGATGATAGCAGCACGTACAATGCCCTCATCAAACTCGCGGCAGACGTAGAGACCAAAGAAAATGAGCCAGCATTGGCAACAATCTCAGTCGACCGCTCCATGGAAATACGCTCTGGCACGGGCTATGTGGGTCTGTACAACCCGCGTGCCATTTGCTATGCAAACTCGCTTCTCACTCAGCTCTTCATGAATTTGAACTTCCGCAAGTTCATGCTCGGTCTGGAGCTCCAGGAAGCCAGTGGCTCTCAACAGCTTCTTCTTGAGACGCAGAGACTGTTCACGAACATGCAGCACTCCTTCCGCAGATCTGCAGACCCACGGAGCTTTGCAGCCTGTGTGAAGAACTCAGACCTCATGCCGATTGATATCAGCGTTCAGATGGACGCTGACGAGTTTTACAATTCCCTGTTCGACCAGTGGGAGCGCCAGCTTATCAAAGAAGAACAGAAGCAGCAATTCCGCTCATTCTACGGAGGGCAAACCTTGAACCAGATCAAATCTAAAGAGTGTGAGCATGTATCGGAGCGAACAGAGCCTTTCTTCGCGGTACAATGCGATGTCTTGGGCAAAGCGACACTCCAGGAGAGTCTCCAGGCTTTCGTTAGGGGTGACGTCATGGAAGGCGACAACAAGTACAAGTGCGAGAAATGCGACGGTAAATACGTCGATGCAGTCAAGCGGTAAGCTGCATACAGATTTGGCAAAGAACGAAGCTGACAAACGTAGAACCTGTTTCAAAGAGGTGCCCGACAACCTCATTTTTCATTTGAAGCGCTTCGAGTTCGACCTGGCCGATTTTAGCCGTAGGAAGGTCTACGATCATTTCGAGTTCCCACCATCCATTGACATAAGCGCCTACCATGTCGACCATCTCAGTGACCCAAGCAAAACAAAAGAAGCGGACATGTTCGACCTTGTTGGTGTGCTTGTGCACACGGGAACCTGCGAGCACGGTCATTACTACTCTTACATTCGCGAACGACCTTGTCCAACAGGAACTGCGGCACCAACCTGGGTTGAATTTGACGATAGCAATGTTGGGGCTTTCGATCCAGCGGACATTGCGTACCGAGCCTTTGGAGGCTTGACAGACGATTCATACAACCGCGTACCAAAACAATACTCGGCGTACATGCTATTCTATCAACGCCGTACCGCCGTTGACGCCGATCAGCGCAGTTGGGTCACCTCTGCAGATGGAAAAACGCTCAAAGTCCCCATGCCACCAGCACTCAAAAGCGAGGTTGATTCCGCCAACGACCTGTTTATTCGAGAATATTGCCGCTTCGACCCAAACCATACAAAGTTCGTGCGGCAGCTTCACGCTATGTCACGTACAATCAACCACGGGTCCTGCTCTGAAGGCCACATGCAGGTATGCAGAGTTGCTTTTGACCTATCCAACACGAAAATGCTAACTTGGCGCAGGAAAGAAAGTCTTTGCAGATCGTACTTGCTCATCTCGGCCACGTCGCCTGGCGTCACATGAACTCCGATATTTTCTCCGAGACATTGCTTCAGCTACGACGCTCAGTCCTTCCATGCTCAGCCTGCTGCAACATCGCTCTCAAGGTTCTTGCTACCGACGAAGGCGCCCTTCTCAATATGCTCCTTCGTTGCACACACGCAAAAGTGCGTTCTCAGACGCGCAGCTTCTTCGTTGACTGCCTCAAGGTCTTGCGCGAAAAAGAGCCCATTCTGTACGGTCTGGAAAATACCGACACCGACATGGACCTGGATTTTTCTATGCCGACAGGCGGCATACTTCCAGACATCGCAGCTAGATTGCGTAGTATCGTGAATGAAAGCTACGTAGCCGTACGCGGTTGGGACGATTACTACCTCACACTGACTCAGGTGGTTGAGATGGGTCGTCTCGAAACCGGTATCCTATTGGACCACGGCTTCCTGGAATTTTGCTTAAGGCTACTCTGTATGCACTCGTACCCGCTGTTCCAGGAAGAACAACCCGATTTATGGAGAATCGTGAGCAAGAAATCGGGAATCTTCAATAGATTCATTGGATTCGTATCGACATTGCTCTCACGTGTGGACACGAATCTACCAACCCTCGGCGTTGACGAAGATCGCCTAGCAATGCGCGATAGAGAGACCTTGAGGTTCCCGCTGACGTACCTGGAACGACAGATGCTTTATTTCTGGGATGGTGATCTAAAAGCCGTTGCGGTCTTGGACAAGGCCTTGGAAATGTTCGACCAAACCAAAGTGGATTACTTCCATCCTGGTGACATTGTCAAATCAATGCTCGGTTGTCAGGATCCAATCATCCAAGCGAACCTTTTCAAGAGTATTCATGACGGTATCTCGCTTGAGCCCCCGTTCTGCGACGCTTATGTGAAAGCGGGATTGTCGTATTGCGAAGGATCTTCGATCGTGGAAAACGTTAACAAGATCACCACCACCGTTTCGAAGGCGGTTGCATCCACAAGTAAAATGGAAGAGGACCGTCTGCCAGGCGGTTTGACTGTCCTCGATTTCTTCGGCGGTCTCTTGCAGGCAAAGAACGCGGCCATCTTCCAACAGAGGCACCAATACATATTCTTTGCGTGGATCATCGCGAAGAGCCGCACTTGGGCACCTCCATTACTATTACACGCGCTGGATAGTGTGCGCCAAGGTGCACAGATTCTCATGTGCGATCTCTACAAGAGCTATGAAGGATGGCCACTGGAGCTGGTGCAAATGAGATGGAGAACACTCCGCGAGACAATCACCGACATGATGAAGCGCATTGCGTATGAGAAGGACCGTGGCATGCTAAAAGCCCACCTGTCTCCACTGATTGATACTTGTCGATTTCTCGTCCAGCAGCTCTATGACCTGACCCAGAGTGAGGATCCTGAGATGGATCTGTACAGAGACGACGTCAACGACAGCGCTCGTATCGAACAGTGGGCTGCAGAGATTGAACCTAGATTGGAGACATGGCCACAGGACGACGGCCTATCAGCGGGTGATGTCTATGATCAATCAGAATTCGGTAGTGAATCAGATGGAGAGGACGTACATGATAACGACGTATGATCATTGACCTACGATACGCCTTCAGACGGCCCATTCAGCCCTGTCTTCTCGCTGTCTTCTCTTCTTCGCAGTATGGATGGAATCAGTGGCGGCTCTGGTGCCCGGCGTTGGAAGGATGCGTACTTGATGGACGTGGAGAGGGCCGCGATCAAGTCTTGGCCCTATTGAGAGCTGGTTTAGAAGGGGTTGTTTTCGCGTGGAGTTATCGGTGGAGTGCATGATTAATGTGGAACGAATCAGGATGCAACATGGTATTGGCGTTTGGAATTCGGTCTCGTCCAACAGTCTTTACTTATTGTTAATATTTGGGTGGCATAGCGTGGTGCTTGGGAGTACTTAGACGGGAGGACGACTGCATACTGGGAGTGGGGGTACCTATGACTATCACGCTTGACGACTTGAGCATTCTCACCACACAGGATATAGATATGCATATCTTATCATACTGTCCGATGTATTGTCCCTTTTGCGTGACCAACTGCCTAAGCAGTGGAATGATTTGCCAACGCAATCCTACGCCAAGAGCGTTGGAAAAGAAGTTGGGCACAGATCTTCTCTGGTGTGACAGTCATCCACTGGTGGGCTCACTTCTAATGTAGCAGGACGGACTTTATCCCATCTTATTAAAAGCGAAATCCAATGGTTCGCGGGGTCCATGTATCGATAAGCATGAGGCTAAGCTTCGTAAGCGTGGTTTTGGCGCGTCCCACCTGCAGCAAGCGACGTCATAGCGAGGTAAGTGCGGAAGCTGCGGACAAGTTTCCCACCACCCAGCTGTGCCGTCATAACAAGGCTACCCAGTCAAATTCCTAGTTTAATATGAATTCCGATTCCTGTTCCCTTTTCTAATTCACAAAATCTGTATATCAGTGTCCCAGCGCCCTCGATTCTTTGATTTGTTTCGCGACTGCGTGCAGCACGCGACACCCTCGCATTGCAGATACCAGCGCGCCGAAACAAAGGTAACCACGAAGTCGATACGTGAGAAACGAGGGTCACAGAGGCGATCTGATTGTTTGGGACGTGGACGGTATTCACAATGGCGAACAAATTGGACGCGATGAAGCCGCAGAGGAAGATTGAGCTCTTCTCCGGCTCGTACTTTGCGGCGTGTACTGTGGGTGGTATTATTGCGTGTGGACCTACACATACTATGGTTACCCCGCTGGATCTGGTAAGTCGCACACCATTGTGAGAGTAGCTGAGAGCGTCAGGAAAGTGGAAGCTTCGAAGCTACCAATTGCGCGCTCAAAGCCTCAGACCATTCTCGGTCAACACTCGAACTACGCATCGCTTCCAAAGTGCTGTTACTAACCCAAGGCTTTCAGGTAAAATGCCGTCGTCAAGTCGATTCCAGCCTGTACAAGTCCAACTCGCAAGCGTGGAAAATGATCTATTCCAAAGAAGGTCTGCGGGGCGTATTCTTTGGCTGGACACCAACCTTCATCGGTTATTCTATGCAAGGTGCTGGCAAATACGGATTCTACGAAGTATTCAAGTACCTCTACGGCGAAAAACTCGCACCCGGTGCTCCAACAACAGTCGTTTACTTGGCAGCCTCCGCTTCCGCCGAATTCCTCGCGGACATCGCTCTATGTCCCATGGAGGCGATCAAAGTCCGTATGCAGACTACGATACCACCGTTCGCGCATACACTCAGAGAAGGCATGTCAAAGGTGATCAAGGAGGAGGGTGTGGCTGGTTTATACAAGGGCTTGTATCCTCTCTGGGCGCGTCAAATCCCATACACCATGGTCAAGTTCGCGACGTTTGAAGAGACGGTTAAGCAAATCTACAGCTTCCTGGGAAAACCGAAGGACTCGTTCTCAGGCTTGCAACAGACCGGTGTAAGCTTCCTCGGTGGTTACATCGCTGGTATTGGGTGTGCGGTTGTTTCGCATCCCGCAGGTACGTTAAAACACAGTTTGCGCCACGTCGATAATTTCGAAGAGGTGCTAACATACAATAGATGTCATGGTGTCGAAGCTTAACAACGACCGAAAGGCTGGCGAGGGCGCCGGTCAGGCCATCGGCAGGATATACGGCAAGATTGGCTTCGCTGGCCTGTGGAACGGATTGCCAGTTCGTATCTTCATGATCGGTACTCTGACTGCGTTCCAATGGCTCATCTACGACTCCTTCAAGGTCTACCTCGGCGTAAGTTGCCCTAATATACTTCTATGAAGCACTTGAGCTAACTTGATACAGCTACCTACTACTGGCGGTCACTAAGAATGATGCACAATGGTCATGACTTGTATGGTGTTTTTGGAGCATTAGAGGAGCAATTACTATCTAATCACATTCAACTACCTTTAGATCCTTGCAACTTGCGTAAATGGCGATTTAGGCCATCGAGCTCTATTAACCAATCACATTGCACAATAAAGAGGTGAATCCGGGAGCTCGTCATGAGGTTACAGAGATCGAACCGGTACATTCATACTAATACTACTAAAAGTTATATATCCATCCAGCAAACCAAAACCAGTCATCATGGCGGTAAAGAAAGAAGTCGTTCCAAGTATATCGCAGTCAGCTCATTGTTGCCTTCACTTAAAGCTGCAATAGACCGTTAGCAAGTGTGCTCCAAAATCAACTACTACCCAATGATCTAGACTAGACTGACTTGATCGCGGGAGCAACGTTGATATCAGGCAGCTCGACGAGCGGACCGTTGACATCGGGGAGCTCGGTCTCGGGACTTACGTTGAAGTCGTTGTTGTTGGCGGCAGAGTTGCCAGTGCCTGCGTTGTTTCCGTTGCCGTTTCCGGTACCGGCTTGGTTGTTGTTCTGTGAGGAGTGATGTTAGTTAGGTAGTGTGAATAGGACGTTGTTTGGGAGAGACTTACGCCATTGCCCTGGCCGTTGCTGTTGCCGTTGTTGAGGAGCGAGTTTCCGCTGCCCGCAGTGGCACCGGTCACGGAGCCAACAGTGGGGGTGAGACCGCCGACGACGCCGGTAACGCTGCCGGTGACGCCGCCGAGGATGTTTGACTGGCGCTTGAGGAGATCTGAGGTGAGGCCTCCGGCGGTGCCTGTGACTGGCTTGACGGCACCAGTAACCGGAGCGGTAGCACCAGTGACGGGTGCAGCGGCACCAGTGACGGGCTTGAGAGCTCCAGTAGCACCGGTACCTTGAAGGGCGCCAGTGACTTGACCAAGAAGGGAGAGAAGTTGGGCCTGGTTCAACTTGCTGAGGTCAAGGCTGTCGGTGAGGCCACGTCCAACGACGCCGGGAAGAACAGGAACACCGTTGGTGAGGGAGTCGGTAGTAGTGCCAACAGTGACACCGTTGAGGAGACCACCCTTGCCGTCAGTGAGGCCACCGACGACGGGTCCAGCAACCTGAACGCCCTCGACACCGCCGAGAACACCACGCTTTCCATTGTCTAGGATGCTACCCAAAGGCTTGAGGTTGAAGGTGTTGCCGTTGGCAGCAGAGTTACCGGTACCGGCCTCGTTGTTGTTGCCATTGTTGTTACCGGCAGAGTTTCCGACGCCGTTGTTTTGGCCATTGTTGTTGCCGTTGCCCTGGATGAGGTTGTCGCTGCCAGCACTGGGGTTGGTGACAGAGCCGATAGTGCCGGTGACGGAGCCGACGAGGTTAGTGACGCCAGCAGTCTGAGGAGTAGGGGCTGCGAGAACCGAGGAGGAGAACGCAATGATGGAGATGGCGATGTAGGAACGCATGTTGTCGGTTGTTTGGTTGGTTGTTGAAGATGGAGAGGTAGGAGTATTAGAAGTATAAAGTGAACTGAGCGATTGGCAAAGAACGAAAGAGAGTGTGATGGATGTGTTGGATGATGATTCTGGGTGGACTCCAGTATGGTTTTATATGTCCTCACAGCATCCAACTACCCTTTGACACACCTAGTCAGCATGTCTAGTCGATCGATACTCTACTGTACGCCCAGACCCAAGGCAAGCCATGATCGTCATCAAGGGCGTGGAGATGATCCAACACCAGGTCATACCATGGTGGGAAGGTTAAGGCTGCACCTTGTCTAGTCATGCTGCTTGTATTGACGATCTTCCTAGACGAAGTGGCCGATTCTGCCGTTCCAAATGAGGCTCTTGCGTGTAGGTCGCTTTGAACGCTTATTGGTTTAGTTACAGGGTAAGATTTGGTCCTCCGGGGTATGTCCCATGCGTGCTAGGATACAGGGAGCTTGGAGCCTCATCTTTAGCGCACATCTCTTGGTGGATCCTGGCGGTCAAGCTTCCGGATCGCTTCTTGGGGCCTTGAGTAGGTCAATTTGCGCCACAGAGGTCAAGGTACGACTTAATTTTGATGGGGGACTTGCACTTGGGGCGAAGACCTGTAGCCCGCAGTAACACTGTGAAAGTTCGTGATGGCTGAGCGTAAGTTGCCGTCTCATGGAAGATCCATCTTACCGCGCATTTGCGTGATCGCGTTACTCGAGGCTCATACATCTTGCCTTATTCCGGTCCCCCTGTGTTACCCCACACGTCTGCGTTGCAAGGCTACTCCCCTGACGATCTGTTTCTCTCGGGGTTGCATTCCAAGACGTTGATCTTTCGTTTTCGGATAATATACTTCAGCGTCATCGGCAATTCCTGTCTAGCGCGTCGAGGGCCCAACCACACTCGGAGTCGATGATCGACGCTGCTAACGGAACGAGGGAGATCTGCTTCACTAACGATTAGTGAGCCCGAGCTCTCATGGCACGTTTCTCGACGGCGTGTGACACAGCTCGCCGATATTCTACTTTGCAGCTTTCCGATCATCAACGCGAGCGCATTCCAATGCTGTTCAAAGAAAGCGGCGATGGCAAAATTACCCTTTGGTCTTGCTGCTGGCAAGATCTTGCCGCTTTATCCCGAATGTCTTGTGTCTTTGTCGATGATCGCCAGGTGTCCAGGCTCGAGCAGTGCAGGTACTTTACTATCCAACATGAATGCCTGCGCATCCAGCAAACAATCCAAAACACCGGGTCGGGGGAGATAGGAGGTATCTTGCGCGGAAACCATTTCTCCCGGGAGCTGCGCAACCAAGCTACACTGCTCGCCCTGCATTACCCCCTTGGATTTTTGCGACTCTTTAACAAATCTTTAAGGTTGCGGAGTTTGCCATGATGAAGTCGAGGCTGCAGGAGCAGGTGTGTGATGAAACATCCCAGGCGTCTACCCTGACGCAGCGCGGTCAATGCGTTCACGTGCTACCCCTCTAGTAACTTTCCCAATGTTCTCAACGCTCACCAAGATGGGAGGAAGAACTCAATCTACAAGTGACCATGAAAAGAAAGGGATCAGGGATTCAATGTGCCGAAACTTAGCTGGAGATCATTCCGCATGTTCTATGCTTTTCGTCGCGGAATTTTATGTCACCGCCTCCTTTGCTTTTGATCTTGCACAAGGTCCAGGCCCTCCAAGATGTCAACAGCCTTGTCGAGTTCAGACGTCAGCTCATTCTCTTCCTTATCCTTGTATTCCCTGTTTTCTTCACTCTCCTTGAGTTGTTCGAAGAGCTGCATCATCTTTCGGCACAACACAACCACCTTGACCTGTGCATTACGCCCCGCATCGATTGAAGTCCACTGTCGACGCACAACATCATACAACCACATTATCGAACCCCAAACGACATTATGGAACTATACAGCAAATGTCTTAGGAAAATGTTGACAGATGTGATTACTGAAGATTTCAGGCCTACGCTTGCTGTGGGAACAGTCTGGTATGCTAGGGTCTTTGAGTTCCTTGCTCGCTCGTTTACGCTCAAATGCAACTTGTCGTAACCGCTAAGTATCATGGAAATAGTGTTGGAAGACATGGTGAGGTGGAAGGAGTTGTTCTTGCCTGCAAATTGGGTTATCTGCAGGATGAGCAAGGGGTGTGTAAATGTCACATAGCTATATTGATGACTGTACAAGCATCGCCTACCCAAACTCCGTATCCAACTTTTCAACCTCGGTTTTAGCTATCAAGGTATACATACAGATGCGAACGTAAACGGCATAACAACGTAAAGATTACTCAGAGTCGGTAACACAGCCTTGGCTAGCATCCTTGACGAAACGCGCGTACTTGAAAAGCGTACCCTTCTTGTACTTCAGTGGGGGTGCGGTCCACTTCTTCCTCCTCTCTGCTAATTCTTGCTCGCTAACGCCAATGTTCAGCTCGTTCGACTCGGAGTCAATGGTGATCTCATCGCCGTCCTGAACCAGGCCGATGGGGCCGCCCTCTTGCGCTTCAGGCACAATGTGACCGATCAGAAAGCCGTGGCTACCACCACTGAAGCGACCGTCTGTGATGAGTGCAACGTCCTTACCGAGACCAGCGCCCATGATGGCGGAGCTGGGCTTCAACATCTCAGGCATACCGGGGCCGCCCTTGGGACCTTCGTAGCGAATGACGACGACTGTCTTCTCACCCTTCTTAATTTCACCACGTTCGAGAGCGGTGATGAAGTCGTCCTCGGCATCGTAGCACTTCGCCTTGCCAGTGAACTGGGTGCCTTCCTTACCAGTGATCTTGCCTACGCAGCCACCAGGTGCAAGCGATCCTCTCAGGATTTGCAAGTGACCAGTAGACTTCAGAGGCTCGTTGAGCGGTCTAATAATCTTCTGCTCAGCGGGGAAGTCCTTCACGTTCTCCAAGTTCTCCTTTAATGTCTTACCCGTCACAGTCATCTGGCTACCGTCAAGGAGACCTTCCCTGAGCAGGAACTTAAGGAGGGATGGTGTGCCACCGATGTCGTGAATGTCTGCCATGACATACTTTCCTGAAGGCTTCAAATCGGCCAAAAGTGGAATGCGGTCGCTTACACTCTGGAAGTCGTCAATGGTGAGCTTGAGGCCAACGGAGTCTGCAATCGCAATCAAGTGAAGAACGGCGTTGGTCGAGCCACCAGTGATGCTGATGACGACCATGGCGTTCTCGAACGCTTCCCGGGTGAGGATGTCGCTCGGTCGGATGTCCTCCTTCAGCAAATTCTTGATAGCGCCACCCGCTGCCAGGCATTCCAACATCTTAGCCTTGGAGTTTGCCGGGTTCGACGAAGAGCCTGGTAGCGACATGCCCATAGTCTCGATCGCAGTAGCCATTGTGTTTGCTGTGTACATTCCTCCACAGGCACCCTGCCCGTTGCAAGCATATCTAATAATGTCGAATCGCTGGTCTTCGGTAATTTCGCCCGTGATGAATTGCCCGTAAGCTTGGAAAGCGGAAACGATATCGATCTGCTGGTTCTCGAGGGTTTTTGCGCACCCGGGTTGGATGGTACCGCCGTAAACCATGAGGGACGGTCTGTTCACACGTCCCATAGCCATGATGACACCAGGCATGTTCTTGTCGCAACCAGGGATAGAGATGTTCGCATCGTACCACTGGCCGCCCATGACTGTCTCGATTGAGTCTGCGATGATCTCACGCGACTGCAGCGAGTAGCGCATGCCCTTTGTGCCCATGGAGATACCGTCACTAACACCAATGGTGTTGAACTGCATTCCCAACAGCCCTGCCCTCTCTACACCCTCCTTCACCTTGTGGTTCAGGTCCATCAGGTGCATATTGCATGGGTTGCCCGAATACCAGACCGACGAGATGCCGACCTGGGCCTTGTTCATGTCCGTTTCGCTCATACCGGTGGCGTACAACATAGCCTGCGAGGCACCCTGCGACTTGGGCTGGGTGATGTGCTTGCTGACCGAATTGAGCTCATTGTCGGCTTTGGCGGTGCGGATTGCGGAGCTGGAAAGTGCACGTCTGGAAGCAATTAGACTTTGACTTGGGTTTCTTGGTATCTGAAGCCTTACGCTGCGTGCCATTGCGGCCGCGGTGAGCACCTTGCGCGCGCGAGAGCACCTCCAAAGCGTGCGAGAGACATTGTGGCGGACGATCTGCTCGGCTCGTGGCGGAGGGCTCATCCTAATAATTTATTGATGCGAGCTCGGAGGACGCGGGGACGGAGGCATTTCCGATTGCATAACTGACCAATCAGAAACAAGGTGATGATGCAGCCCCATCTTCTCCCCAGGCCGACGGCGATCTCATCTCCTCACACCCTCAGGTCTTGCATCGAGGGTTCCATATGAGCCGCAATGTTGCGACTTCGACATGTACGCGGCAAATACATCGCCCCCAGTCAACGTGTCCCGGCGTTGTTTCTTGATGGGCTTGATCTTATTCTACACAACCAGCAGCAAACGTGCATCCATGTTAGCATACGAAAATACATCTACGCTTAATCAATCTCTTTATGGAACCATAGATTTTATTTCGATGAGCATGTTCGTAGAGGCGCGGTTCTCCGCGTGAATTGCGCCGGATACGTATTGTTGAACAATGTCCTATTGTCACAGTCAACAGCTCATCACATCCGCGCCCGCGTTCGCCAACATTATTCCTATTCAAGTTTCAGTCATACTTGTGGCCTATAGTTCTGTTGTTGCCGTTCTTTTCCATTTCTACTTACCTTGTTCTCCAATTTTGCTTCCACCGAGGCTCCGCTTACGAAATGAGACACTTCCTAATCTACTGTCTTATCTCTCCATGTCTTGCGCAGGTCGCAGGAAAAGTATACACAGGCTTCAACTATGGCGCGTTCTGGGGCGTAGGGGAAAATGTTAAAAAGAAGGCGGACTTCGTCGATGGCTTCAATATAGCTAGGAACCTGAGTACCGATATACCCTTCGATAGCGCGCGACTGTTCAGTTGTAAAGCAGCAGGTACTCTTGATGAGCCCACCGAAGCATTTGATGCTGCAGTCGTCTCCAAGACAAACCTGTTACTAGGATTCTGGATCACGCCAGCGCAGAAAGGCGGCTCGCCGGATGAGAACGTCAAAAATGAGTTGAACGCGCTTGAGAAAGGGTTCAAGAAGCATGGCCAAGCTCTTTCCGATCTCATTATTGGACTTTCTATAGGAAGCGAGGACGTGTATCGTGCGGAAGACACGGATGAACCTGGTGTCACGGCAGTGGTTGTTGGACAGACTATTGATCAAGTTAAGAAAACTATCGCTGCCTCGTCGTTCGCCCAGTACATGAAGGACAAACCAATCGGTCACGTTGATGTCGCGAAGCATGCTGTGGTGGACAACGCAGACTTCATTGGCATGACTGCGTATCCATACTGGAACAAAGACAGCATCGGAACAGCAAGTACAAGCTTCCAAGGCTCCCTTGAACAAGTCAAGCAGCGCGCGGGTAACAGACCTGTTTGGATCGCGGAGATGGGCTGGCCCTTTACCGATACCGAACAACATGGCGCTGCAGTTGCCGGTGTAGATGAACTCCAAAAGTTCTGGACTGAGGTTGGCTGTATTGTGTTTGGGAAATACACCACTTTCTGGTTCGAGTTGCTCAAGGATACTACACCAGAGCAGAAGGCTGATTGGAGTATTATTGACGCGAACACTCGACAGTCACGGATTAAGAATATGAGCTGCGGTAACCCACAGCCGAAGCCGCCTGTTCGCGCTCCTAATAGCTCACAAGCATCATCCCAACCTGTTGCATCAACTCCTCCCAAAACGCCTGATTCTAGCTTGGCGGCCAGCCCAAGCGCCACCCTTGTGGTATCGTCTTCTAAAATCTCGCCAATCGGATCAAGTACAGTACACGTCACGGTAAGCAGAACGACCACAGTGACTCCACAGCCCATCGCACCTTCGCCAGTAGCACCAGGCGATCCATCTCTTGTCACTGTAATAGTCACTTTGACGAGTGTTGCTACAGTCACGGCGCAGCCGTCGATTACTACAAGAGTTAGCACGAATCCATCACCATCTCCTGCTGATGTTGTGGGCTTACTCGGTATGTTCTATCCTAAACCAGATTCTGTTAGAGCTAAACATTCCCAGCTCAAGGCCAGCTAGCAACAGGCCCTGAAGCTGTAACCGTACAGACAACAGCAACTACCGTCGTCTTTGCCAAAACCACAGCGATTGCTGCTCCGAGAGAGTTACCCCTAGACGTCGATTGGTGCGTAACAGTCGCCGACATAGACCGCAATGGTACACCTATCACCGTTGCAGGCGGACCTGCTGGTCCAGGCGGAGAATGCACGCCACCTCCAACTTTCCTGGGATATCCGTATGCAGCAGCAGGAGCAACAGTAAAACAATCCGAAATTCCCATCGGTACGGATTGGTGCGTTACCATGGCCGATATCGATCGTAATGGTCGCCCTGTACCTATTGATGCCGGGCCCGCTGGAGCGAATGGCGAGTGTAGTGTTCCACCAACGTATAGTGTTGTGCCTGCGACTGCTACTATGCCTGCTGGCTCAAATGCTCCTGAGCCATCGAAGGGACCTCTACCGCCTACTTCTTTGACGGTAGAGTTCTCTTTGCTTTCGAGCATCAAGGCGCCAGTGAGTTCTGTTGTATCTCCAGCGAGCTCTGGTACCTCATAACTTGGTAAGTCATTTGGTATAATGGACGTCTTTCCCGTTTCTAACAATTGCCATAGCTACATCGGCAAAGTCGCAATGCAAACGTCGCCAGCCTCGATCTGCAGCACTGCCTATATCAAACTCCACATCAATACTCTTGGTATCCTACACGATAACAGCACCTGCTTCCCCTATACCAGCATCTCCTCATTCTGCCACTTTAGTTAGAATACCTTCCGGTCCCTTTGGCGCCACACTATCGGAGTTTAACTTTCCCAAGCCGACAGCTGCGGCGAAGGGCAAAGTGCTGGCTGAAAGTAGAGAGCGAGGGACAATTGCACGACGCGAATGGGCATGGTGGAAGAAGTTCAAGTTGGGCTGGAATAGGGAGATGAAGAAGATTAAGGATATATTTAGCTAGTGATGATGTCTTTGCTTGTGATTCAACGCGGGGTTCTTATACCAATTTGTTACAGCAAGTGTGAATGCAGTTGTCATGGATTCCAATAGAATCCGAGGATACGTTGCAATTCACTCTTGTTTTACGACCCTTTTTGTCACTGGTAGAGGCTATACCAGACTTGGACTACTCTTTTGATAATACCCACACTTGCCTATATACTCCTCTTAATATAATATAACCAAGATCGATTCCCGGAAGATCACAAATACTATGATAAAGTGTCGAGCACGGATCAAGTCAATTCTTAGGACATGGTTTCCAAAAATAGATCCTTACTTGAGCTCAAAGGAACCGTATCTTGTCTAAACTACGCTGTGGTACTTGTCAGGAATTGATCTCATCATGTCAGTCATATTATTTGCCACTGCAACATTACGCATCCTTCTCAAAAACAAGACTGGCAACTCCCCTACCGGTTTTCCATGACACCAACCATTCCCAAGTCTTCTCTGGTGTTTCATAAGAATCCTCATGCCTTCAGCTCAGCTTGGCAAACCTACTATTGGCTGTCACAGAAGCGAGAATGACGACAAGTAAGATAAGATACAGTAAGTCGCATTGCGACTGCCGTTGCCGCTCCTTCGGGCCTCCCGCAGCTTCTTTCAAACAACTCGTGGACGTCCTGCGAGAGTGCAAGCAGCAAATCATCAGTGAGGAACAAACACATCACTCATAGCATGAAACGTCGTTTCTTCGACTGTCATATCGACAGCGGCTTTGTTTGTTTGTTCATTCATGTGATATCTCATCTCTCGTACTAGCTAACATAAGTTTTCCGTAACCGTAAAGAACCCGACATAGTCCACCGTGAGACACCTGATAGACTCCGAATTCGCACTTTTGCGGACATAACCCGATAACTCGGAACGACTAAGATGTAAAAGGCGCTTGCCTATATCCTTCTATCAAGGTAAATGGTAGATGTCGATAGGCCAGAAACTCGGATACACAACTATACTGCGCAATGCAGTGTCTGACGCGACTTGCTGAGTATAGCACGCGTCTAAGCCGCAGCCGCTACCTAGGCGGCAGGGGTGGAGGTGGCGGGAGGGTTCTCGACGACCTTGTCGGGGGTCTCGTTGGTGGCAGCGGTCTCGGAGACGGGAGCCTCGCCATCGGCGGGCGCGTCGGGAGCGTCGTCCTCCTTACCGGGGGAGTCGATCGCGACCTTAACGGCGATCTCACGGCCCTCGATCTCCTTGCCGTTCATCTCGGAGCAAGCCTTCTGCTGGAGCTCCTCAGAGCCGAGGGTAACGAAGCCGAAACCACGGCCCTTGCGGGGCTCACCGCGGGCCTGGAGCTTCTTGACCATGAAGCGGGGGATGGGGCGGAGGGCGATCTTGGCCTGAGTGGGGGAGTAGTCCTTGAAGATCTCAAGAAGCTGGTTTACTTGTTAGCATGCGCTGTAAGAGAGGAATGTGCAAACTCACCCTGTCCTCCTTCAGGTCGTACGGCAGGTTCGCAACCATGACCTTGGTCTTGGAGGGAACGCCGTCCTCGGGAGGACCGCGCTGCTTGCGCTCACGGGGTGCTTGAGGAGCAGACTTGTCGGCGCCCTTCTTTGCGGTAAGCGCTTCGTTGGTAGTTTCGGTTAGGGGAGCAACTTGGCCGGGTACATTTGTAGGGGTGGAGTCGGCAGGAGCCTCGTTGGAGAGCTCGACCTGCTCGGCACCTTCACCATCGGCCTTCTTACAGAACTTGATTAGCTTGTGTACACACGTGGTAGTATGAGGAGGTACTTACAGCGCGTCCGCCGCGTCCAGCACGGCCGCCACGGCCACGACCGCGACCACGTCCACGGGTGGATGTGCGGCGACGAGCCTCGCCGGTGTTGCCCTCGGCTCCGCTGCCGGTGCCCTCAGCGTGGGCTTCGGGAGTGCGGGCCAGCTGGATGGAGACCTTGCGGTCGAGGATGGCCTTGCCGTTGAGCTCAGCGATGGCACGCTCGGCCTCGGACGGGGTCGAGAGAGCGACGAAGGCGTAGCCGACGGGGCGCGAGGTGCGCGGGTTGGTGGGGATGGTCGTGGACTCGCTGTAATGACAACGTGTTAGCTTGGATGTGTTGCGTCATGCGGAGAAAACAGGGTCCACATACACCAGGTAGTCCTTGAAGAATTCCTTCAACTCCCCCTCGGTGGTCGCGTACGCGAGGTTTCCAATGTAAAGTCGCCTGCCCTCGGCGGCGCTCGCACGCACAGCCTCGTCGTCGGCTGCGGTGGGCTGTTGAGCGCCAGTGGACTCGGTGGTGGGAGCCTTGTTGTCGGTGAGGGAGGTGGTGGCCATCTGGGCGGTGATACTGTCGACAGGTGCGGACATGGTTGCTGAAGTTTGGGTGGTTGACGAACACGAGTGGTAGATCGAACGTGTAAGAGGTTGAGGAAACTTGGAGTCCTGGTAGACCGGTAAAGGTAACCTTGAACAGTAGTTGATTATTGAGTGGTTGATGGGATTGTCGAACCGCCTGTTGGTGGAACTGTTGACGAGGGGGGTGTGGAGTGGGTAGCTACGAGCCCGGGGAAGGTTGAGAGAGGATTGGGTTGATGGGGTGCGTTGTTGGTCTCTGTTGTTGACTTGATGGGGAAGAAGAGGAGCAGGCCGCGGCCAGGCAGATTATTTTGAAGAGCGCAGCCATGGGACTTGGCCGTATCCGGTAACGGAAGCGGCCCCTGCGCACAATCAAGGACCCACTTGGCTACGAGCAGCGACCAGGTGTGCATGGATAGGGGAAACGGCGACTAGGCGGCAGGCAAGCGAGTGCATTGACGGCCTTCACCATGGGCACAGCAAGTAGTAGAAGCTATGCCTGTGAATCATCTCACCTATTGCGACTTCACTGGGGAAGGGAGACAGTACGCCGATGCGCATGCGGATGATGTGCTTAGCTAAGCCCGACGCCACAGCGCACCCTAGCGCCACAGCACACCTCGGGCCCACTGCCGCTAGAAGCATCAAAAAGATCCGCTTGCCGTTGACGTGTCCGCTAGTGCACCGCTTCTTCATGCATGCGATCCGGGGGCGCTGCCATTCTATCTTTCCACTCCTCGAGTCCTGTCCGGGCTAGTCTGTCTCACCGCAATCTGGTCGCTGATTTACCGCCATGTCGAGCGCACTGCAAGCGCGCCGCGCCCTGGTCGTCTACGGCTCGGAAACAGGCAACGCGCAGGATGTGGCTGAGGAAATGGGAAGGGTCGCTGAGCGATTGAGATTCGACACGGAAGTCGCAGAGCTGAATGCCATCAGTCTTGTAGGTTAGTGGCGATACTGCGCGCAAGGGATGCTGGTTGACTGTCGGTAGAGACAACTGCTGCAACACGATGTGGTCCTGATCGCCATTTCTACTACGGGCCAGGGCGAACTGCCACCCAACAGTCAGAAATTTTGGAAAGCCATCCGAAGTGCTCGACTGCGGCCGGGGTGCTTGCAGCAGATGAAATTTGCCTCTTTTGGTCTTGGTGATACATCCTATCCAAAGTACAACTGGGCGCATCGCAAACTCTACAACCGCCTCGTCCAGCTGGGAGCGCAGCCGATATGTGATCGCGGAGAGTCTGATGAGCAACATCCAGAGGGGTATGTCAATATTTCAGACGCACATTTGCGTCCCCCTCTCGCTTCATGGTGCATTGTCTTTTGTTGCGTCTCATCCTTTTGTATACAGCAAAACTCGCACAACACTCAAGTTACTAGCGCATGTCTGACTATTCGAAAGTATCGACGGATCGTTCCTGCCGTGGTCAACGAAACTTCGCCAACACCTCCTTGACTCTTACCCCCTCGCTGATGGCGTCAAGCCGATACCGGATGACGTTCTACTAGACCCGAAATGGCTGCTTGAGACTGTCGACGATGGTGCGATATCTCCGCCAAAGTCTGAATCTGCGCCTGCATCGAACGGCGATGTGCCTGATATTCCCCCACCAGATCTTCTCGAAATACCTGGTGGACTTACTGCGAAGGTCACAAGCAACGAGAGAGTCACTCCAACAACCCACTGGCAGGATGTCCGGCATATCAAGTTCGAGATACCAGAGACACATTCCTATGCTCCAGGCGATGTACTCACGATATATCCTAAGAACTTCCCATCCGACGTATCTCAATTCCTCGAGTGTATGGGCTGGACTTCCAATGCTGACACAACTCTTCGTTTCGTACCCTCATCATCATCGACACCATCAAATGCCACGTTGCCGATCCGGAACCGGGACCCAAGTAGCACGACCACTCTGAGACAGCTGTTGACCAATCATCTGGATATCATCGCTATACCACGAAGGTCGTTCTTTGCTCAGCTCGCACACTACACAAGCGACGAGTTCCACAAGGCAAGATTACTTGAGTTTACCGACCCTCAATATATTGATGAACTCTATGATTATACTACACGTCCGCGCCGCAGCATTTTGGAGGTTCTGCAGGAGTTTGAGTCTGTCAAGATACCCTGGCAGCGCGTGTGCAGTATCATCCCTACTCTACGCGGTCGCCAGTTCAGTATCGCGAGTGCGATGAACCCTACCGCGGAGGTGGAAAAGAAGACGAAGATCGAGTTGTTGATCGCGATCGTAAAGTATAAGACCGTTATCAAGAGAATAAGACAGGGTGTTGCTACGCGATACATCGCTTCACTTACACCAGGGCAAGAGATCACAGTCACGCTTTCGCGAGGCGGGCTCGGTGTGGGTAAAGAGGAGATTGATAGACCTGTCGTTATGATTGGCCCAGGAACAGGTGTAGCGCCCATGCGTTCGCTGACATATCAGCGCATACTTTGGCGCGATGAATTAAAAAAACTTCAGAACGGTCACGCGCAAGAAGACAATGAAAGTGTAAAGGATCTGCTCTTTTTCGGCTGTCGCAACGCCGAGTCAGACTACTTCTTTAAAGACGAGTGGGCGCAGTTACAAGCCTCTGGTGTACCTCTTGAAGTCTTCGCAGCCTTTTCTAGAGACCAGGTAAGCTTCCGGCTCTAGTCTTCGGAGCTATACCCTTTACTGACTATATGCCAGCGCCAGAAGGTTTACGTCCAAGACCTTATTCGCCAGCAATCTTCCCTTGTCTTTTCCCATCTCTTCCAAAAGTCTGGCATTCTATACATTTGCGGCTCATCGGGAAGAATGCCCCAAGCGGTGCGAGAAGCGCTCATCGAAGCTTTCCAGGAACATGGAAGTATAGATAGAGAGGGTGCGGAGGCTTATTTAGTGGGCATGGAGAAGAGTGGAAGATATCGCCAGGAGACGTGGTAGACATTTAGACGATCATATAGATGTACGTAGTTGATTTAGAACTCATTTCTTGGCACGTACCGCAGCTTTACTAAAGAGCAAAGTTACCTTGTCAAATTCTTCCGATGCAATAACCCGC
>JAESFQ010000222.1_pt1 | contig 20383 bp, 20 predicted proteins | sample 9269431 | NCBI WGS metagenome assembly JAESFQ01 (sample SAMN14502588, study PRJNA617103) | algae metagenome | isolation source: Plectolyngbya sp. WJT66-NPBG17 and co-occurring heterotrophs from well... | place: USA: Mojave Desert, Joshua Tree National Park, California | collected 2006-08-06
CGGAGGAAACCCGTCAAAGGCTACGACATCTCGTTCCTGATTACCAACTTCCACACCGAGGAGATGCTGAAGCACAAGCTGGTTGACTTCATCATCCAATTCATGGAGGAGGTGGACAAGGAGATTTCGGAAATGAAGCTCTTCGTAAGACAGCCGAGGGTTACCTGTACGAGTATTGGAGCTGACACATCGTAGTTGAACGCAAGAGCACGTTTCGTAGCCGAGTCTTTCCTTACTCCGGTATGTTCCACCCTACACATGCATTCGTGCGCGCATACTGACAAAGCTTAGTTTGATTAAGCGTATTACGATGGCGTTTGTACTTATTGGCTCATTACGAATACCTGGGCAGACGCAGCTAGAACGGGACAATTTTCAAGGGCCAGAATCGTTGTCCACAAACAAGCGCTGGTGTGGAAACGTTGCTATCCAAGCTGAGCATTCGACCAGCACTCAATACAAATACGAACCTCAAATCCGTGCCGCACTTGACGTCCACGGCCAATCGCTCGAACACAACTACATATACTACGTGGCAGCTGATATAGGAAGGAGACCTCACGTTTACAGTGCTTTTCATACTGTCATTATTCTCATTTGGATACCTTATCTACAAGAGTTCGGCTAGTGCAGTGATGTTCGAAGAATCCCTCCGAAGAGCGACCTCACAACACGATTAGTGCTTACAACTTAGCCAGGACGGCGTCGGCACCCGAGACCTAGACAACGTTAGCAACGCGTTTCATCACTTTTCGAAGCCATGCGATACGTACCGAAACCTCACCAGGGCTCTTCTCGTTCTCAGCGTAGACGACCTTGCCGTGGTCGAAGACCATAGCCCAACGACCGTTGCGATCGCCCATACCAGCGGGCCAACCGTATTCCTTGGAGAAGAAGGTCTTGGTGTCGCTGAGGAAAAGAATCTCATCGTTCTTGACGCCGTTAACCTTGCCCCAGGCGTTCATGACCCAAGCGTCGTTGCTTGCAATAGTAGCGATGATATCAACACCCTTGTCCTTGAACTCCTTGGCCTTTGCGATGTAGGGTGGCAGATGGTATGCTTGGCACCCTGGGGTGAAGGCACCGGGCACGGAGAAGAGGACGACCTTCTTGTCCGCCCACTCTTTGCTAGCATCGTATTCTTGAGGACGGCCGCACGCAGTGGGGTCGCTGTCCGTGATGGGTGCCCATCTACACGAGAGAAACGACAATGTTAGCGTGGGTTCCATGAGCTTCCGTGGTGAACGGAGCTCGATGCGAATGTACTTACTCGAACTTGACGCCCTCGGGGAGCTTGTCGCCAACTTGTAGAGGAGCCATAATGATTAATCGGTGTGTGAGTTTGAGGTTCTGTATGAATTGGAGGGTTTTGCAAAGTTGAAGCAGAGTAAGAGAAGGCGACTTGTATTGTGGATTAGTTATTTGGAGGGGTACCCGCCGGCTTCCCAAGCTTGAAGCTTCGAGATCGTAGTGGGGCACAGCTCCGGCATGCGCCCGGCCGAGGCGTATGACGCCAGGTACCAGCCAATGCATTCTGAGGATGCAGGGTATCTTTGACAAATCATTTTGGCCTATTAGAGACGCTCGTGAGCGTGTACCTGAGTGAGCAGCTAGATTGGAGCTGACAATGAAGATTTGATGCGCGCTGTTCTTTGTTGATAGTATTTGGAAGCTTTGTAACCCGATGTAGAAGAGCTATCTAAAGCTTCTGATGAATATGAATTTCCGTATTCTGAGCAGCGTAACACAGATACTGTTATGTGCGTATGTCGGCGTTTGGTTGGTGTGGAAGTGATCGGCCTTTTTACTTTTGGGGGTTCTGGAATCTTCTCGACTATGTTGTTGCTGCTCGTTGGAAGCCCATTACACTCGCGCTACATCGTAGTTCTGATGATGATCCCATTGGGCATGGTCATGCGCAAACTGAAGCAGAAACCATGGTCTCAACGTCCGTCCCAGATAAGCTGAGCTTTATCTCACGGGATTGCATGTAAGCGCATGCCGAAGTGCCGAGGTGAGGCATTGAACGGCATCTTCTCAACCGCCTTATATTGGGGCATCAGTAGAATCAAGTTCATAAACATCGTCCGCAATCATTCGAAACCCTCACGTCAACTCTTCCGCATCCATTTCTCGATATCTAGCTTTCTTTGAACTGGCCATGTCAATCACGCCGCCCTTCACTCGAGAAACCGCTTACGCCAAAGTCAAGAAGGCTCAAGACCTCTGGAATGGGCAGTACGTGGCATTGTTGTCAGCTCTCTCGTCGTTGCTAATTGTGCCAGAAACCCCAAGGTCATCGCGCAAGCCTACACACCCGACAGTATCTGGCGCAACCGAACGTCTTTCCTCGCTGGTACAGCAGATATTGAGAACTTCTTGACGAAGAAGTGGGAAAAAGAGAAGAGTTATCGGTTGCGCAAAGAGCTATTCGCCTTTTCGGAGAACAAGATCGCTGTGCAGTTCTGGTATGAGTTCCAAGACGCCTACGATGGCATGAAGTGGAAACGATGCTATGGCCTTGAAGACTGGACTTTCGCAGAAGACGGAAAGATGCGTAAGCGGCAAATGAGCGGTAACGATATCGAGATTGATGAAGCCCGTGAGTGTTCCCGGCCTCTGTGTAACCTTATTATGGATTCGGAAGCGAAGACTAAAGTTCGTGTAGAGCGCTGGTTCAAGGATGGCGTCGACGTGAACGTAGTCGAGATTAGCGAGTTTCATTGGTAGATGACGTTCTTGCTGTATTCAAATCAAAATCGGCGGGTATCGTAACGCTTGCGAAGAACGAAGTATATGTGCGATCAGTTCGTTGTAGGGCCTATGCTGGAGGAGTGTCGTGTATAGCGACGAGTATGAATTTGGGATCTTGAGCCGTTAGTATAAGCCCCGCTATCGGGTGCGTGAGGGGCATACCTGGTACGATGACCAACTCGTTCTTCCTTGTCCGCAGTCTGAGAAGCTTGACCTCGTCATCCTTGTCTAGCTCATCTACAAGATTCCCTGCTGCTGTCAAGAACGACCAGACCATACTAGCAACATCCTCAGCACTATGTATGCCGCTTTCTTTCCTGCCGTTCGAGTAGTTGTCCGACCCAGCTTCCCCGGAGGCCGGCAGCGTGCTGTTTGGGTTCGCCGAAGAGCTGTTCGATATGAGACCGGAAGTGCGTATGATTGTACCGTTCTCGCGCGACAGTATGAGGGTGCTCTGAACACCGGGCTTTTGGCTTAGTCGCGTGAGTAGCGAAAGTGTCTCGTCTGGCTATGCGATTGTTAGTGCGTACAACTGCAAGGGCGGCTGATTACATACAGTGTGCTGGGCCATGTTTCGTGACGGATGCCAGAAGAATAAAAGATGCAGTCGCTGTTTACAGCACAGTGATGACATTGGTGTTCTGCTTGCATGACCGAGGCTGGACCCTGCCAAGAGTTCAATGGCTCAGGCCTCTTCGGGGTTAGCGGCATCTGTAGATGTTCAATTTTCCGTTCATCAGTACAGAACGCGTCTTTCGCCCATTAACGCGACTATATCCCTTCCACTTCTCGATATTGCGACATTTAGAATAATATCTCCGATTCACGAATACGCCAAGTCAATCTGCAAAACTCCGGTAGTCCGTCATTATGACCGCAAGCTCAAAAAAGAAGAAAGAGAATAAGAAGAAAGACTTTCAAGTAAATGAGATCAAATCACTTTCACACACCACACTGCTAACGAAACCAGAAACCAAAGTTGAAGGTCGGAAAGGCGAGACCCAAGGCAGCAAATAGTACCGATACGAGCTTCCGGGCCAAATGTAACGTCCACCACATCACATCTCATAATGGTGACTAATGAAACGCAGCAATTTCTCTCAAACAACAAGCGCTCTCTACTAATGCTCCAACTTTAGAAGCGCAATGCGCGCATCATCTGGGTCTGCTGAACCACAAGTCAGATACACAGCGAAAAGAATCCCTGGCCTTCTTAACATCAGCAATTACGAGCAACCCGCCTACAGTTCCATTACCGCAACCGTCATCTGTCATTATCCCCGTAGCACAAAAACTTATTTTAGATGGCTCGAATAGCGTTCGTCAGCAGCTACTGAAGCTACTGCAAAGTCTGCCACCAATCGACATTGCTAGCCACGCGGACCAGCTGCTACTCCACACAAGAGCTGCGATGACCCATCTAGCAACAGAAATTCGATTGTTTGGTCTCGACGTGCTTGAATGGTTGCTTGTCGTTGCAGGCGATGAGGTCGTCAGTTGTGCCGGAGGTTGGGTGAAGATGCTCAAATGCTTCCTCAGTCTGCTCGGTTGGCAAAGCGAAGCGTCGAGCAAATGGTCAACCGCCAAATCATATGGAAGGGCCGATACGAAGATGCAAGTCAAGCAAATGAGCGCGTTAACTTCCTTCCTTCGCACTGGGCTCTCGCATGCACAGACAATAGCCGTTATCGATCTCAGCGACAACAGCTTTCCTCTTTGGCATACTCAGCATCATATACTTTCTGAACGATCGAACGTATATGCGCATCTTAACTTGTTTGGCGCTGCAAGGGATGAGGAAGCAGAGATGTATGAAGACCGCGAAGATCGACAGAGATTGTTTCGAGACCGAGCCGAGGCTGCCATCATCGCAGGATTGGAGCAAGCTACGAAAGGTGGCGGAGAGCTGGGTAGAGCGGCCGCGCAACTTCGCAAGGCTGTGAAAGAAGGCATGGCGGACTTCTATCGAGAAGAGTCAACGGCCTGAGACTTCGATTCTTCGTTCTACGTCTTGCAAAAGCCGTGTACCGTGGCTTGCTCGGAAGCAGATGAGGCATAATTGTTTCAAGGTACTTCGTGCTACTTGGAAACCAGATGAGATCTTGGATCACCGCCAGGACTGACACTGGATAATTTCTGGTGCCCTCTTTACACTACGCCACTTGTACCCCCGGTCGAACAAGGGGGGACCAGCCAGGGAAATGGCGTCCCTGCCATATGCATTCAACGGTGACCTGGCAACCACAAGCAAGAGCTTCCAGCTAACGCGATGACTCAAGATCTGACTGGTGAATACATGCCCTGTCAGCCTTGCGCACCCACGTCTTCCTCGGCCACCGATGCAAATGCAGAAACTTCTTTAGCCAGATCCGGCCGCCCCTGTCAACAGCATTGTACCCCTCACTTTGTGTCACCACTTGAGCATCTCTTCAATTCCAACAATGTCGTCCCAACTGGTACGAATGAGGCGCTCGCGTCTTCCAGACACGATAAACAGTCAAGTGAACTCGAACACGGCGACGGAGAAAGAAAGAGGCAGTTAGAGACGGGGCGGATAGAGAATCAACCAACACCTATTTTACATGAACAGCCAGTCAACGTAGAGTCCCACCGAAAAGATCACATGGCGTCAGGCTTGATACACACCATGACTACGGCGGTAGCAGAACCTGCGACACAGGAAGATGAGCCAACACCAATTACGGAGACTACCAGCGCGAGTAGAGTTCCGCAATCAGGTTGGATTGGAATACCTCCGTTGCACCATCAAATAGAGTTGTGGATTCCCCATACAGCCGAAGAACTCGCTCGTCAGACAGCCTGTTCGACTGTGCATTTTCCAGAGACCCGCCAGCGTCGCCGAGGTACAGCACGTAACGCCGATGTGTCATGGAAGAATATGCCTACTCACCTTGTCCCTTTTCTTCCCTACATAGAAAAGAAGGTTGGAGAAACAGGGAAGGGTGTGTCAGCCCCTGATGCCAATATTATGGATGTCAGCATCATTCGAATATGGATCGATCGATGTGCACAACTCCACGGGGGACATTGCGACGGCAGCAGGACTTCACAAATGCATTCGTCATTTCCATCATATCTAATCGATGTCGAGCGAGGATGTTTGGTTGCTGCGCCTGAACGTCCTTGTTACGTAGCTCTAAGTTATGTTTGGGGTGGGGCAGAGGCATCAGCTTGCGCTACAATAGCGAACGTGCAAGCGCTTCAAGAGTACAACGGATTCTACAACGGGACTATATCACTACCTCGGCTTATCAGAGATGCAATTAATTTAGTGAGGGACCTAGGCCTTACTCATCTGTGGGTAGATCGGATCTCCGTTGTCCAAGACGACGAGTCGACCAAGCACCACCAACTGAATGCTATAGGAGAGATATATGCAGGTGCACTCTTTACCTTGGTTGCAGCCCAGAATAAGGAAGCGGCCCTAAGTCTCTATGGATCCCGAAAAATGGCACTTGTTTCGGCTAAATCATCCATAGGACAAGGAACTAAGAAGTCGGACGGACAATCGCTGAGCGGTGCACAGTACATGCTTCAACAAGCGATGTCTCTCATGGAAACCAAGTGGTACTCGCGAAGGTGGACTTTCCAGGAATACCAATTTTCTACTCGGAGGGTCATCTTTCAAAATAACACGGTCAACTGGGAATTTCTTTGTGCGTCCTGGCATGAGTGTCAAGATATCACCATACAAATGCCGGCTTCTCCCCACGTCGCAATACCAAGTTTGGGTTCTCCACCAACCAAAACCGGCTTGCCTGTTGCTGGGCTCAACAGTTCACCTTGGCCAGACATGATTCGTTACACACGGCTCATGGCCCTTTTCAATGAACGAGATCTGACTTTTCCGGAAGATGTTCTCGACGCTTTCGTTAGTTGTCTCGCCCATCTCAGCAGCGTGTTTCCGGGGGGTTTCATCTCCGGTCTACCGACGATGTGTTTTGACCCTGCGCTCCTCTGGCAGCCATGGGCGTACCTGAAGAGACGGCAACCCCGCAGACTATCCACTCACGAGGCCATATTACCTTCGTGGTCCTGAGCAGGATGGGAAGGCAACATCAACTCAGAGAGCTGGAGAAGTGCTGCTAACTACCAGTTCGAATATTCATCCATGTCGAATACACCCCAATACACTTCGTCGAGAACCTTTAGTACAGTTCAATGGACGTGCTCGAAAACGTTGACTTCGGAGCGATACCCAATCATCATTCCAGCACAATTCAGAGGACCAGCATTTACAAAGTCTGGGGATAGTCTACCTCCAGCATGGGCCATGTCCGCAAACCTGGGAGAGGACGTACACGCAGTTTGCCATGCATGTGATCAATCTGTGCCTTTTCGCTTTCCAATTCCGATCCTCGACGATACAATTCGCCGTCAACCTGTAATAAAAGCTCGTTATCTGCATTGTATTACGAAACACACCTTCCTTGTTATAGGCGAAGAGTTCCGGAATACGACATCGGGCTGCCCCTCCGTAAAGCTTCTCACAGCGTCTGGTCACTGGGCTGGATGTCTCAGACTCAACTTCATACCTTCACACGCGCGTGATGAAACATCGACGTCGTCCGTTCCGGCTCTAAAACATCAACCTAGGGATACCTCGAAAGCTCTCCCGAGCTTTTCATTTACTACCCCTTCGCCCTCTGAAGTCGCAGATGCGCTCTACGATCCTGATCGGATTGGAAAAGAGCTTTGCGAGCTTAACGAGGTATCTGCTGGATCAGTGGAGGACTAGGAAATCGATGCACGAAGCTTCGATGAATGGTATCAAGAAGATTGCGGCTGGAGTCAAGGACTGTACGAGTTTGTGAACGTACTCTGGGTGAAGCGTATGAAAGGGATCGTTTATCGCAAAGCGCTTGGAAGGGTTCGGAAGGACGTATGGGAGATCGAGGCGAGGAATAAGATAGAAGTCACACTTGGATGAAGCGGTCACAAGTGAACGAGCGGCGCAATGGGTTTCTTGATGATGCAGAAGCGTTTCAATTCGCTTTAGTTTATTGCGCCACCAGTTTATTGGAGAGCCAAGCTCATGTTGACGTATAAATGCAACCTTAGTGCACTATGGATGAGCGGTCCTGATAGCGCGCCCGTGGCACCTCTTGATTACGTCATTGCACTAAGTGTGGCCGCGCGGGACGCCGTCGCTAACGGTCGAAACATTGCTGATACTCCCAACCAAAACTGGTGTGCTGGCCACATTGACATACATAACCCTACATATTCCTCCGGCCTCTTCTTCCGCTTCCACCTTACCCGCAATATACTCCGTTGTCCTTATAAACCTACCTAATCGCCGGCGTGGATAATTGTACGCCCAGTCAACGTCGAGACGATGTCAATATTATCGCAGACCCTGCAGGGCGTTGTGCTTAACATAACTTCCAATGTGCTCGCGCAAGCCATATCATCGTATCAAGACAGCGTATGTGATGTTACGCAACCTCTAGCTTTCTTGCGCTTTTGACTGACACGCACCCAGACGCCCTTCGCCCTCAACTATACCACCGTCTCCAAGTTCGCTCTCTTCAGCGTACTCAGCACACCACCCAATATAGTCTGGCAGAGCTTCCTCGAAGACCAATTCCCTACCAACGTGCCTTCCGCCGCTTCATCACCCGAGAAACCAGGCTCAAAGCCCGATCCTACAAAGACATCGCTCAGCAAGACCAATGTTCTCATCAAATTCCTGCTCGACCAAACCATCGGCGCCGTCATCAACACACTTCTGTTCTTGAGCTACATGGGCTATGCCAATGCGCGGGGCAAGCCAGGCGTCAGCGCCATGAACGTGGTCACGAGCGATTGCGCGAACAAACTATGGCCATTAATGAAGGACGGGTACAAGTTTTGGCCTGCGATAAGCCTTATCAGCTTCCTGTGGGTGCCAGTAGACAAGAGGATTGTCTTTGGCTGCTCTGCGGGTGTCCTGTGGGGCATATACCTGAGTCTTTCGGTGGGCGTATAGATACATGTACGATGCAGGCGCGCGCGCTGTTGACGCGGATATGTTGAGCGCTATATACCCCTTCAATGCGTATGCTGTTATAGAGTGCTGAGTGCCCGAATGCGCTCAAGCCACAGAAAAGTGACCCGGTTTGCTGGTTTGAACCACTCAACGCGAAAGCCCTTTTTCTTTCCTGGAGGCACTCGTTGTTTGTTACGTTATGCTATTGCTCATGTGAAAACATAGCGACTGTGCTCAGAGTACCACTTTTAGTGGTAGGTACAACTTCGAAGACCCGAGCTTTATCGCGTTAATTGGTTCTACCAATTGTAACACCCTCTACTATCAACCTTCTCCACAGCACCCGCACTAGGCTGACAACCATCATACTTATCTTACGGCCTAGAGAGACTCTGGCGTCTTTGTTCTGGAGCCTCGCGATGGAGTTGCTCTTGTACCATGGAACTGAACTGTTCTATCGCGCAATCATATTGGATCGTCCACTGAATATTCAATCACGCGTGCGCTATGCAAATGCGCACCCCATAAAATTTCTCGAACAGCATCTACTGGCCACAGCGTTTCAGTGTGTGTGTATGTGGCATTTCCCATACTAGGCGAATATCGAATTTGCCGACTAGAAAAGCCCTCCTCCTGCACAGTCACCTCTCCCCCAAAAACACCTTTGACATCCGCACATCATGGAAACCCTCCCAGAAGTCTCTGAGGACATCACTGTAGCCCCCGAGGGCGCTCCTTTGGAGGCAGCTCACAAGTCCAAAAGCCCCAAGGGCAAGGAACCCTCCAAGGGTAAGCAAGCCGCGGCCTCTGGCTTCCAGTACGGACCCGTACCAGGTCAGTATTTCCGTTCACGACGGGTGAAGCCCGAGGATGTCCAAATGCCGTGGCTCGACAAGCCACACCCAAGGCAAAAATGGGGTACGATACTTCCTCTCATCGGTCTTGGTCTTGGTTTGATGGTGACCGCTATCATGATCTGGGACGGTTTCAGAGTTATTGGCAGGCACAAATACTGCGAGATCTTTTACGACGATTTTACCTCGCTGAACGAAAGCGTATGGACTAAGGAAGTCGAGTTGGGCGGATACGGGTAAGTCACCTCCGATCATCGTCACTTATCGACTAATTCGGATTTGCAGTAACGGCCAGTTCGAGATGACTACCAATACAGACGAGAACGTCTTCGTCAAGAATGGTGAACTAATCATCAAGCCAACAATCCAAGACGAGCAGTTCATTGGTAGCAACTACACGATAGACCTACGTGGTCATGGATGCACTGGTTCTGACTGGACTGACTGTGTTGCCACTACCAACACGACCAACGGCACCATCATCAACCCCGTCAAGTCCGGTCGCATCAACACCAAGCTTGGCGCCTCAATCAAGTACGGCCGCGTCGAGGTAGTCGCCAAGTTGCCTGCCGGTGATTGGCTTTGGCCTGCTATCTGGATGTTGCCCAAGGATAACTTATATGGCGCCTGGCCTCGCTCTGGTGAAATCGATATCGCAGAGTCCCGTGGTAACGCTCGTGGATACGAGCAGGGCGGCAATGATGTCGTCTCCAGCACACTACACTTTGGCCCTGACGCCAACCACAACGGATGGTGGCGCAACAATGTCAAACGCGCGGCGCTGCACATCACATACGCAGACAACTACAACACCTTTGGTGTTGAAGTAAGTCTTTCACGTTCCTGTTCGTCAAGCTATCAACACTAATCATACATCTAGTGGAGCGAGAAGTACATCTTCACCTACATCAATACGCGCCTGCTACAGGTCATGTACACCCACTTCGATCAACCCTTCTTCAAGTACGGTGCCTTTCCTCTCGCCGACGCCAACGGTACCCGTCTCGAGAATCCTTGGAAGCACACCAAGGGCAACACAGCTCCCTTCGACCAAGAGTTTTATCTTGTCATGAACCTAGCTGTCGGCTCAACTAATGGCTGGTTTGAGGATGGTAAGAGCGGTAAGCCATGGATCGACAGGAGCCCCCGGGCGAAACTCGACTTCTGGGAAGCGAAGGACCAGTGGCTGCCAACGTGGAAGGACGATGGGCAGATGAAGATCAAGAGTGTCACTATGTGGCAGCAATCTGGACACATGGGGTGCAAGGCTTGAGGAAGCCACTACTACTAGGTAAACAGAATGCCTGGCTTCTGTAGACTTAACTCATCGTAGGCGGAAATATTGCGCAGGTGGAAGCCTGGACGAGGATGCCGTTGTTCCTAAATCGTACTACATAATGCGATAACGTATCCTAAAGATGTGCATTATCTTTGGTTTGTCGGTGTTTCAACACAAAACACGACGGAAACCTTCGGAGCACACTGTAGAACTACTTCTACAAACATGAAACGAATACGACATGATCGCAAGCCAGGCTCAACTGTGACCAATCTGCTCTCTCATCATGTGCATTTCCCAACTCAAATGGCTAATTATGATAAAATTTATTTCCAATGTACCCGCTATGTTCTCCATCATTGCTGCACATGAGCTACAAGCCAGTGTATGCCTTCTGGGTGCTCTTTATCTGTAAGCAGCTATATACGACCATGGACGGTCCGTAAACTTGGAGCTAGCGTTCAGTCGGGAAGGTGGGACGACCTCCGGCTTACCATTTCGGGCTATCACGATCAAGCAACCCACTTCTCCACTTCTAACGCTCAGCCGCCTATCTTGAGCCTTGTGTCCGATGTTCGCACTGCGCGGAATTATGACTAAGCCCCGTATTGCCGGAAACATATGCGTTTACGGTCTCAGTCGAACTGCTATCACAATTCACTACCAACAACGCTCTCTACCACGTCGGTTCACCCAACATCTCCTACACGTCGCAACCATGCCGTACTCTCCCAAAGTAGGCGACTCCCTTGAATCGCTAGATACGCCATCCATGATTGTAGATTTGGATCTCATGGACGCCAATCTGGATAAACTCATGAAACAACTCCTTCCCACCGGCGTCAACATCCGTCCACATCTCAAGACGACGAAATCTGCCATTCTCGCAAAGAAAATGGTCAAAGCGGGTGCAAAGGGTGGATGCGTAGCAAAGCTCAGCGAGGCAGAAGTCATGTGCGAAAAGGGCTTCACAGACCTGCTAATCACATGTGAGATTATCGGCCCGGCGAAGGTGAGGAGGTTAGTGGAACTCGTGAAGAAGTACAAAGACATAAGAATAGTCGTCGACAGTAAAGAAGGCGCTAGCGCTATCGAAAAAGCATTATCAGAAAGTGGCTTTGAAGGCACAGTCATGACGCTCATCGATCTTGATGTGGGACTACACCGCACAGGTGTGCAACCAGGTCAACCAGCTTCAGACCTAGCACGTTTCGTCACCAGCTCAAAGTATCTCAAACTCATTGGCGTACAAGGGTACGAAGGCCACTTGCAACACATCCACGGTCTTGAAGAGCGCAAAAGCCAATGCCTAGAGAGCATGAAGATCCTCACCTCGACTGCGGAGGCGCTGAGAAAAGACGGCCACGCCATCGATGTGGTAACTACTGGCGGAACAGGCACAGCAGAGTTCTGTGTCACCGTCCCCGGAATCACAGAAGTGCAACCAGGATCGTTTCTCTTCATGGATACGGATTATCGCAACGCCGTTGGCTCGAAGAACTACGCACAGAGCCTGACTATCTTGTCTACTGTTCTCAGCAAGCAGGGACCAAACATCATAACCATTGATGCGGGACTGAAGTCGCTGACGACGGATTCTGGGCTTGCCGAGTGCAAGACGCCGGGGTATACGTACGGTGTTCTGGGCGATGAGCATGGCAGTCTGGCTTGGGAAGAGGGCAAGGGTAAAGAGTTGAAGATAGGGGATAGGGTCGAGATGGTACCCAGTCACATTGATCCGACGGTGAACTTGCACAACGTGTACTATGCGTACCGGAATGGTGTCATTGAAGAGATTTGGCCTGTGGATAGCAGAGGGTGCGTGCAATAGCGTTTGAAATTGAGCAAAAGCGCCGGGATATCGTAACTAAGAAACTATACACACCTACCTGATACATGCCCCATATTCTTACGCACCCACTACTTACATCCTGGTCTCAAGCCAGGTCCAGTAGATTTTCTTTTAGATCCTTCAACGGGATTTTCGCAAGGGGATCTTTGCCAGTGAATGATGATGACGCTCTGTCTGCCCTGCTCATCTTGGTAATGTCGTAGTGTTCGCCACCCATCTTAGGACGGCGTTTCTTTTTGTACGCTTTGAACTTGGCATTCCAGTGCCATGGGTCTTTCTCTGGTTCATGTGTTTTCCCCATTTTCTCCACATCCTCCGCATTCTCCACATCACCCAAACCCCTCTTCCTCTTGCCTTTCGTCGTTGGCGGCGGAGAGACAGCCTTGTCGCATACGGCTTCTGGGTCCGCGTTCTCTTTATCAGCGTCATCATCTTCAGGAATTGTTACCGGGTTGTCAGCCGAGCTCCCAGCCGGTTTCTCAAACTGGAGCTTCTTAAGACTCGCCGCCCTGGTCATGACCTTCTCAACGGTACTATCGGTTTCTTCATGTGAACCTTTGTCGAAGTCATCCGCCTTTGCGAGTTTCTCAAGGCGAAGCTTCGTCGCAAAGGTCCCCTTCTCAGGATCGAGCTTGCCTTTCTTGAAGTAGTTGACCGCTTCCTTGCGCCAAGCTACACACTCCCCCTCGATGCCAAAAGCAGGAAGATCGTGCGATAGCTCCAGGTAATACGCGACACCGAGAGTCAGGTCGAGAAAGCGAGAGTCTGGCTTGAGCTCGCCGGCTGCTTCAATAGCGGCGAGCACGGTAAGTAGCGCGCAGCCCATTAAGCCGATGAGCTCGCAGGTTGTGTCGCCATCTTCGTTATAGATGAGCGGACTGAGGTGGTCATTTTCGTTCAGCCACAGTCCCACTGCGCTGATCACCGCCCACATTTTTTCAATGCGGTCATTCTTAGCCCGGAACCCTTCATCAAATTCGACCATCTTTGCGCTATTAGCTTTCGGCTAGCATACTTAGTCGACCATCGCACATACCATGTTTTCCATGATCTCCTGCATTCCCCACCCTTGCCAGTCTGTGTACAAGTTCATACCAAACGCATCCGGGTTGCAATACTGGGCCTTCATCCTCAGCAGATCCACCTTCAGCCAAGCGTCCCACATGATGACCCATTTGTGCTCCGGGTGTTTACTCGCCGGCGTTTTATAGAGGCCATCTTTATTAAACTGATCGAGGATGGCTTTGTAGATCTTGTCAAAAATCTCCGATTTCGATTCAATGTACGCGTCCGGGTCCAACGTCCAATTCAGCCAATTTCTGCCTTCAACATCGAAGAAGGGGGGTGGTATACAGATATAATCGTACGGTGCTGGATCTGTGGGCTTGTCCGACTGGTTCTTGTCTTTGCTGCCGCCCTTGCTTTTCTGCTTGCCTTTCTGGTTGCGGCGCACCGACTCAAACGCGGAATCCGAGCTCTCGCTGCCCGGCTCCTCCAGGAAGACGCCGGAATCGCGCGCGGTCTTCTGTTTCTTAGCCGGTGGCATATTCACACATGAGAACAAGTTTAACTAAGAAATCAATGATATTTAATGGCGGATGGAGATGAGTGATTAATGATTTTGATGGATTGCATGCGTGGGCTGATGAGGTTCATCCTGATGTTGGTTGAATTATGACATCAACCGGCCTCGTCATCGCTCCGATTGCCCCTGAACAACGCGAATCTCTCACGATTGCACGTGGAAGGCGTTTTTGTAGTTGTGCGACGCGTCTGGCCAGGTCGTATTGCACGAAATTCTTGGATGTTAACAGCGGGTCACAAGCTGATAGTTTTTCTACTGCTTCACATTTTGCCTGTGAAGTTAGAACGTCGATGCTAGGTATCTGTGAGGTGATAAATATTAAACCTGTGTGTGATGGACGCGTCAACGTAGCTGTCGAGGGAAGCATAAATGCCCAAACCATGCTAGTGCAACGACACAACCGTTTCAGCCCGAATTGCTTTTGGTCTCGCCAGTAGTACTTTTCAAGATCGCATGTCAAGAGGAGTATCTCAGCCTACATGCGTTGTAAAAGCGCTAGTGAGGTGACTAGGTTGCAATAGGCTTGCTGTGTGGGGAAGGTGATGAAGGAACGGCATAAGCTCAAGTACTTGACCATGACTAGTTTTGCCTTGCCCTTTTGTGACACAGCCACTTGGAGGCACTTTACCTTTGTATCTTCCTTGCGACAATGCCTTGAACTGATCCAAGCCCTAGTGCAACTGGCTAATGGGCTAAGGATGTCTGTGAGAATTTTGGAGCTAATTGTGGTTCTACCGCAACCTCGCCTATACATCGAGCCGTCGGCATCTGATTGCCAGCCGAACAACTTTCACCAACAGGTTCCGATCGCCTAAAATATAAACATAAGCATAGAGGCACACGCAGAACCAGCAAGAAGGTGGATTGGCAAAAAGATGATGTCCCCTGCCAGACTCGAACTGGCGGCCTTGGGATATCTGCTGCGAAGAGCAGTCATATATGATGATATGAGACCCACGTGATAACCAACTACACCAAGGAGACGATGATTACACCAAACTGAAGATCACTTGATGGGGAATTTCCAAATTTTTCAAATTATATATCTTAATTTATCCACTACGCCTTGCCGCCGCTGGGCTCGCTCTTACCTTCTTTGACCCGTTGGACCCTGTCACTCCACCCCTCCGACCCTCCGACCTCGGCCTATCTTATCATGCACGCTAAAATTTTGGGCAGTTGCGTCACGGCAAACAGTCACGATTGATGCACCCGATGAGGCCTTGAAGTTCGTCGGTCGCATTTTGAATTTTGTATATCGCAATGACTTCACGATTGGTTTCTATGCGCGTATGCGCTGCATTGCGCACATCACGTACCAACTACTCCTCTGCGCGATTCGCTTCTGCAGCCTCTGCAGTTAGGGGCTCCAGTCTACCACAAGATGTGAAGGACGCCATCGCCGTGAGTATCAGTCGGCACATGTTTCGATACACCCCATGATGACACCCTACAGCGCGATTCTACACTACCTACACCCGATCCACATTCGTCGTCCAAGACAGCCGGCCTCGTCAACCAGCAATTACCGTACATGGTCCCAACCTATGTGCGACCACCACCCATGTTCGAGAAGGGAGAGGGATGCTGGATGTGGGACATTGAGAACAGGAAGTACCTCGACTTCACAGCTGGTATTGCCGTCAATGCGCTGGGACACTGTGATGCTGGCGTAGCCCACGTCATTGGGGAACAGGTACGTCTGTCACCATCACGAAGATTACAGTTAATTAAGCTCTATTCAGGCCAAGCAACTCATGCACACCTCGAACCTATACCACAACCCACATACAGGCCTGTTATCGAAGCAGCTCATCCAACTCACGCATGCGACCGGAGGCTTTGCCAGCGCGACCCGTACATTCATATGCAACAGTGGTTCCGAGGCCAACGAGGCCGCCATAAAGTTCGCGCGCAAGGTCGGAAAGTCCATTTCACCGGATAAGGAGAAGTACGAGTTTGTGTCGTTTCAAAACTCATTCCATGGTCGAACCATGGGTAGTTTGAGCGCGACGCCGAACCCCAAATACCAGACTCCATTTTCACCCATGGTACCTGGTTTCAGGTACGGCACATTCAACGATGTGAACGCGGTCAACGACCTGGTCACCGATGCGACATGCGGTGTTATCGTAGAGCCAATCCAGGGAGAAGGCGGCGTGAATGTTGCGACACCTGAGTTCCTGCTCGCACTCCGAAAGAGATGCACAGAAGTTGGTGCCGTCTTGATCTTCGACGAGATACAATGCGGTCTAGGCCGAACGGGTAAATTCTGGGCACACGCAGGCTATCCCAAGGAATGCCACCCTGATATTGTGACCACGGCAAAAGCACTCGGCAACGGCTTCCCCATCGGCGCGACCATTGTCAACGACTTTGTCTGCGAGCACATCAAGACTGGTGACCACGGCACCACGTTTGGTGGCAATCCCCTCGGATCTCGTGTCGCTTCATACATCCTCTCCCGCCTTTCATCACCAGAGATTCTCGACTCGATTCCTGCCAAAGAGGAAGCTTTCCGAAAGCACTTCGACGTGCTCCAGAAGCGTTTCTCGAGCCAGATCAAGGAGGTCAGAGGCAAGGGGTTGATTCTGGGTCTTCAGCTTAATGTTGATCCTACTCCTATCGTTACGGCTGCCCGTGAGAGAGGCCTGCTGATCATCACTTGCGGTACAAACACCCTGAGATTCGTTCCGCCACTCGTGATTACTGAGGCAGAGATTGAAGAGGGCATGCAGATCCTAGGACAGGCAATGGAAAGCGTCTGGGTCAAGCACGAGGATGTAGAGGGCACAGACGGTCAACAGGAGATGCGGTAATGCATACCCTGGTTAGCATGGCGTTCATGGGCGTTATAGACAGGTAGCATTGTACATATCTCACGCAAACCATTGCATTAGACATGCGACGTCGAACGGTATTGAAGGATTGCATTTTGATTGTACGGAAGTGAAGGAAAGTAAGTAAACGCCAAAGCCAGTTTTGACGGAGATAGTACAGGCCAAATAACTCCCAAATCTGTAGCAGCGAAGTCGATCAGGGGAGCCCGTCGTTCGCAAAGTGAAAATCAGAATAAATGGATTGTCTCCGTTCATGCACAAGGCTGTGTGAGTCTGGTTGCTCTTGGCTCAACCGTTGCCAAAGATGCTAGTGACTCGTTCGGACGTTGCTGAGCCCGCAGCTAGTAGATTGCCACTTTGAGATGGCCCTCGTACTGGCAGGCGATTATCCGGGCTGTCACGAGAAGAGGCCGTCGGAGTAGTCGCGTCACTTCTATCGTCATTCTTGCCTTTCCCTGTGCCCTTTGAAGTCTTCGCCTTTTTCTGTGGTCCATCACCCGTGTTCTTCTCCGCGACCCCATACCGATGGTATTTATGCCGATTAGAGCGACCAAACACTTGCTGCGGCGTCTGCAGTAGTGCAAAGCTGGACAAACCCTGGCCTTCATCATCATTCACAGGTATAATCTTGGCGTTTTGAATGATCTCGATGATCCCAGCGTCGTCCTCAAGCTCTTTTGCTTCTTGGTGATCTGCGCGAGACATTTTCTTCGCGCGGTTGAAGATGGCATGCTCAATTGTGTTCTCAAGCACTAGGGTTTCAACGAGTACTTCTTTCGTTTGCCCAATACGATGGGCTCGTTTGATGGCCTGGGCTTCGATGTTCGGCCTGTTGATCGGGTTCACAATGAGTACGACGCTCGCTGCGTTGAGATTCAGTCCAAGAGCACCACACGCGACGTCGATGAGCAAGACTCGTACATCTGGGTCCTCGTTGAACAATCGTACATATTCGGATCTCAGCGTGTTGTTTAGGGTTCTAGCGTAGATACGGTGGTTGACATACATCAACTCAAGACATTGGGCAATGTAGAACGCCGCGTTGTCGCCATCATAGAAAATGATGATCTTTTCTTCCGCCTGATGTTGCATTACCTTATCCAAGAGATAAGTGAGTTTGGCTGATGTTGTGCCTACATAGCATGTATCCCGAAGGCTCGAGTGTTTGGGAAGGTCTGCGGTCTCATCCGCAAAAGTGAGCTTGCGCTTCTTGGTGCGAATGGGTGATGTAGCAACTGTGGAACCTTCAACGCCTTTCGAGGACTTGATTCCTGTTGGCTTCGGAGGGGAAACTTTGCTTGCAATGGTGGATGCTCGACGACTGACCGGTGGTTGTTGACCCTTTACTAATGAAGTAGGAACTCCAGTCCTCTGCATAGGTGCTCCATTGACTGTACCCTCAGCAGACTCCTTGAGCTTACCTTCTTCCTCCGCCATCGCAGTGGCCTTGGCTTTTGCAGCGTGACCGACAGCCTCTAGTCCGGCAGCAGGATCTGGTGAACGTATGCTTCCATCGACATGAAGTTGGCCTTCAATAAGCTGCGTGACTCCGACCATGATAGGCTTCGCGGGGTAAACGAGTGCGAAAGCTTCTTGTGATTCCTTTGGCCAACTCTCGACAGCTATGCCTACCTCATGAGATGTGCTCAATGCGATCCATTCTGCGGAAGCCGCGAGCTTTGATACGGTTTGGCTGCTCTCCAGGAGGGACTTTGCGTCATCAAGTGAGCAATTCTTGTCCTCCTTGGCAAGATATTTACTGCTTGTCTCAAGCGTGGCGACTACCTCAGAGAGACTGAACCCTGTCCATGTAAAGTTGGACTGACGCAAATTCCTGATGAGGCTATGGCGGGCTTTGACGCTGTTCTTGTGGAACAGATAGTCGACGTCAGTCCGTTCACTAGTGATGGCGTTCGCCCGCAGGACTTGTATGAAGAGGTTGGCCGTCATCTTGTCAAACCAACATGGCTTGAGGTATACAACCCGATGTCGCATCGGAGGTAAGACGATGTCTTTCTCGACATCCTCCGGGCGTGTCTTTACAACCAAACCTTCCAGAGCTCGAACAAAGCATGAAGAAAACCCAGAATAGGTTTTCCGGTATTGATGCTCATGACGGTAAATGTACTCGTCCCAATCAAGCTTGCCTTCTGAGTTGTCGCACCATGGTCGAACCATGAGAAAGTTTGAAGCGAGCATACCCAGAGCCTTGGCAGCTTTGGCATTTTCCGTGTCATGATTGAAAGACTTTCTCTGCTCAATCGCGAGCTCGCGCTGCAACGTTGAATCGGATTCTGGGCCAACTGTAGACATGTCCACCTCTACACCTACCAAGTTTTTCGCGGGTGCTTGAACAAATGTCAGTTTACATATGCGTAAGAACATCGGCATGACTTACTTCCTGATACGACCCAGCGTCTCTCCGCCTGTATCTGCTTAGCGACCAATACAGCATTGGAGACAGAGCTTGAGAACGAATGGCCTTCATCGATAATGATTCGTAGCCAATGTATCTTCTTTAGTGGCGATTTATACACTCTATCAGTATTGACGCAACTGCAATCAGGTATCCGGGTTGCTCCAATATAAGGGCAGTCGCAAACACGGGAGGCTCCATGACCCATACGTCGTCCACGTTCATCCTGGCCGTCTTGTATTTCTTGCTCGAAACGATTACGAGTGAACAAAACCACATCGAACTTCATAAGCTCGGTAGGGGCTGGTAAGTCGCTTCGAAACTCCATGGTATCGTCAGTCAAATGAGAAGGCTTGGTCTTGCTGGCACGCTTGGGCACGGAATCTACAACAAGAATCTTCAGGCCACCTGGCAGAACGTGCTTCTGTATTTCGGACTGCCATTGGTGCAGCAAGTTTCGTGGTACGACAATAATCGTAGCGGAAGAGAGCACCAATTGACGTGGTGGTGGTATCCGGGTATTCCTATTCAGGCGCGGAATGTCTGGGGGTATCTCGTAAAATGGCAGATCTCGATCAAGCGCATCTTTTATGTTTGTCATATCTCCAGCGCCATTCGCCTCAGTCTGCTCAAGAAAGGGTCTCACCGGAATGGAGTGTAGGCCTGCGGCGGAGATTGCCATGTCTGCCAATGATCCAGGTCGGTTGCGGCGAGGAGGTAACGGTCGATATGCGACGGGCATTTTTGGAAGATGACCTTTACTTGCCAGGGCAACAGCTAAGCAAATTACCGTCTTTCCCAAACCCATAGT
>JAESFQ010000223.1_pt1 | contig 20228 bp, 14 predicted proteins | sample 9269431 | NCBI WGS metagenome assembly JAESFQ01 (sample SAMN14502588, study PRJNA617103) | algae metagenome | isolation source: Plectolyngbya sp. WJT66-NPBG17 and co-occurring heterotrophs from well... | place: USA: Mojave Desert, Joshua Tree National Park, California | collected 2006-08-06
ACCACTTTACGTGTAAAATGTCTACGCTAAGATATGTCAGAGTAGAGGACATGCAATAGCTATGGAACTTTCCCTTACACCAAAGCGCGATTCGGAGTCGGTGACGGCCTTGTATGCCCTATCCCAAACAACCTCATTGGGCTGGTTGTTGATGATTACATCGTGTAGAGGTCGTATCCGTCCGCCGTTGAAATTATCAGAGCTGACCATTGCATTGAGTCTCAAGAGGTCGTGGAAGAGGGTCTTGCCTCCATGTCGGGACTGCAGAATTCAAGCAGCCGGGAGGGCTCACAAAGCAAAGAGAAGACTGACTGACAAATCCTGGGTTTCTAATACGCGTTAGAAGTGCAGTAACAATGTTCAGCCTGTACTACCTTCATAGCCCACCTTGACATCCTCGAAGAGACATATCAGCCGCCGATATCTTGCCACAGCGTTGTCGTCGCAAACGAATTACTCGGACTTCTGTGTGATTTGGAAAGGGTAAGAGAAACCAAAGGTGACGAGATAAGACGTGCGACGTAAGTGGTGTTGGTTAGACAAGGTAGAGACAAACATGCGACGACGCGCAAACTAGGCCGGCGCGACGGCACTTCGGATTACCGACGATGACGGTCAACCCGGCGCTCTAGCCAAACCGAGCCACGTGAACACCAAAACAACGATACCACGAGGCATCTTGTACTAGGTTTTGAGATGTTGATGTACTGCAACATACACGCAAGTCACCGTGCTTCGGGTATATTACCTCCGCCACAAGCGCATCTCCTGCATATCTACACTCCTCATAATTCCTTCTTCTCCTCAACCTCTGCCAACAATTGCCGTACGCCGCTCTCGATAAGCCCTCTTACCATCAACCCATGCATCCACCTTCCAACCACCCCTTCCAAGACCCCAGCGTTTCCCTTTCCCTTCTCTCGCCACATAACTGTATGGTTGATGAAAGTAGTTTGGTCTCCCTCCTCTTTGACCTCAACCACTAGCATTCCCTCTACTAGTGGTCCTTTATAACTTCCAGGCGCATCTAGAGTTAGGGTGATACGCTCTTTGTCTCGAGAAGTCACGACGTAAACTCCGCAGACGCGGTCTCCAAGATCAAATCTGAGAGAACGAATGTATGCTGAGTTGAACGTATTCCTGTCTTTGGCATCCTTGATCATGTACCAGATACCCCACGCAGGAGGACGCTTGGAAAATGTAGCCATTGTGTGTCGGAGAAAGAGCACCAAGATTTCTGGCTTGGAGGTTCCGAGAGACGCTGTGGAGATTGTCTTGCGCGCGTACTCATGGTGGATGATGTAGTTTTCCGAGCTACTCCGGACTGTATCAGGTACAGTGATGGATTTGTCTTGTAGGTAAGGCGTCGTTTGACATTGTATGCTTCGGGAGAGGGTTATGTGCAGATACGTAAGGTACAAAGCTGAGCCTGCAAATGGCACAGACGCTAGAAGGAACTTGTAGGCCATGTTTTGAAAAGACTCAGAGGTCATGTGTATGTGAGGAGAATGCGTCTAGTACGGTGTGAAGATTGGAATTAAGCCGGGGCAGCCGACCACCACAGCAACGTCTGTAAGCGTCACAACTACATTAAAGTCAGGAGAGGTGGTGTCAAGGCATCCTACTATCGGCTTGTTTGCAGCTTTTACGATTACGGCAGGGACTGCATTAAAGAGCGGGGTATGAAGATCTTGAGCTGCGGTATCAACCAATCAAGTTTGATCCACAGATCCCGAGGTCGAACACCTAATATAGAAATACCGTGTCCGTGCACATATCATCACGTTATTGTTATAAACCAGAGAATTGTCCGCTCGGAGACCTAATACGAGCATAACATTACAGCCTATCTCTTCTTAGCAGAATCTCTCCACCAGTAACCCCGCTTCTCCCGACCTTGCTCTCCTTCAAAACGCCTGCTTCATAAAGATCGTTGATAAGGGAGAACAACATGCCGTCACATCCCTTTGCCGCCATCAAATTTGCCGTAACAGGCAAATGCTCCACATGTCCCGTGATTGTCGAGTTGTACGGCACCTCACCCAACGGTACAACGTAATCTGGTACCTCCGCCATGACGGAGATGCGACTGTTGCCGAAACCAAAGGGCACACCAGGCTCGTTCAAATACGTGTTACGGTACGTGGTTCGGCCGGTGGAGCCGACATACATGACCAGGGACTCGGAGCATGTCTCGTGCGATGGAGCGAGGAAGGTTTCGTTGGCCCAGGTTTGGAAGATGGTCTTGTTGGTAATGGCGTCGTCGACGGTAATTGTTTGATTGTCGCCCCAGCCCCAGCGAGCCAGCGGTACGGGATTTACGAATGGAAGACGGCCATCGTGGACTTTGGCGTAGTCGGCGTAGAAAGGCTCGCGGACGAGCTCGGTTTGCTGCTTGGTGATCAGGAGAGCGTATGTGAGGTTCATGAACGTTGTAAGAGGTGCGACATCCGCGTTTGCAGCGTCGAAAGAGGCTGTGATGTTGTAGGAGGTAGCATTTGCGTTGAGGAACTCGGTTACGTTTCCCAGAAAGTCAACCAGAAGCTGATCAGCAACATCTTCCACTTCGGTGGGCCAGGCAAGGGTCTGTATGCTCGTTGGGTAGTTGCTTGTAATGGTGATGTTGGGACCGTACATGGCTCGAGCGGCCTCCATCCAAACCTGTGGATTGCGAGCTAACAAGCCGGGAGTGTCGAGCACAGGGCTGAGTGGCATGGTGTGGTCTAGGGAGACGAGGCCGTGAGATGGTCGGTTGCCATAAAGACCTTGAACCTGCGATGGGCCGCGCACGCTGCCGCCGGTGTCGGATCCGAGACTGACGTCTAGCCAGGGGTACGATGCTGTACCAGCGCCACCACCGGAGGAGCTGGAAGACGTATCTTGGTAGCCATCGCCACGAGGGTTGAAGGCCTCGTGGTAGTCAACCCAGTCAGCCGTTGCAGTCTCACCATTGGCAAACTGAGATGTGATCATCTTGCCGACAATAATAGCTCCCGCATCGATCAAGTTCTGAACAGGTGGCGCAGTTGCGTTGGCGGGAGGGTACAACCAGTACCACGCTCGGTTGCCGTTTGATGTTCGCAAGCCCTTGATATCTGGAAACGTTATCAGCTGGATGCTCAAAGAGTCCAGTATGATGAGATGCAAAAGTTCAGACATACCGTAGATATCCTTGATACCGATGCGTAAACCAGCCAAGGGTTTCTCGGCGGTCTTGGTGAAGTATAGACGCGAAGGAACGGCGATAGCATGCTTTTGGCCCACAGTCCCTGCAGGCAGGACCGAGTAAGAGCCATCGCCGTTGGCGATTGCAGACTCGGTGAAAGCGCCCTGAACATCGGAGAATAGTCTCCATGCCTCGTAGACGTGACCGGCTGCGTTGATAAAGTAGGGCCCCGGAGCGAGTTCCTTAGATGCGGTGCCGGATAGTATGGCTAGAGAAGAGTTGGTGAGGCTGGGAATGCTTCCTTGGACGTATATTGCTGCGAGACAGGATCAGTTAGGATCGTGGGAAGATGGGATTGAGACACACCTTCCAGAAAGCCTTCTTGCCACACATCGTCCTGAGCGTAGCTGGCTGTAAGTGATGCGACACTAACGTCGTTGCCTTGGGCCTTCACCACTGTGAACGGTACAAACATAGCATCTTCGAAAGAGCTCTTGATTTCTTCACAGCCGGAGATCTTGGCAATTGGCTTTGGTGGTAGGAAGTAGTCGACATCTGTGAGGGAGACGGTGAAACCAGTGGACGATACCGCGGCTTGCACACTGGAGATGACAAAGGACGCGACGCCGAGAGACCAGACGAGATACATCTTGCCAACAACAATTCCAGACCGTGGACTGGGTGAAGCGCTTGATGTAGATTCTTACAGTTGCAGGCCTGCGATGAGCTTTATACTTCGGCAGCATATCTTCCCTTACCGAAGAAATCGACCTCCAAGACATCGTTTCCATTGGCGCAGAGTCATGATCCCGATGATCCGCCCAAGTCAACTCCAATTCCGAAGACAAGACATGTCGGTGTCTGCGAGGCGTGGATCGTACCGGCCGTACCAGGGTCAAACGTGGAAGCCATCCAGATAAGCTGTCGACGCTTTAGCATAACTGGTCAGCGCCATCGGCACGCCTTATGTGGGCTGCGCATGTACGTAAACGGCGTCAAGCGTATCGAAAAGAGGAAGGCAGGCGGTCGCTGGTAGCTTTCTGCGGCTACTGGGCGTTGCCAGTATCAACGGCTCTTATCGCGTGGTTTGCAGGTGCAGTGGAGATGCGGCTTTTAGAGCGGGGCAAGCGTGGCTAGCGAAAGCCCGAGGAATACGCCGATGACGTGGGCCCACTTGCGAGGATAGGCATTTGGGCAGATTGGTGTTTTAGTAATTTCGTGATGGTCACCGCTTAGGATAACGGGAGAGAGCGAGGTTGGAGGTGAGCGGAGTGTTTTGGGGTTGTAGCTTGGCGATAGTACCCTGGGATGGGGCTTCCCAGACCCATGGCCCTGGAAGCTGTCATCTTGTCCGACGCAGCGCTACATACCGTCTCCTCTATACTATTCGCTGAGTATTGTAGGCAAAGTTTTTGCTGGATTGATGTCGAGACTCGGTGTTGTGATCAGGTTCGAACGAGCGTGAATCATCTTAGGCAAGCCTCGGCAGCGTCTGCGGCCGATTTGGTCCTCAACAATCATTGACACTCCCAGGGCTTTGAGACCCGGACCTTGATTGTGCTCCACAGTTGGACGCGTACGTGACATCCTACTCCAGTATTGTAGTCGTACTATTTTGTCAAGGCCAATAATTCCATCCATCGCTAGATCAACTCTTCGCTCGATTTGTATCGGATGGCATCGACAAAGCGCAACGATTTAAAAGAGGACCTACCGACGACGGCTTAGCGTTTGGTACATCTTACCGCTATCTACGAGGTCTGTACTAATGCACTCATGTCACCGTCAACATGGTGTGCACGTGAGTTATTGGTAAGAAAGCTCATCGTTCATGCTTCCACCAGGTCTGCTGTGGTCCCTGAAGCTCTCTTCGATATCGAGTTCAGCATATGCAGAAGGTGCGTAAAACGCGACGTATCTCAGCTCTCGATATCTTAATCAGATGATCACCCACCTACATACTCCCAGATCCTAGAAGCAATACATCGGCGCCATTTAGCTCTCGGAACGACTCAATTGACGTCATGTTGGATATCGCGTCGCGGAACGCGTAAGTATCTTTTCTTACTTCAATGGTACTCTGTTCTGGGTGACATGTGATGTAGATAGCTCTGAACGCGTGCCTGTTGATCTGTTAAGCAAGTGGAAGTTCGTGAGCATGGGGGTGCAGGCATGAGGGTAGGGAGCACGGCCGTAAGGAGGATAGCGTGCCGCCGTCCTGACGCGCCAAGGGCTGTCCACAGTTATTCTCCCACCCATCCTTCCACACACTGCGCAAACCTCTGCCGCCACGAACACGTCTCCAACGCGTCCACACCATCGCACCCGACATCACGAAATACCAGGAGACATCATACATTCGACAGCGCCATTGTCATCGTGACATTGCTCGACTACACGCGGCGAACAGCCCAAACAGGCAATATGCCGCGGAAGAGCGCTGCGAAGAAGGAGGAGCAGCCATCGTCGGACGAGGCGTCGGCGCATTCAGATGTCGAGATGCAGGACCAGCAAAACGACACCATCAGCGGCTTCAAGAAGTTCGGCGTAAGCGGAACCCCATTTGCGCTTTCCTCGCCGCGACACTCCGACGTCAAAGCGATCGAGGGCGCGACCAAGTGGAAGTCATGGGCTAACATTACAGACACAGTATAATGTCGATACGCCCGACTACACAGTACGATGACTCCACCGTCATTCCACAAGCACTCGGTCCACAGACTGACACGCGCACAGGACTCAGACACCAACCCCAACACCACAGCAAACAGCGTCGCAGGCGACATCGCGCCAGTCGACGGGCGAAGGCGACGCGCCGAAGAGATGAACATGCGAAAAAGCATGTACGGCAAGAAGGCCGAGGGTCTGAGGGCGTCCAAGGTACGCGACGTCACCGGCGCACCCCACATAACAGGGACATGACTGACTTGGCTTTGCTCTACAGGAAGACGACACCATCCGCCGCTTTCGATACCTCCTCGGTCTGACTGATCTGTTCCGCCACTTCATCGACACGAACCCCAACCCGCGCATCAAGGAGATTCTCGCCGAGATCGACCGCCAGGATGCCGAAGAAACCAAGCGATCCAAGGCGAGCAAGGTGCGGAAAGGCGGCGCCGCTGCGGAGCGACGCCGGAAGACTGAGCAGGAGGAAGATGCCGAGCTAGTGCGCGAAGAGAAGCATGGTGGTCACAACGAGACTGTCTTCCGGGAGTCGCCAGGCTTCATCAAGGGCGGCACTATGCGCGACTACCAGGTTGCTGGTCTCAATTGGCTCATCTCCCTACACGAGAACGGTATCTCCGGTATCCTTGCCGACGAGATGGGTCTCGGAAAGACTCTGCAGACCATCTCCTTCATCGGCTACCTGCGCTATATTGCCGGTATCCACGGTCCGCACCTGGTCGCAGTGCCCAAATCGACACTCGACAACTGGAAGCGCGAATTCGCCAAGTGGTGCCCTGAGGTCAACGTCTTGGTTCTCCAGGGCAACAAGGACGATCGCGCCGAGCTCATCAAGGAGCGCCTCGTGCCTGATGGCTTCGATGTCTGCATCACCTCATACGAGATGATCTTGCGCGAGAAGTCGCACCTGAAGAAGTTTGCGTGGGAGTACATCATCATCGACGAAGCCCATCGCATCAAGAACGAGGAGTCATCGCTTGCACAGATGGTCCGCGTTTTCAACTCTCGAAGCCGGCTGCTCATCACTGGTACTCCTCTCCAAAACAACCTCCACGAACTCTGGGCCCTACTCAATTTCCTCCTTCCCGACGTCTTCGGAGACTCCGCCGCTTTCGACGACTGGTTCACATCGCAAAATGCCGATTCTGACGCCGTTGTCAAACAACTCCACAAGGTCCTCCGACCTTTCTTGCTCCGACGTGTCAAGGCCGATGTCGAAAAGTCGCTATTGCCCAAGAAGGAGATCAACCTATACGTCGGCATGTCTGACATGCAGGTTCAGTGGTACAAGAAGATCCTCGAAAAGGACATCGACGCGGTGAATGGCGGTGCTGGCAATAAGGAGTCTAAGACCCGTCTTCTCAACATAGTCATGCAACTGCGAAAGTGCTGCAACCACCCCTACCTCTTTGAAGGCGCCGAGCCTGGTCCGCCATACACTACCGACGAACATCTCGTTACCAATGCGGCCAAGATGGTCATGCTGGACAAGCTACTCAAGCGCATGAAGGCCCAAGGCAGTCGAGTGCTCATCTTCTCTCAGATGAGTCGTGTATTGGACATTATGGAGGACTACTCGGTCATGCGAGACTACAAGTACTGCCGTATCGACGGTTCGACCGCCCACGAGGATCGTATCCAAGCCATCGACGACTACAACAAGGAGGGCTCGGAGAAGTTCTTGTTCCTTCTAACCACCCGTGCTGGTGGACTGGGTATCAACTTGACTTCCGCTGATATCGTCGTTCTATTCGACAGTGACTGGAACCCCCAAGCCGATCTCCAAGCTATGGACCGCGCTCATCGTATTGGTCAAACCAAGCAGGTCTACGTCTTCCGTTTCGTCACCGAGATGGCTATTGAGGAGAAGGTACTTGAACGTGCTGCGCAAAAGCTGCGTCTCGATCAACTAGTCATTCAACAAGGCCGCTCACAACAGCCTGTTAAGAATGCCGCATCCAAAGACGAACTCTTGACCATGATCCAGCATGGCGCCGAGGCTGTTTTCAAGAGTAAGGGCCCCGTTGGTCCAGCAGCGGATGGCGAGCTCGATGACGACGATTTCGAAGCTGTCATGCGTCGTGGTGAGGAGATGACGGAGAAACTCAACAAGAGGTACGAGACTCTTGGTCTCGACGATCTCCAGAAGTTTACCTCGGACTCAACATATGAGTGGAATGGCGAGACGTTCCAACCGCGCAAGAAGGAAGTCGGCATCTCCTGGATTAACCCCTCGAAGCGCGAGCGCAAGGAGCAAAATTACGGCATCGATTCGTATTACCGCAAGACGTTGGTCACTGGCGGACGAACCGAGAACAAGCAGCCAAGGATACCTCGTGCGCCCAAGCAGATCACCATCCATGACTATCAGTTTTTCTCGCCCCGACTCTCTGAACTCCAAGACAAGGAAACTGCATGGTACCGCAAGGAGAACAACCTGAAAGCTCCTCTCCCTGAGGGCCCGGATGAAGACCTCGAAGCACGTGAGGCCGATCAACAACTTGCGCAGCAGGAGATTGACGACGCGGAGCCGCTGACGGAGGAAGAGAAGGCGGAGAAGGAACGCTTGATCGAACAGGGTTTCCCCGAATGGAACAAGCGTGACTTTCAGCAGTTTCTCAACGGCAGCGCCAAGTACGGTCGGCAGAACTACGAGGGCATCTCGGAAGAAGTCGATGGCAAAGACGCCGACGAGATCAAGGCTTATGCCAAGGTTTTCTGGAAGAAGTACAAGACGTTGGAGAACTGGCAAAAGCATCTGGGTGTCATCGAAGAGGGCGAGCTCCGTGTACGACAATCTGAAGAGAAGAAGCGTCTTATTGCGAAGAAGATTGGCATGTACCGTATGCCACTGCAACAGATGCAGATCAAGTACACTGTTTCGACCACCAACAAGAAAGTGTACACCGAGGAAGAGGACAAGTTCCTCGTCGTCATGCTTCACAAGCACGGCGTTGAAGGTGAATACATCTACGAGAAGATCCGCGACGAGATCCGCGAATCGCCCCTCTTCCGCTTCGATTGGTTCTTCTTGTCCCGCACACCACAAGAGATTGGTCGACGCTGCACTACGCTCATCTCGGCAATCGTGCGTGAGCTTGGCGAGGGTGATCTCAAGAATAAGAATGGCAAGCGCGGGTACGAGGAAGAGGAAACGGAGGAGGAGGAAGAGGAGCAGCCGAAGAAGAAGGCCAAAAATGGTGTCAAGGTATGTCGAGCCCATGTTCGTTAGCAGTTGCGTTTACTAATATGATGGCAGAACAAGCAGCTTGACACCGTCAAGGGCAAGGCCTCACCGGCATCCGCTACACCATCTCGTGCGAGCAGTGTTGCAACGAATGGCTCTGCGACAAAGGGCAAGGGCAAAGGCAAGAAGAAGTAGCGTTGTGCATTGCGTGGGAGCATGATGCGGCGTTTTTGGCGTTACGAAGATGGGCTAGCGTGCCTTCAGCTGACTACATGGTCGGCAATAGGTATGTTGAGCTTTGAATCCGTCCGTGAAGACGGGATGGTCAGGTTGTTCGTGCATTGCATATGTAATAGTACAAGATGAATCGAGCAGTTTCGATTCTGGAAACGTGTCTCATCATGCGTCACTATAGAGGTTGCTAAGATGTGCTTTGAATTGGACATGCGGCCTGCCATTCCCCGGTCGTCCGATATTCAAATCATGTTACGAACACGAATCAAATCAGAGCACAACACGAATGGAAGCGCAATATATGCATTAATTCATTAATTCATTATAACCCTCGTCTTCAATCCTATCAAGACTTGATCTCAATCCCCGGGCTTCCCTCGCAGGCGCTAATGTCTCCAAAATACCACAAATGCGCATTAACATCAATCCCAAAATCGCCTTCGTTCCCCTTGAGGTTCAGACTCCCCGTCAGCACAGTGACATCCGCCTCTCCTGGCTGCACATCATTGCCGCTAGTAACATAGTATTCTGGGGAGATATGCCTGTAGCCCAACAACGCAGGCGGCAGTTTAGGTACGGGGTCATTCTTGTGCGTAACGCGGTACGTCGCCCCCATGCCCGTCTTGGTGATGAAGTCGCTAACGCCGAATAGACCTATCTTAGGCGCGCCGTATGTGTACAAATCCACAGTCGTACCTTTTGATCGCAAGTAGCCCGCTGCGAGACTAGCCAGCGCGCCACCGAGGGAATGTCCAGTGGCCACAATGCGGTATCCAGGATACTGTTTCTTCGCCGTGTCAAGGGCAGCCAACACGGGTTTCTGCGCTTCGAGCCAACTATTCCAGAAGCCCAACGATACAGAACACGTCGTGCATATCGTTGTCGGCGCGACAGGGAACGCGACGTTGGTGAGCCAATTCCGCACGCTGCGCGAGCCGCGGAAGGAGATGACGATGAGCTTGTTGGTTGTGTCTGTGGCGACGAAACCGGTGACGTCGGATTTTATGCTGTTCTCGAATTCGCTGAGAGTGTTTGTGTTGGCGGATTCCACAAGGGCGCAGTTACCCTGAGGGCAGGTGACTTTAGTGTTGGGGCTGTTGTTGTTGCCGAGACAGTACGCTGCAGCGGAGTATTGCGAAAAGAATTGTAGTTGAGAGAGGACGCTGCTTGACACCGCTATTGGATGCGGGTGTTAGTTAGGCTGCTTGGATATGAATGGGCTGGTGGAGGGACATGTACCTCTGCTTTCTAGTTGGACGGGTGCTGCAGTGACAGAGTGAACTGCACTGAGTAGTAAGGCTCCTAGGCGGAGGAGAGAGGATGGCATGTTGACTGGATCTAGGCGTATCGGAGCTTTCGACTTGACTTAACACAGTATGAATGTACCGACAGGCAGACACAACCCGATATGGACACAGAGGAGGGAGTATATCACACACAACCTGATTCTAAAGTTACACCCAGGCGAAACACGACAACCTATATACCAGATCATCTACACTAACAATCCAGGCTCACCTAAGCCCTACTACTAAGTACTTCCGGTGGTCAAAGCAAAAAGAATCGGGTAGCGGGTCCAACCTGGTCCTGATCGGCACCCACACCAAAGCTACGGGAACCGGGGTGAGATGGCGCTTGTCCAGGGGGTCTGTGTCTGTGTCACAACGTGGCTTTACTATGATTAAACATTTCGCCGCTGGGTTGGGTGCAAGCTACACAAACCTCCGTGGATGAACGCGGTTGTTGTTGGTTGCCGGATGCACTTGTCCTCCAGATCAGCGCTGCATAAAGTTTGGAAGTAGAGGTCTTGTCGGCTGTATTTGGAAACAGATCTTTGAGATTCGCACCTACGTTGTATGCCCTTCGCATTACTACTCAAAGTGATTAGTCGTCGTGGTTCGGCGCCTTTTGTGTAACGCACGCGACGCACGCATGATCCCGCACACTATCGTTTGCATGCAGAAGGCGTTTACCGGCTTTACCCACACACCAAACTTTGTCTGTAGTCCAATGGAACCAACTACCTCGGTATATTCTGACAGGAGCATGATTTCGTCGTGAAGTATTGGAACCGAAAGAATGCATTTGGCTGATCGATGGTGAGTGCATCATCCTTGTTGTTGCTTACACACTTGCTCAGCTGTCAGCGCGTCCAAACTGTATTCTTTCTTAGTGCTTGAGTAGACTCAACCCAGCACGATATTGGCTGGCACAGCACATGTCACGTATCGTCCTTCGATGTGAATCGCTCACTTGGTGTTGTGCTTAGCTGGCTGGGTATTGCGGGGTAGAAACATGACGTAGTTGACCTATGTGCGCCCGGAGGGCGTCTCTAACGTGTACAGGAAGGTAGCTAAACGATAGCATCACGGAAGCTGTGTGGTGTAGTGGTAAGCAAGAAAAGGTCGGTGTCAGCACCTATTCCAGCTAGTGGAGCGTGCTCATGCGGGGTGCGCAAGAGTCCCGAGAATTGTGATGCGCGGGCTAGATGCACCCCAAGAAAAGGCGTTCCTGGGTCAGCGGCTAACAAATATCTCCGAATCCTTTCAAAGTCTCGTGCTGCATTCCCAAAGTCAGCTGCCCACGGACATGTACGAAAATGGAGACGAGGCCTTTCAAAGTCTTCCTGCGTTGGCAGAATCTTTCATTTCCACGGCTGCGATAGATTGGAGCTAGTCGCTAAAAGTACAAAACTCCGTGCTGCTTGAGTCGTGATGTGTGGGGAAGAACGTCAAATCGCAGAGACCACATGGTATCGCAAGAGATGTACAAGGGTGGGACGGCGAGAAATCGGCGAAGCAAAAAGTGTACTTTGGGCCTCGAAACGGTGTCAAAGGGGTTGAGGGTCTCAAGCCTAGCCTCTTTACTACCGCATTTGACGACAAAACGGGCCTACTGCGGTGGGACGAAGGGATTAACGAGCATCTCACTGAATCTGGAATCAATGTTAGTGTGCTGTGTCCTGAGTCGTTGTGGGTTACCCACTTCTCAAGCTTCTCCTTGCCTCGCACCTCCTCGACCAACAGCGGCATCTTGACCACATTGAACTCGTCGTAGAGTTCTTCAATCTGATCGAGGTACTTCTTTTGCATCTTCCGTCGCGCATTGCACTGCTCGCAAGGGTTGTCTTGTTTGGGGAACAGCAGCTGGTTAACGACGATGGAGTGCGTATCAATCTCATAGCTGTTGAGCTCCTGGATCATCCTCTCCGTCTCGTACAGACTCAAGAATTCGGGAATGCAGACACACACAAAGGTAGTAAGATCGGCATCCTTGAACTGGCCGTTGACTTCTCCAATCGTCTCTCGCAGTGCCTCCATCTTCTCGACCAGCTCGTCCATGTTTTGTCCGTTGGGTAGTCTACCAGAAGCACCGAGGAAGGAGTTGAGCATGGGCCCAAATTGGCGGGAGAGCTGCGAGACCTTGGAGAGGGCCTTTTCCATGACGGTGGGAAATTGGAGGAAGCGGAGCGTATGACCTGTGGGTGCAGTGTCGAATATGATGACTTCGTAGGACTCATTCTTTACTTGCTTGAGCACTTCGGCAAAGGACATGGCTTCGTCCACACCGGGAATGCTAAAGGCAAGATCTTGCATCATGTTGCCCATGCCACCCAGGCCAGCCATGGGATCTTGACCCTCTTCTGCTCCACTTGCTAGCAAATCCTGTATACTGCCGTTGGGGTCGATCTCCATGGCGCTGAGGTTGTCGAAGCCGTTGACAAGTCGCGCGTCCTTGCCAAACTTCTGGTTGAAGGCATCGGACAGATTGTGCGCGGGGTCGGTCGATATGAGGAGGACGGATTTGCGGTGCTTTGCGAGCTGGATGGCGAGAGAGCACGATGTCGTCGTCTTTCCTACACCACCCTTTCCACCAACGAATATCCACCTGAGCGTCTTCTGGTCGAGAATGGATTGGAGCGTGGGCGCCATGTCGGCGTCGATGAGTGCGCTTGAGGCCATTTCGGTAGTTTTTGCGAATGTATGGCAGTAAAGGAGGGGTAATGTGTATCTATATGAGTGTCGTCAGTGGGATCCTGTGCGATTCCCGAACCTTCGGAGGGGCAATGCAAGCGCGTACCGTTCGAACCAGCTCGACACTCTCTACCCTTGCTTTTGGCAAGACTTGATGATTTGCTGTGTGTGAGAGAGATGCGATGTAGCTATGGTGAGTGCAGACGTGGTGTGTTGACGTTGTTGGTGATCAAACAAGCCGCGCAGGAATGTTGACTGGCGGGATGGGAACGCGGACCGGTGCGTCATGCGCTAGTGCGTCACTGCGCAGCCACATGTGGCGCACATTTTGCCCACTTGGCCGGTCACATCGTCCACTACCCACGACTTGCCTCGCAGTGTTGTCCTTTACATCGTAGGTATCGAATACGCTTCAGTTCAATTTGACACTATAAACCGCTTCCACACGAGGTCTTACGCATAAAAGGCCCATCTAGGTTACATCGGATGGCATCGTTAGTAACCATGTCAAGCATAGTAGTATCGTTATACCGACTACAAACGCCGAATACTTTTCAGATTACACTAGAATCATCGAAATTTTTTTAGATTATAGCTCCAGTGGCATCAAAGACGATCTCGCCTTCAAACTACGTCTTCGTAACAGTAGCATACTAAGAACCCACGCTTCGTAAGATCTCAATCAACAGAAATGAAGCTAGCCATCTTATCACGAGGCAAGAAACGCGCCGTATTCTGGAGAACCTTGAGCGAAAACGTGAAGAGGTAGGCCTACACAAGCTGAAGATGCTATTCCGATGTTGTAGAAGGCACAACGAGCTTGTTTTGCGCGTGTTTGTACTCGAAGAAACAAAGATTTAGGAAGTTTTATGGATCTCTTGAGTGTGCTTATGTTCAAGACATTAAGTTGCTGTTCCAACTTCGATCATCATACCACGGACGGAAAAAAGAGGCGACGAGAGGCAGCCACTCCGTGGTTATCCCGTCACATCTTCATTCCCCCGACTTTGCCCTTCTCCGGTTCACCCTCTTCGGTCTCATAGAGCGGATCGACCTGCACCTCCCTCAACCACAACCTAAACGACTTATCCAACGTCTTCCTGTTCATGGTCGCACAGTCCTTAATCTCCTGCGCACTCAAATACTCCACTGCATCCTTATCACCCCCCGCAATAGCAATAGCCCGCTGCAACAATACGCAATTCTTCTGCGTATATATTGACCGATACACAGCTTCTTCAATGCTAGCTCCAAACGTTGTGAAACCGTGCTTGTGCTGCAGTACCACGGGGTTGTCCGGAGTCAACCGCGAAGCCAACGCTGCACCAAGAGTCGCATTTTTGATGAGTAAGTCGTGTTCTGAGGGCGCTCGTGCGGTCCCATATAAACTATCCATCGTAAACACCGAGGCGCCACCTTGGCCCAGGAAGCCCGCCATGTGGAAGACCGGGCGCACAGGATGCGGCTCTCGCGCACCATGCCCTAAAGTGAAAGGAATGACGTCCTCCGAATGAGAGTGCACTACGCAACTCACTTTTGGAAATCTTCGCAGGATCTCCCCGTGGATGTAGCGTTCGCTGTAGCCTTGCGGCGCGTCGGCATCAACGGGTGTAGAGTCCTTCACCCAGTACGATATGAAGTCGCTCATGTTCTTGACTAGGGCCGGGGCGCCGGGGTCGTACGCGGCGATGATGTATTGCTCCTTGTTCAGCGGGTGGCGCACGGAGATGTGGCCGAAGGCGTCGACGAGGCCGTGGTGGTGAAGGATGTGGTTTGCACGAATGAGTAGGCGCAGTTGCTGCTGGAGTTGAGGTGGGATCGACATTGTTAGTAGTCGGGGTTTGCTCTCCTTGGGCTGCTTTTCGTGCGCGATGGCGTTTTGAGATGGAGTTGGCGATGGCGGTCCTGTCCTAAGCGATTCGGCCTTCAGCGATTCAGTTCTCAACTCTTCGATTATCGACAGCCCCCGCTGCTTTGCAGGCCCTAGAGAGAATTGAGGCTGTATAGAGGAGAGTGGGTGAGATGTTAAAGCCCGTGGATGGGAAGGCTCGGCCCCTCTTTGATCTTGTTCAGCAGCGCAACGATTGCAAAGTACCATTTGTATGTTCAGCACTTGTGTGGGTGCATTTTACTGGGTCCGGAGGACGAAAGCCTTGTCTTATGGATCTTTTGAGCGATGTTTCAAGGCGTTGGTGGAAATAGTAGCCTTTGAAACCGCGGATGCCTTGGAGTTCCTAACTCTTTCTCTAACCTTCAACCTGCGGCGCAAACTACACCATGTCTTGTCGGTGCGTTGTCGCGGTCCTGTTGCCGCAAAAGAATGATCATCTGCACTTGTCGTGCGCGAGAAAGCGCGTACATCCTGGCATGCTGCTCGATTTGGGTGTAGTGGTGTTGCGGGGATAGAGCCGGGCGATTGGATGTTTGTGAGGGGATCCGACGTTTTAGCGCCGTTAGCCTTCCCGCCCGCGACATGTTTCCTATCCCTAGTCTACTCAGCCCACATCGCGCTGGCACTTCTCACCACCTCCGAGCTAGCGTCTTGAACAGATACATCGCAAAGTTTCGGGTCTGCGACGTCTTCGTTGTATCGCCACAACCCGTTTCAGCAACCGTGTCGTTTTGCTACCCACCTCCTAGCCACGATCAAAATGGTGGCCCAATACGTTTTGGCTGGCATAGCCGCTGCGGGACTGGCGTTTTGGTATGACTTCAAGAGCTGGCAAAGCTTCGGTTCGCAATGCTTTCCATCTTTGCGAAGTGTTATTGCTGAATCGTCGTAGGGACTGGAGGCACGCCCCCCACATTAGAAGGTTACATCAAGATCCGGCGATGGGGGCTCTATCTGCTCTACACACGCCAAAACCTCTTGGATTCCTCGCCAATCCCCGACTCAGGCACTTCCTATATCAAACCTCAGAAGGTTCCTGACCGTGCTGGCCGTAGACCGGGACTTACGCGTTGGACATTGCCACAACGCCAATTCCCTGAGAACATTACACCTGGCGCCTCCGCCATTCTTCACGACTTGATGCGAGAATTTGCCAACACGAAGACCTACTCGGAGTACATCGAGACCCGTCCGAGTAAGACTGAGGGTGGTACCGGCCCTGCCATTTACGTCAAACCAGACGTCAAGACCATCAATCCTGTCGCGCACAAGATCTTTTATGAAGTCGCGCATGTGCACCCAGCGGAGAACTCGCTGCACGTTTACGTGAGTCCGCAAGACGCAAAGCTGGTGATGAAGCGGGGCTGGGGTCAGCGCTTTCCAGTCACTTGGCTGGCACCGCCGAGTTGGATCATGGTGTATGCGCCGAGGAACGAAGAAGAAGTCGAGACAGTGAGGGAAATAGTCAGGGCTGCAGTATGCCATGCTGTTGGGGTGAACGTCGACGCTGGAGTATGATTGGACGGAAGCGAGAGACGGCACGATCGCGCAAGAAGCCATAGCCTTGCTGAGCACAACTATCAATAATGTTTGTGCAACAGACCTACCAACCCAAATTGATGGGTAGTCCTAGAAGACCAGGTCGTGCTCTGTTGCAAGTCTGGGCACGGCACTGGGGAAGCGGAGAACCGACGTCGGACGCGACCAATGGCGCCCGCCGCTTCGAGGTCCGCGACGCCTGCATTTCACAAGCACATACACGTCGGACGGCGTGAGCGACCATGCAGTAGGGTCTGGGCTTAACATGCTATGTTAAGACTGCTCCCGCGTCCACCTAGGGTCTCTCAAGCCGCGAACTTTGAATCGCGTCCTGGCACCATCATTACAACGGCATGTCCCTCTGGTATCGCAAACCATAACCTACCAATATGGGCACTTTCGACACCAATCTGAAAGTCATCGTGATCGGGGCCGGTATGTGACCATCTACTAGGCATAAGATACATCTTCTAACATGCCAAGGCCCTGCCGGCTGCGCACTCGCTCACGGTCTCAAGAAGGCCGGCATCTCCTTCAACATATACGACAAAGGCGCAGATGTTTACCGTCACCGTCACTGGGCTTTTACGCTTGGGTGGGCAAGACCGTATCTGTTCGACCTCATCCCAGAAGAACTCAGCGCGCAGATCAACTCATGTCAAGTCGACCCATATGTCGACTGCGCGGCCATCGGCGAAGATCGAATTGTTATTTACAACGGCCAAACGCGGGAAGAGGCTTTCGCATTCCCGATACCGAAAGCACGGGAGATCAACATCCGAAGACTTCGCATGTTGCTAGCTGAGCAACTAGCTGTCAGATACAGCAAGCGCTTTTCGCACTATGAGACGACTGAGAGTGGGGGAGTGAAGGTGTATTTCGAGGATGGCTCAACTGATGAAGGTGACATCGTCGTTGGCATTGATGGCGCCATGTCAAAGGTCCGCCAGTGCCTCTTACCTCGGGAGGGTAAAATGGACACGCTCCCATTTGCCCTGATGAACTTCAACGCCTCATACACCGCCGAGCAAGCGCTCTTCATCAAGGAGCGTCTCCACCCTCTAGTGGATATTGCGGTCCACCCTGCGGGCCACTATATCCGTGCGAACGTGCTCGACATGCCAGACGAGAAGGATGCCAGTATATGGACCTTCCAGATCCTGTCCACATGGCCGCTAAAATACGTCGAGGACCACGATAACGAGACAGATCGACTGAAGCGCCTCAAAGCGCACGTGATGCGAGATGGATGGGCGGAGCCATACAAAAGCGCTATTGAATGGATACCTGAGGACACACCGGTGTTGCGCGATCAACTAAAAATATGGAAGACGGTGCCTTGGGACAATCAGGACGGACGAGTGACGCTATGTGGTGACGCTGCCCACGCCATGACTTTCCATCGCGGGCAAGGCGCCAACAATGCATTCTACTCAGCGCATTGCCTTGTCGAAGCCTTGAAGAGCGTACAAAGCGGGAGCGCAACCCTCAAAGACGCTATTACGGCTTATGACGAAAGCATATGGGAACGCGGCGCGAACGAGGTTCAGATATCCAAGGCGCAAACATTCTTCACTCATGATGGGCTGGACAACTTCATTAACAGCCCTGTCATGCAGTTAGGGACGAAGCCAAGTCATGCTGCGAAGACTGAGGGGTATCAATAGCTATCAGAAGCCAGAATGCTATGTTTTGATAGAAGTAACATTACAAACTTGAACTAAACCGCACCCGCCTAGAGTCCTTGTACTTCTTCTTAAATCGTGATTTTCTCGAGGCCCTGCTTTTTGGGGGATTGAGTAAGAGCAGAATAGATAGAATATACAAGGATATATATCTAACGTTTTCTAAAATTGCGAAGACACTAAGGTTTATTAAAGATAGTAAGAATGTAACAATATGCAATTAATATCTATTTAATCTATCTTCTTAAACTTTAAGATACTCTTTCTATCCGCGCGTAGCTATACCTTTATACCTCTAGCTATTCTACTTAACGCCGCTGTATTCTTAGGTTTACGTATCTCTATCTTGTCTAACGTGTTTTACAAGCGAGTCGCCCGTACAAGCGAGGCGCCTACTCTACTAACTTTTATTACACTTAACGTAGGTGCATAGCGAGTGGCCGAGACAAGCGAGTAGCCGGACTTTGCTAAGACCCTACTACTTCTACCCTAACACGCAATGCCTTAACGTAGTAGAGTAATACAAGATTAGAAAGAAGCTTAGATATAGCTTGCGCTTAAAGCGCTTAAACAAAACGTAACACTTACTATATATCGCGCTGCTAAAGCCTATAAAGTGCTAGAAAGAACGCTTAGATAACAACGCGCTAGAACGCTCTATTAACGCAATAGTATACCTAAATTAATAGCATTTTAGAAGTCTAAAGAGGTAGTAATTATTTAATATATTTTAAAGCTATCTAAGCAAGAATATCTACCTTAGCTTACTAACGTTAAGAAGATAGCTAATTCTTTGCTTTAGGTTTGTAACTAGAATCTAGTTAGTAAGAAGTAGGCTGTAAACTTTATAAAGCGCTACCTAAAGCTTAAAGTTAAGTTTAATTAAAAGTATAACTATAAGAGAGCTCTCTATAAGAATTCTAAGATTATAAAAAGCTAGTTTCGCTTAGTATAGAATATAAAAGCTAAGTATAGCATTAAGAATAAAGACACGTACAACTTTAATAAAACTAGCTTTATAATAGGTGTAATATTAACTAGCGTAGTAGTTATAGCAGCAAACTGTTAAGAACGGCTAAAGACAGTATAGTAGAGTAACTAGAAGTAAGTTATAGTTATCTAGAGTATTAACGTAATAGAATAGGTAATTCTACTCGTTATTATCTTTATAGGTAAGTACTACCTTTCTACTTAGTATAAATAGAGTAGTAACGTAGTTTATAAGCGAGTGGCCACCCTAAGTAAGTAGCTACTCTAACACTAGCGCAGCGACTATAGAACAACGCAGCGCAACACTACAACAAATTACTATACTATACGCAATAGGATAATATTATTTAGAAGCAGTACTACTATCTCTATTCTCTATTTCTACCTTGCAGGTGCGGGAATTATGCCTAATCTCGCTGTAACGGCCGCAGCGCCTCTCTGCGCGCACTCTCTTCGTAGGCGTCTCGCCCTTCTTATAACTACTACTCTTCTTTTTAGTAATTAAGTTAGATACCTTACTAACTGTTAGAGTCTTCTCTGCGCGTACGTACCGCCTCTTACAGGTCTTGCGCTTTGTAAGCGTGTTAACAGCGTCTCGAAGGCGGCCTATTTTCTTCTGCACTAACACTATATTATAAGCTATCTACTAAGCGCCTTTACTTAACTACTTAACCTGCTTATCTAATAAACTTGCTAGAGACCCTTAATAGTTTTGCATCTGATTTCGAATTAGTGTAGATTGCGCCTCTATTGTTACAAGTAACAAAGGATGTTCTCTCCTTGACGCAGAGGTCGGGGTTGAAGGCCAACCAGCGACCACGTCAGAAGGTAATGATCACCGCGGGGCTGTGATCACGTGACTGGCATCTCGCCAAGA
>JAESFQ010000224.1_pt1 | contig 20184 bp, 23 predicted proteins | sample 9269431 | NCBI WGS metagenome assembly JAESFQ01 (sample SAMN14502588, study PRJNA617103) | algae metagenome | isolation source: Plectolyngbya sp. WJT66-NPBG17 and co-occurring heterotrophs from well... | place: USA: Mojave Desert, Joshua Tree National Park, California | collected 2006-08-06
ACAATGGTTCTCGCGCCCACTCTGCTAAGCTGAGAAGGAGGAACTGGTAGAGCCACTTCGATCGACGGTGGGAGGAAGGGTTTGCGTTGCCCTCCATATCGCTGAGTGGAGGAGGTGTGGACGGAATACTTCCCGTAGATAAGAACAGTGTACTTGTGTGCATCAACGCGGTTCTATGCGTGTGTTGGTAGATGAAGGACAAAGGGAGGAGAAAGCCGAGCATCTGATTCCTTCTACTGTTCTCAATCGATACGTGACCAATTTGGTGTTTCGACAAGATTGAACATGGAATATGTGGTCTGTAATCGGATCCATGGTATCGTGAACATATCCAATGTTTCGAAATCCAAAAATCCAGCGAGGTGCAGTCCTATATACCCAAGCGCTTGACCCCCCAAGTAGAGTTGCGGCGCAGCAACGGCAACCGCATTCCATACTGTACCGTCGTACATGGCGTTTCCCCTCCTCTCTAACCTGACCTTTTTTTGCGGCAGGGTCCTGTGCCGCATCCTAATTTAGACACACCCATGGTCATCCTGTTCTTTTGGTCCTCTCCTGTATGGAGCCGCATCAGTCGGGGAATTATCAAATGTGAGCATTGCTAAGCGGATGCGGTCCTGATCACAAGCGGTAAGCAGCGCGGCGCTGAGATCCGCGGAGCATCGCTGTATGTTCAAGGAAACTAAGTTGAGACGACGTCTCGATCTCGCGTAGGGAGAAGAAATGAACCAGGAATGATATTGGCAGATGATCGATACAGGCACCCGGTGCTATGGTTGGTGGACATGGCGAAAAACAAAACGGAAACAAGGCTTTCTCGGTAGGTATCACAAGGCACAATATGTGAACCTGAGAGATGACAATAATGTACGCTTCTTTCTTGTTTGGGATTCTACTTCAAACCACAAATATTCTGCGGCACGACTTGTGCTTCGCCAGCCTACCAATGTATACACTGCAGTAATCACCGCTCACAATGCCTCCTAATGCCGTCTCGTCGTGCTCTCATCCGTCGCTCAGTCGTTGGAGCATACTGCCCTGCCCGCTTGGCAGACCAATACAGCCTCATCGCGTCATACCAACTCTCATATCCAGATTCAGTGGTCAGGTCTGATATCATTTCCGAAGTTGCTCAGGCTTCTAGAAAAGGCGTTCTACAACTGCTCTTCTTTTACCTTGGTGACTTCCTCCCAGAGCTGCTTTGCGTTTTCGGCTTTCAGCTGCAAGCAGTCAGTATCATTCCGACCTTCGATCCACACGAATTTTCGTACCTTCAATAGGTGCATCTCCAATTCACCATCCATGTTGGGCGAATTGAAGAGCAACCGGGTGTCCGTTGGCTTCTGGCCCTGTGCATCGCCACCGAATACCAGGCTCTTTGTAACGGCAGCGTTGAGCAGCAGCCGATGGGTACCTTCTGCACGGAGCACAAATCGAGCCTTCTTGGGTTCGTCAAGCGTGATGTTAAATTTGAACGTCCCTACGCCACGCTCTTTCCACCCCCGATTCGATCCCTCACCAGCCATGTTGTAAAGCTTTGCGCGGCCGGTCCAGAGGGTCTCTTCGCCCTCTTCGCCAGTCTCATGTGCTACAGGAAGTCAGTACAGTAACTTGCGGGGAGCAAGATTCGACTTACGCTGTTGTGAGAGGAGCGGCTGACTCGATTGTCGCTCTTCCTTGTCGGTGGCCTTCTCCGGGTCTTCGTCGTCATCATCTTCATCATCAGACAGCTCACCAATTGCGGCTGCACCAAACGGCTTCTCCTTCTCCTTGAGACCCTTAATCTCCAAGTTACCGCCAGGGGCAGCAAATGAGCCTATGGGCTTGGCCGCACCGAAGCCTCCAAAACCACCGCCTAACGATCCACCAAAAGAGCTGCCACCGAAGCCCGACGCACCAGAGCTTCCGAGACCTCCAAAGCCACCACTCGCTGATGTTGTAGAAGCTGCGCTCCCTGCAAAAGACGACAGCTTGCCCGCACTCGCCCCACCAAAAGGCGAACTCGAATTTGGCTTGGAACTGCCGAGACCCCCAAATGGAGAGGCTGCCGAGGCTGCAAAGCCACCGAAACCAGATGATTTGAACTTGTCGTCTGATGTTTGGGGTAACGACTCGGCTTTGTTGGGCGCCTTCGATGCTTGAGGTTTCGCGGCGATAGCGGCAAAGGGGGACGCGGCGGAAGTATTGGCGAATCCGCTGCCTGGCGGTATCTGACTTCAGTGTTAGTTTGTGTTAATTATATAGCGCTAGCAACCATACCTTGGTCTTTGAGTCTGTTGCGCCAGTGGTAGACTGAGCTGCTTCCTCGTCTCGCAGTCGCTTGGTGTCTCGCTCATCGCTTACCGACTTTTCTACAGGCGTGCCATTTGCAGATGCATTTTCCGAGGCTTCTACGCTAGCCTCTGTGTCCTTCTCGACTTGATCGCGTGTCCGCTTGTTCTTGGGGCTTGTTCGGGCTCCTGAAGCTTTACCGGCCGTGGATGTCGTGGAAGCATTCTTGTTCGGCGATGTCATTTGCTCATCCCCGTCGTTCTCTTGAATGCTTGAGATAGTACTAGGAGAAGGCTTCTCAGGCACAGCAGCCTCCAAGTCGGCTGTGATGTCCCTTGACCTTTTGCGCGCGTGTCGCTCCAGCTTCTTTTCCGGATGCTTGTTCGTCTCGGCTTCATCTTCAAAGTCCTCCCGACTGCGTTTTCGCCGTAATCGTCCGCGCTCGCTGTCTGAGCCAGAGGTGCTTTGTTCGCTTGCTTTGGCGCTGCCGTTGGGTACGTCATTCATGAGCCGATCGGAACTCGGGGCGGGATCTGATGTCGGCTGCGTATCGATCTGTGTGTCCTTGAGTTTTTCCCGCACATTCTTTCCTTCGCTGTCGCTGCTTTTATCGCTTCGTGCTGGGGAGGTGGGCGCAGCTTTGGTGGTATCTTCAGAGGCGGCAGCAGCAGCTGCGATAGTCGCCTGCTGCTTCTCGGGCGCGTCTGTCATGGTGCAAGACGGATTTGTTCCAGGCGCGGGGGATGTCGAGATTGCGCTTTGTGAGTTGTAGAGTAGAGTAGTGTAAAGAGACGAGGATTTGGTCCGTGAGAAAGGGTTTCTCGGTAGTTTGCTGGAGTGTCTCTATAGTTTTTGGGTGTGAATTGAGGCAGTGTGAGCCTGAATACGGACAATACCAACTATATTCCGCGGTGAAGACCGGGCTGCGGTGGGCGACTGGGACAATAGCGGAGGTGGTGCTTCGGCGAGGCTAGTGGCGAGCTGGCTGCCAGATAATGGAACACGGTGGTTTTTGCGTCTTGGGGCAGGGTCGTAAAACGTCTGCAGGTGCGTACCGCAGGCTTGGATGGTTGAGTGGAAGGGAGCAGAGCAGATGGCCTTGGGGTTAGTGGAGTCGGTCAATGCGCTCTAGTACCAAATTTCCACTACAATGCGCCGGATGCAACAGCGTTTGATTACACATGCGAGTCGAGAACGCGACTGCAACGAGAGAAGTGCATATAACGCGCGCCGTGTGTGGTGAGTGGTTAGCTGGGTGCCGAGTGCTGGCGCTTCTGTCGGTCGTGGTCGAGTGTGTTGTCGCTGCAAAGACCAATGACGAAGTGGGGAAGACAGACGGCTAAACATGAACACGGGTAGCAGCAACTCGCGCGTCTACCGCTATTTGGGACATGTACGTCAGATTTACTCTTTACATGTACTTGTTGGAACGTGTCTACCATGTGCTACTGATTGTATTGGAGTAAAATGGTGAGAAATATGAATAGCCGTTTCCACAGCCTAGACATAACGCCAAGTACGTGCTGTACAAACCACGAATACTTTTACATGCACAACAATTCTGCACTAGCTGATGAAGCACAGGCAGCCTAGGGCAACGTAAAATACAAACAGGGGGTATACTGCGATGCCGACGCGGTTCCTCACGACGCCGGATCCGCCCATGATGCTCACACCAGCTGCGAGCGACCAGGCGATGAGGACGAGGTAGACGGGGATGCGTACTATCATGGGTATGCCCACGGCGCTGAGAATAGAGGCGATGACGAGCGGGAAGAGTGTATAGCCGATGATGGAGATGGACTGGAAGAAGGCGCTAGACACTGTTAGCATGTGAGGGGTGTAGGGTTGTAGAGAGTGTACATACATGTTGCCTCCGAGCAGCTTAATCTGCAGCGTCACGACTGCCTCGCCTATCCATACCATGGCAAAGACGCCAGAAAAGACCAGGTCCTTCTGGTCGCCCTTTGCTCCCCACGAGAGGAACAGACTCAGCAGTAGGCAGAAGATGAGCGGACCCCAGAGATCCCAGTCCCTCAGGCCCTCGCTCATGCCACCCTGTAGAATGACATCTGCATCGGGCCATCGCCCTGCAATGTTCCTAAGACCACCACCAAAGCCGTCTGCTTCACCGCGCTCTGCTGCGCCAATGCCTCCCCCGCGCTGCATGATGCCGCCCAACAGGTACTTGGGGTACAGCACCTGCTTCATCTTCTCCCATATCGCGAAGATGTCGCGGGACAGCGTGTCCCATACCGTCTCATCGATGGTGTTGGTAGGCGCGCGGCGGTCTTCGCCCGGAATGCTAGAGGTCAAGTAGGATTGCGTCTGCGCAGTGCCGCGTTGGATGTTGCCCGTCAGCGGCGCGCGGTCCGACGTGCCCTGCAGAGGATCGTCGAGGTCGTCGAGAGTAGCTGGTGATGGTTAGCCTACTCAACCGTCACGTCTCCCAGGTGGATGCGACGCACCATCGTCGGGGTCAATCAGGTCACGCTCCACGGCGTCGTTGTCGTAGGGGTTGCTAGTCGCGGCACTTGGCATCATTGCCGCCATGTTGGGTGAATGAAAACCCTGCGTTCACGGGTCACGGACTATTCTCCAATCGGCAGGTATCGTGGGTTGTTGGAGAGGCTCTGCTGTCCTCAAGACAACGCGCAAGCTCTCGGGAATCGTCCATCCCCAGGGTGCGCTACTCGACTCGGCTAGCATCCCGCCTACAGGGAAAGCTTGACTGGGTTAGCGTGCAGGCCTTCACTGGCTGGCGTCACTGTCACTGTCTAGCTCACGGCCATGCATACTGCCCCTGCACCGGGGTCGCCGCATTTCACACACCATATATATACATTCAACTACCGTCTTCCGCCCTGAAATCACCCAAGGAACATTTTCCCCATCATGACGGACCCTGTTCTGAACGACATCTCCCACAGGCGCTTCAATCTACTGCGTGGAAGCTGGATACTAGTTTCTCCGCACCGCACCAAGCGACCATGGCAGTAAGCATTTCGATAAGACGATTCCCTGGACAGCGCACTGAACACCTACAGAGGCATGCAGGAGTCCCCGTCAAAGACGACACTCCCAGAATACGATCCAAAGGTATCCTTCCGACCGACCTTTATCTCATACAGCCTCGACATTAACCATGCACAGTGTTATCTATGCCCTTCAAACACCCGGGCAAATGGCGAGCATAATCCCAAGTTCGAAAACACATTTGTTTTCGTAAATGACTACAGTGCCGTCATGGAAGAGCAGCAAGAGTATCATCCTGACAACAAGGACGGATCTCTCGCTTCTAGATTGCTCCGCGCCGAAGCCGTGACTGGAAAGTGTTATGTCATTTGCTTCTCCCCCAATCACAACCTCACCCTTGCCGACATGGCGCCGGCTCAGATCGTTCCCATAATAGAGACCTGGACGAACATTTACGTAGCACATCTGGATCCCAAGTCGCCACTGGCCAAGCTTGCGTCTGCTATCACTATTCCGCAACTGTCGCAGGGCGATCTCGCAGTCCCAACTGCTCAGTATCGGTATATGCAGATATTTGAGAACAAGGGCTCAGCGATGGGTTGCTCAAATCCTCATCCACATGGCCAGGTCTGGACTACCACATCCCTACCCGAAGAGCCCGCATTAGAACTTGTGCAGTTGAGCAAATATCGCAAAGAGAATGGAGGCGCCCATATGCTTGTCGATTATGCCGAGTTGGAATCGAAAGAGAAGACCCGGACTGTTTATGAGAACGAGAGCTTCTGGGCCGGTGTACCTTACTGGGCAGTATGGCCATTCGAGATCATGATCGTTCCTAAGCAGCACAAGCGGTCGTTGGTCGACTTCACCAAGGACGAGCGAGCGCAACTGGCAGAGTGCATAGCAGAGGTTACGAGGCGCTACGACAACCTGTTCGAGACTCAGTTCCCATATAGTAAGTCCACGACATTGGAATTGACGACATGATGGCTAATAGAACCAAAGGTATGGGTCTTCATCAGGCTCCTCTCAGTGGCACAGCCGACGAGTTCGAGTCCAGTCATTTCCACATCCATTTCTACCCCCCACTACTACGAAGCGCCACCGTTCGCAAGTTCCAAGTTGGCTACGAGATGATGGCCGAGCCTCAGCGCGACATCACACCAGAGCAGGCTGCAGAGCGTCTTAGGGCATGTGATGGTGAGCTTTACCGAAAGAAGCTCGAATCCTCACCGGCCACCAACGGCGTAAACGGTGTCAACGGTATCAATGGCAACCACTAAGACATCAGCGTTCATTTACTAGATCCTTCATTTCTGCGATTTATGTGCACATGAGCAGTTGGAGCCCTGTATGCCTGGTAGCCTACACGCTCACTGCACGAACTACTGGGGACGGGAAAGTAGATACCCAAGAAGAAGACGATGAGCGTTGAGAGTTGCATATAGCGGGAGTGCTGTAGCGGCGTTGGCAGACATGACATTGCATTCCATAGGGATTTTTTTTCTTTTCTCAAATGAAATTTCAATCTCAATCCCATGTACCACATTCGACGTACCCCAAGCAAGGCCTCGTGAGCAACAGTGTCCAATTTTGGAAGTCCCATGTGTTGAATCCACGCTAAGAAACAAACGTCATGCCGCGGATGGAATGCTGTGCCCCACCATCATCGAACCTGATCTCGAACCCCGCGCTACCGTAGACCGCCCAGCAAGACCCCAAGCTCTCCTCCAACTACTCCACCAACAAACAAACACCACCACCACCACCACCACCTACATATCTACACACATATACTACCGTAAGCAACATCTCCCACCAGGCCTCATCTTGCGGAGAAACCCAGAAAACTGACCACAGGGGATTACAGATCCAAAATGCCAGGCGCCAAGTACACGGAAACGTACAAAAAGGTCAGCGCCATGGGCGAGAAGCTCAAGGCGGCTGGAAAGCAGGGACCTTCGAATGACGAGCAGCTGCACGTACGTTTTTCCTTCTTTAAAAAATAACTATCCTTATCCGCCTCCTCTCGTCTTCCTTTCAGTATCCTACTCAACCTTAAATTCTTAGACGCTCAGATGCTAACGTTTGATTGTGAATTCTAGTTGTACGCGTACGCCAAGGTGGCAGAGGGCAAGGACTTCAGCGAGGCCAAGAAGCCTGGCATGTTTGATCTTGCTGTACGTTGTTGCATACCCATCCCTTCTATCCCTCGGGAGCCTTCGTCGCATTATACCGCCTCCATACTATCCTCACTCCCTCTCTCTCACACACACATACATGTCCCCAGGCAACTTTGAATATCAGTGCAATGACGCAGACTGACAAGAGGATTAGGGCAAGGCCAAGTACAACAAGTGGAAGGAGGTTGTTGACGCTGGTACCACCCAGAAGCAGGCCGAGGACAAGTACGTCGAGTTGGGCGAACAGTTACTGGCCAAGCACGACAAATAGGCGTGGGCATATCGAAAAGGCACACGTATGACTCAGGTATTGCTATTGCTACATCGTGCCTTATATAAAGCTGAAAGACAACAATAACAAATACTTCATCGACATCTGTGCGAGACACGTACTCGGTAAACCTAGAAACCTGACCACACTCGGTGCTGTAGTGGAGTACCGTTTCTCAGCGTCCATAGCCTGCCCAGGCGTGTCCATTTCGATCCGGCTCCACATATTGCATAGTGGCACACCAAGGCCTCTCGTTGGCTGTATAAGGACGAAGCGGCAAGTCGTACGGCATGCGGAAACCTACAACTGTCTTCGGTTTCACCAGCTTCCTCTCTTCGGCCGATGTTTCTCCGCTATCATCATCATCGTAAACAGTAAGAACCTCTGGGCCAGGCATATCCTTGCCAAATACAGGGACCATGGCGACTTCTTCCACTGACTGTGCTTGAGCATACAAGGCAGGCCAGACGACAACGCCCGCCTCCCATGATTGTATCCAAACCTCTTCTTTCTTATTTACCACATCGCCCCAGGCTTGCTTGCTCAGGTTGGCGCTCGTCACCATCGCCCAGTCGATGGTGTTGTGCTCTTCGTCGCTGAAACGTATGTAGGTCTTGATGTGTGGTGCCGCCGGGCCACGGTGCGCTTCTCGTCTTGGTACATCATCCAAAGATGGGGAACGGGACGAATGTCTCCAGTGGCATAGCATCGGATGCATGTACTCTAGCTGCTTTTGTTGCTGTGCTGATTGGAGTTTCCAGTGGATCGAACCACCAGATGCATAGCCGTCGAGGGATGTGCGGATCTCTTCTGGGGTTGGGAAGATGACACTATACTTGGGAGGTGGCGACGTTCCTACGTTAGTCTCATGCTTGGCGAAGAACGATGGGGCTTTTGCAAAGGAAGATGGATATTTCTCGGAGGTTCCAGCTACGGTGGTTGAGTAGCGTGCAAGTACTGATTGAAAGTTTGACAGCCAGGTTGGCGCCGCACCCAGTGTCGCTATAGATGAAATTTGGGTGACGATGTGAGGGCACAGGTTGTCTTTCGTGCTTACAACGGGAATACTAGAAAGGACTTCTTGCAAACCTACCCAGCCGAACGAGGTCACGGAAGGGCTGGCTGCAGCGGGCTTCTGTCGCGATGGCGCACTTCCGACGAACGCTGCTCTGATACTTGAGAAATCGTAGTCTTTGAGTTGCGTAGTCAACCCTCTCAAACGTTTCTCATACGCACCAAGATATCGGAGGAGATCGATTTTGAAGCGCTCACCACTACCAATAGGGTGGACTTCAGAAGGATATGTCTGTGAAGTCGGTGCATGGACGGGCAGCAATGGCGACTTCCACAGTGCTTGCGTCATGTTGGCCCAGTCGCGGTAGATCATGTTGGCTGTATGAATGACAATCTGTGCCGTGTCGTCATGCCGGAAGAGGATGAGCATCTTCGAGTGATGGGTGCCGAAAGGATCTGGAATATACGCGCTTAACAGCTCGACGTTCGGATATCGCTCCGCTGTTTCCTAGCTAACTGTCAATTTCTGGCCAGAGGCAAGTCAAAGGAGGACTAACCAGTAGTTCAATCCTGTTACCATCATCTCGCTTCCAGAAACCATGCACAATCTTGACTTTGACCATGTCTCTCACATCTCTATCGAAGTGCTGCCTATGGCATCATTAGCATCGTAACTGGAGTCTGACAGCTATTTTGAGTATCCGCGTTAGCAACCGAACTTACATGACAAAGTCGATATCGAACAAAAAATTGAAATTCCAACACTCCTTGATCAGCGGATCGCCGAGTAAGTCTGCCAAGCCCATGGTGTCGACATTTTGCTGTGCAGGCAGCTTCTCGATCCTGGTAAGCTGTACTGGGGACGGCAAACACTGTATTGCCTCATCTTCATCTTTTTTGTGACATGTTGTAGCTGGTTGGCCTGGTCGGGATGCTGGTGTTTGTTTTGGTACGTCATCGAAGCTCCATGTTGGTCTGAACAACTCAGCAGGTTCGGGACTTTTGCGTTGACACAGGGGTGGGCTTATTGGCCTACTGAGACCTGTTGGAAGGCTTACTTGACGTTGGGTCTCCACGAGTGCTTCATCTGGTGTGTCGGCGTTGAGCTTGCGGCGCTTTGCTAGTGGAGTGTTTTCAGCCCGCGGCGACGTCATCACGTTCAAGGATACCACAACAGCAGTGCAGCTAGAATCGGGTTTGCTGTGTGGTACGTAAGGTTAAAGGTCAAGGATCAGTGACAGTTTTGTTAAGATGGAGGCACGGACCAGTCGGCCGTAGTAGGCAGTCGAACGAAGAAAAAAGGAAGGGACACATGGTGTGCATATGAAAACCGTCTCGACTTATTGTAAGACATCACAATAGAGGCAGTCACGTCATAGGAACGGTGAATGTTGAAGAGTGAATGGACATCATTCTCGGTCGAGGCCGTAAAGCTCACTTTTCAAAGCATGCGCTCATCAAAGGCTACAAACATGCGACATCTAACTGTGCATGAGCATCGTCTCCGTGATGCTCGCTAGCGAAGGCTGTGGAACGGAAACAATATTATGCCTACACAAAATGAAAAGGCATCCCAAACGCCGGGCATCGCTAAATCGAAATGAACAATACTCTATGCCGCGCTGGCGCTGAGCATGGGTTGTGCGACCTTGGTAACCTGGTTACCAGCGCGGATGATTGGGTTGCCTTGCTCATCCTTGACGATGTTGACTTCCTTGTTTTCCTTCTGGGCACGCTTCCAGATCTCAACCTCGCATCCACCACGAATGACGCCCACTCTCATAGTGGAGAGCAGGTTGTGGGCGGCGTTGGAGTGGAAGTAGACACCACCGTTGAACATGGCAGTAGCGTCTTTGCCGATACCGCTCTTGATCAAGGTCTTGCCACCGGGGTGCTCGTTGATGAAGTCGGTAACGTCGTGAACAACACCAGCAACAGCAATCAGACCACGGCCGTTCTTAGCCTGTTCAACGTAGTCGTCCCACTCGATGACAGGAAGCTGCTCAAGAGGTACACCCCAGTCGAGCTTGGCGCGCTTCTGGTCAATCTTCTTCTGTTGCTGCTGGACACGACCCTTCTCGATCTCGTTGGCACGGAACTGCTTCAGGTTGGAGGCGAGGCCGAGCTTGCTCCACAGCCAGATGGACCACTTGGTGGGGTCGTACTGGTGCCACTCGATGGCGTTACGGTAGTCGGAGGGGAACTCGTGGTGGAAGTTGTGGTAGCCCTCACCGAGAGTAACAAGAGCGGTGATGACGTGATCCCTGGGGCTGTTGCGGTCGTCGAAGGGCTGGTCTCCGAGCCAGTGGGCAAGGGAGTTGACGCAGAAGGTAGCCTGCTGGACGAAGAAGATGCGGAGGATACCGGCGTAGATGAATCCACCCTTCCAGTCGTTCCAGAGAAGACCAGCGACAGCCGAGGGAAAGATGAGACCCATGAAGAGGACAACCTTGATGTAGTGCTTGTGCTGCCAGACAACGACGGGATCCTCGTTCAGGTCGGTGATGTCGGTGCGGCCGATACGCTTGGGGTTCTGCTTCATGACCATCCAGCCGAGATGGCTGTAGAGGAGTCCCTTGCGAACGCTGTATGGGTCCTTGTTGGTGTCGGTGTAGCGGTGGTGGGCACGGTGGTCGCGGCTCCACCAGCGGATGGAACCCTCAACAGCACCGCCGCCAACGAGGGCGAGGAAGACGCTCAGCGGGAGAGAGGCATTGTACGACTTGTGTGCCCAAAGACGATGATAACCAGCTGTGATGCCGAGACCAGTCCAGAAGTAGTATACGACGGCCCAGAGAGCGGTCTGCCACTTGAGAGGAGTCCAGAAAGCCGCAACGCAACCGGCGAGAGGAATGCCGATGATGAAGGTGACCTGGTTCCCGTGTTAGCCAATTGCATCGATGCTGTGTCGGGGAGCAAACTTACGTTCAGCCAGTTGACGTGCTTGTACCAGTTGGCCTTGGTGATGGGTGTCTCGGTGATGTGTGGCTTCTTGGGGTCGTATTTGGGGTTGCGGTTCGGCTCCGAGGTGCTCGCCATGGGAGACGGCTGCTTGACGTATTCGGGATCGACGGCCATCATGCCGGCGGTAGGCTGGTGAGAGGGCATACTGAGGGTGCGGCGGTAGGGTAGCAGTAGGTAAAGCGAGAGGTGTCGAAGAGATTCGACGGGAAGCAACTAGCGGCTCAAAAAAAGATTGAGCTCCGGTCGGCCTCCGGTGTGCAAGTAAAAAGCTCCAGCAGCGATGGAAAGCTTCACCACGTTCAAGTGAATGACGAGGTAGAAGGTAGGAGGGGGGAAGGAGCAGTAAGAGAGGGATGAGGGGAAAGCAGAGACAGCGGGCGGCAGGACGTGTTTTAATAAGGCGGCGGAATGGTTGCTGAGTCCCAACACTCTGCGGGCGTGGTAAGCGAGAGACTGGGACCTTGCATGATGGCTCGAGAAGCAGCAATCGTCGTGGCCTTGGTCATAGCCAGCCTAGCGCCGTCCACTAACGGCCATCTCAGGGTCCCGCACAGGCAAAAAGCACGGCGCTGGCGGTACCAAGGGCGAGAAAATTTCGGGCCTAGCTGTCACCGTCGCGCTGATCTCGGCATCGAGACACAGACTGGGTGGCGGTGCGTGAGCAGACGTGCAGAATATCCATCAATCATCCATCCATCCCAGGCCGCTGACTTCCCCAGATTTCTGATTCATCGCACCCCCTCGGCGGCGCTACTCACTACAGAGCACTCTGCTGCTGCTTCTGGCCGCGACACTGCGAAGATGATCGCGCAAAGAGCGGTCTGGTACAAAATGTCGGCAGCGCATCCCGGCGAGCAGAACTGCCTCACTGGGCATAGAAGCTCACGCCGTGGTGATGCCACAAGTCTCGTCATGGCTCGCTCGCTAGGTGTCTTCTCCGCTTCAGGCCTGCCCCGCTTGGCCACGCCTGCAGTCAGAGCAGAAGGATGAGCCAGATGTGTGGTAGACACAACGTTGGTTGAGAAGTTGTTGATATCGCTCTGCAGCTGCACTACTCGAACCTTCTGCAGCCTTACGTAGGGGTGCAGCTCACCCACCCCAAGCATCTGGGGGAAGGGAACTTGCCTGCGACGAGATGCTTCACACAGTCTGCAGTGGCAAAGTGCCCGGCATCCGATGCACAGTGGATCTCGTCTATGACTCTCGATGGTGCTTGAAGAAAATCGTCAGTGCTGGCTGGCGCGAATTCCCCGGTACGCTCGAACCTCGGCCGCGCCATCGCAAGCTCTTCTCCATTGGGAAGGGGCGCTTCTCAACACCTGCTTTGCATCTCTCCAAACCATACAAACACACCATCCATATCAACCTTGATACCACCCACATCAGCCTTGACGCGCGCCCACCGTTGCAAAGTCGACATGGCGCACCCGTCTGCCAATCAATGTACGCTTCTTCACCTCGGTCCTCGGAAACTTCTGTGTCACACCTGCCGTACCCCCCAGTTGTCGTCTTACATTCGTGCGACAAGGTAAACCGTCATCCCAACGCTCTGACGGGTAGGGCTGAAGGCAAACTGTTGGCCTGAACGAGCGAGCTATGACGAGCCAGTCTTACGCATGTTGGTTGTGGCACGCTGAAACGCGTAGCCCGCCTTGACTGCTGCCAAGGCAGACCTTCCACTGAGTTTTCTTGATGAACTGACTGCCTCTCTTTGATATTTATACTGCGTGTCCCCACGTCAGCACCGTACAGTCCTTGCAAGTCTAAGCTGTCTGTCCACGTGTCGTAGTGGACAATCGAGGTACAACCAGCCAGAGATTAGCTTTTGAAGCGTACAAACATCAGCAAGATTGTCTGCGACGTACTCGCACAACTTACACCGTAACAACAAGTAGCTCCTGGTATTGTAAAAGACTGGTAGATATATGATAAAGAATATGATTGAGTTTGATGTAGCACGTGTAGTGTGCGTGGTACGTCTCCGATCACCGGCTGTTACCCAAAACCCCACGCCGCCGCAGAGCGAACGCGCAGACTACCGCTTCATCGGTATCCGGCGAACAGGATGTCCACATGGCATTCGGCATCAAATCTAGATGCACAATCCTCCAGTACAGTGTCGGAGGCCTCTCGTGCAATATCTCCCATCCTCTATCGGAGTGGACCGCCCGCCAAGTGGACTCCCCTGTCTTCTGACCAATCACATATTCCCTGCCTATCAGTACAGGCGATCTTCTTAGCACATACGCGGGTGTTGCCCCCTCTGCCACTGCGAAATGCGCACCTTAGCCATTATTCTGCCGTGGAGAACAGTAATTGTTCCCGGCGGCTCACGACTATCGTCGGCCAGCTCCAGTCTTTGGCGGTTCGTGAGTAGCCCTGCATCGGCGCTAGCATGTTGTCCATGAACAATTGTGTATCGTGAGAGTTGGTGCAAGAGATAATACTCCTTCTCCACATGTTCTATATAGATGAGCAAGTACCTCGTTTGGTCTACGCCGTCACTCTACTACACATCGACTAAGATTCCCACACGAACTAGAGTTTCGCCATCTTCACGTCACTTCCCCGCACATCCAACTTCAAGTGGAAGAGCACTCCCATCGGCAACGAGCAACTCTGCACGCGACAACCTTTAGCCGACCAAACCATCCGTCCGATCCTGCGACTGGTCGTGCAGTTGTCTATCTTCAGCCACCTCGCCAATCTTATCAGCATCTTCAACCTTGACTGCATCCTTATCGGGAGTTTGACAACCGCACATAAAAGGGCCGGCTCAATCTTGAAATATCTGCTTCTGTTAGGACGTGCGCATCTCGCTTTCACAATCTTAGAACGGTCATGGCAGACATGATTGGTCCCGACCATACGCCAAAGCGAAGCTTTGGAGACCAAGCAAGACGCGCCAGAAAGGCCTTCACGACCAAGTACGATATCCTATCACAATCTCAAAGTCACCGTCTAACAATACCAACAGGGAGGGCCTGATCGGTACTTACGACTATGCCTTTCTCTTCCGACCGAACCTCCCCTTCATGAAGAAGGAGCGAAGAGCAGCGCCCTTCTTCGGCCTCCATGACCGTATGCCGGTACTACTAGCTCTCCTCCTCGGATTTCAACATGCGCTCGCCATGTTAGCGGGTGTCATTACGCCGCCCATCATCCTCGCCAACGCCGCCCATCTAGGCTCAGAGCAACAACGCTACCTAGTTTCCACTTCGCTAGTAGTCTGCGGAATTTTGTCTTCGATCCAGATCACGCGCTTCCATATTTGGAAGACCCCTTACTACATCGGCACAGGTCTAATCTCAGTTGTTGGTACTTCTTTTGCGACGATTCCTGTGGCGACCGGTGCGCTTAGCCAGATGTACGCGACTGGATTCTGCCCAACTGCTGCTGATGGCACACGACTACCTTGTCCCGACGGCTACGGTGCTATCCTGGGTACGTGTGCTGTATGCGCCTTGCTTGAGATTGGCATGTCCTTCACCAGTCCACGCATCCTCAAGAGGGTCTTCCCACCCCTGGTTACTGGCCCTACCGTACTCCTCATCGGCGTCCACCTCATCGAAACTGGACTTCAAAACTGGGCTGGTAGTTCCGGAGATTGCAAGTCCCGCCCAGAATCAGGTCTCTTCGCGCTTTGCCCCAACATCAACGCTCCTCGCCCTCTTCCCTGGGGTAGCGCCGAGTTCATCGGTCTTGGTTTCAGCGTCTTCATCACCATCATCATCTGCGAACGTTTTGGCGCACCCATTATGAAATCCACCGCCGTCGTCGTTGGACTTCTCGTCGGATGCATAATTGCAGGTGCAACGGGCTACTTTGACAAGACCACTATCGACGCCGCGCCCGCTGTATCCTTCATCTGGGTCCACACCTTCAAGCTCTCCGTCTACGGGCCCATAGTGCTCCCTCTATTAGCAGTTTACATGGTTGTCGCCATGGAGGCCATCGGTGACATAACCGCCACCTGCGACGTTTCGCGCCTCCAGGTCGACGGTGAGATGTTCGATTCCCGGATTCAGGGTGGTGTCCTCGCAGATGGTCTGAACGGAATGATTGCCGCTCTCTGTACCATCACACCCATGAGCACCTGTACGTATTCCTCTCTCTCTTACGTGTAAGCACTTACTAATTGTGTAGTCGCCCAAAACAACGGTGTCATCGCTTTAACTCGTTGCGCAAATCGCAAAGCAGGCTACGCTTGTTGCTTCTGGCTCATTGTCATGGGCATCTTCGCCAAGTTTGCAGCCGCCCTGGTTGCCATCCCACCAGCAGTTCTCGGCGGAATGACCACATTCCTCTTCAGCGCCGTTGCTGTGAGTGGTATCAGGATCATTAGCACAATGCCCTTTACCCGCCGCAACCGCTTTATCCTTACTGCGGGATTTACCCTGGGTTTTGGCGCCACCATGGTTCCCGACTGGTTTGATCATGTCTTTACATACGATGGACCGAACCAAGCACTCCAGGGCTTCTACAACGCCATCGTTCTGATTTTGGAGACGGGTTTTGCTGTTGTTGCTCTTGTCAATGTTATACTCAATCTTGTTATGCCAGAAGAGATTGAAGACGAGGAGACGCCGGAGTTGACTGCCAATGAAGTCGATGCGCCAGCAGACAAGGAAGAGTGGGCGCGGGTAAGGAAAGGAGCCAGTGATGCTGAAGGACGACCGAGCTCAGAGATTGAACCTAGCAAGGCTGCGTGAGCGCTGTTTGATGTTGTTGAGTTTTACGAAAAAGCGTGTTCTCATCCTACATGGATATTTCGGCGTTGTCGTCTTATAGTAGCTTTGGTCATAGGCAAACCATTGTGTTTTCTCTCTTCTCCGGCCCCACCACCCACCTACCACGATGCAAAGCCAAATGAATCACCTTACCACACCAATATGCACCACAAACCCACTCCCCTCCCTTAATCCCTCACCCAACATCGCATCAGGCACTTGCCACACATGGAAATCTCGATGGAAGCTCTTCAACCAAGTTTCAAAGACCTCCGGACTGCGTAACTGCTGCGCTATAAGACAGAGCGTTGGTTCCTCCTTTTCGTCCTTCAATCGACATATCGCAGCACAAGTCGAATTGAGCGGTTCAATGAGGGTCTCATTATACACGCAATCGCAGGCTATGATCATGTCTACAGGATTGAGCTGCGATGTCGCGTCTGTCTCCCAATCTAGTTGCAGTGTTGTGATGCGGTCGCCATTACTTCCTCCCTCTGTCTTCAGTTGACTCTGCTGTTTCTTACTGCCCTTCCCACTCTTTCTCTTCGCAGGTAGAACAGTGTCAAGGTTCTCGGCAATATTCTGCCGTAGAAGTTTTAGTACATAGTCTTGATCGGTGGCTGTATAGCGTGCGACTTTGGGGCCTAAACAGAGTGCGACGATACCGGATACGCCTGCGCCGAGTTCGAGGACGGTGGAACTAGGTGTGAGGAGGGAGGATGCGAAGAGGAAGTTTGTGGGCGAGGAGATCCAAGTTGCGAACAAGGGGGTGACTTTCCATACCACTGTTCTGGTGTTAGTTTGAAGGAGAAATGCGAGTGTAACAGCTAGCTTAGGATTATGATTATTGTAGTGTATTTGGCAGGCTACTGGATTCTGCGCCGGTATTACAGACTTGTGAAGCTGACATGCTCGGTAGTAAGAACCCCCAAGAACGGCCAAGGCCAGCTGAGCTGAAGAAGGTTTGGGGTAACGCATGACCCCGTAAATTAATATGGCAAACACCGTACAACTTACTCGCACCCGTAGTTCCTCCCATACGGTTGGAGGTCAGCAGAGATCTCGAGTGGTGAATGACCAGGTCATGGCCCGCCACGCTGAGGTCCAAAGCCGCGGCTGGACAGTCGATGAAACCGAGTGACTGAGATGGAGTATCTTGCGAGAAGACAACGAAGGCTTCTGCGTGATTTGATGAGCGATGTGTCGATGATGACTGCTTTGTTGTTTTCTGAAATGTTCCACATTGGGTACATGTAAGAGCGAATCGCAACGGCAGAGCAATGCGCTGAGCCGAGGACCAGCACAAGGTTGTGATTCGATATGTAAGATGTGAATGCTCTAGGGTGCTTTACACACCTTCTTCAGGGTCCAGGATAGGCCCCGCCGCCAGTATCTCCGTGAGACTCCGCATCTTGGCGACGCTCAGACGACAGCGGCCTGCGATTATCCGCTTGATCCCTGCCTGCGTGAATGTTGGCACTGAAGCGAAATGCAGCGTCAAAAGGAGGTTGCGCGTCTTGGAAGAGCCTCTGGGTTGCTTGGCCGACTGCAAGCAGGCTCAGCTGTGTCTCAACGGTGCGTGATGGCGAGCGGGTTTCAAACGCAGAAAAGCGGTTGATACGAGACGACAGGAGATTCACAAGACCTGGCTGACCTTGCGATGAGTGCTGCGTTGTCGATCTTCAGTTGCATCTCGTTCGACAGAAAAGAAGTGGAGAAGCGGCTGGCCCCAGTTGCCTAGCAGTAGAGCTTGTGGTGGCTGAGTGAGGTCATTGCCTAGGAAGCTCGGCCACCCAACCAGGGCGATTTAGCGACGCGAGCATAACAAGCGCATAAGCTCCCCAACACACCAACCTCATCACATCCGCCCTTCCCCGCTGGCGACGACGCACTCTGCATATTCCCTCTCACTGCTATTAGCACTTGTTGTGATACCCTTTGCCTTATACCCTTACCTATACCCCCACTCAACACACACGATAGTCACTCTGGACAGCGCCCATCCCAGAGCCGCCACGATGCCGCAAGATCTCAAGAAGCTGATGCCCCAGGCCAAGAACCATAGGTCGGGCCCCTACACGTGCGAAGCTGCGAATGCCGTCAAGGTCGAAGGCGAGACGGTGCCGCGTCGCAACCTGGCCGCGAAAGACGGTCTGATCATGAAGCCCCACGACAACGTAGAGACATTGTACGACGTTCTGCGACACTCGGCTGCCAAGTACGGAAACGCAAAGGCAGTCGGCGCGCGCCGCATCGTCAACATACATGAGGAGACGAAGAAGGTTAAGAAGATGGTCGACGGCCAGGAGCAGGAAGTAGACAAGAAGTGGCAGTACTTCGAGCTCAGCCCGTACAAGTACAAGAGCTTCGTCGAGTTTGAGAAGATGGCTCTCTCAGTAGGCTCGGCTCTGAAGTCGCTGGGATTCAGCCCGCAAGACAGGCTACATTTATACGCCGCTACGAGCATGCAATGGCTGGCGTCCGCACATGGTAAGAAGTCGCGTGCATCTACGCAAGAACCACCAACTAACTACTTATCCAGGTGCCATCTCTCAATCCATGGCCATTGTCACTGCATACGACACCCTTGGAGAAGAGGGTCTCAAGCACTCCATGCTTCAGACTAACGCTAAGGTCATGTTCACGGACCCAGAGCTACTACCCAAGCTCGTCAACCCAATGAAGGAGGCCAAGGACGTCCAAGTCGTCGTATACTGCACTAAGAACGACCCGAACCAGAAGGACATTGATACCCTCACCCAGGCGCACCCGCACTTGAAGGTCATGAGCTTCGACGAATTGATCAAGCTCGGCGAGCAGAGCCCTGCAGAGCCTGTGCCACCCAAGGCTGATGACCTGGCCTGCATCATGTACACGTCCGGATCTACAGGCACTCCCAAGGGAGTTATGATCAAGCACCGCAACGTGGTCGCTGCCAGTATGTCTCCTACGACCAATTACTTAACAACTTACTGATCAATTTTAGTTGCTGGTGTCGACGTCATTGTAGGCAAGTATCTCGGACCGGGCGACGTTCTCATCACCTATCTCCCCGCCGCGCATATTCTCGAGTTCGTTTTCGAAAACGCCGTGCTTTACTGGGGTGGTACCATGGGCTACGGAACCATCAGGACACTGTCCGACCAATCAGTGCGTAACTGCGCTGGTGATATCCGTGAGTTGAAGCCAACCGTCATGGTCGGTGTGCCCCAGGTATGGGAGACAATCAAGAAGGGCATCGTCAACAAGGTTGAGGCGGGCGGCCCTGTTAAGAGCAACATGTTCTGGGGTGCGTACGCAGCCAAGGGCTTCCTTCTTAATTCGGGACTACCGGGCAGTGGTATTCTCGACGCCATCGTCTTCAACAAGGTCAAGGAAGCCACCGGAGGTAGACTCCGAATCTGCTTGAACGGTGGTGGACCTATTTCGAAGGAAACCCAGCGCTTCATCTCCATTGCCATTACGCCCATGATCAGCGGCTACGGTCTTACTGAAACCTGCGCTATGGGTGCGCTCATGGACCCGTTGGCTTGGAACGAGCATGCTCTCGGCGAGATGCCTGCTTCAATCGAAATGAAGCTTGTCGACTTTGCGGATGCAGGCTACTTTTCTACCAACAAGCCACCTCAGGGAGAGATCTGGATCCGCGGTGGCGGTGTCGTAGACGGTTACCTGGACATGCCCGAGGAGACCAAGGAAGCCTTCACCGACGACGGCTGGTTCAAGACTGGTGATGTCGGAGAGTTCAACGCCAACGGTGAAATCCGCATCATCG
>JAESFQ010000226.1_pt1 | contig 20102 bp, 12 predicted proteins | sample 9269431 | NCBI WGS metagenome assembly JAESFQ01 (sample SAMN14502588, study PRJNA617103) | algae metagenome | isolation source: Plectolyngbya sp. WJT66-NPBG17 and co-occurring heterotrophs from well... | place: USA: Mojave Desert, Joshua Tree National Park, California | collected 2006-08-06
GAGGTCCTGCGATTCAAGGTCTACGAGCCCATCCTGATCCTCGGTGTTGACAAGTTCGGTACGCAGACGACACTCGAATCATACAAAGCGAAGGAAGAAGAGGAATACTGACAACATGGGCAGCCGATGTCGACATCCGCGTTCGCGTCTCCGGTGGTGGTCACACCTCGCAAGTCTACGCCATCCGCCAAGCCATTGCCAAATCCATCATCGCCTACTACCAAAAGTACGTCGACGAGCACTCGAAGAACCAGCTCAAGCAGGCCCTGATCCAGTACGACCGCACACTGCTCGTTGCCGACAACAGACGGTGCGAGCCCAAGAAGTTCGGCGGTCCAGGTGCGCGCGCCAGGTACCAGAAGTCTTACCGTTAAGCGGTACGTCTGGCTTGCCTGGTGGAGGAGAAGAGGAACAAAGATGGAGGGTGTATGGGGGAGCATGGAGCGGTGTTCATCCTGGGCTTTTTCATGGGGTCTTCTACTGTCTACTATCTACTCCTCAAGGACGAGGTTACGTGACATGGTGCGCAACGGCTGCCTGATACGATCCCGCGGCTTGTGACACGATAAAAATGAATACATTGGTTGCAAGAACATGGACAAGCAAATGTCTCTCGCGTGCGAAGTCATCACACGCACAAAAGGCAAGTCATAGCCTGGTCAAAACACACTTGATCAAGAGGGCAATAGACTCTATTGACGGTCTAACATTTCCGTCTCCAACACCAGCGCTTCCATGCATTAACACATACACACACAAAGATATGCCTGCTTCACCTTCCTCATCATCTAAGAAGACTCCCTAGGTCAAGGCTATTGTTGGTGTAGCCGTAAGTTTTGAGAGGCGAAGGTTGCTAACCATCGCTGCCACTGCTCCTAAACGCAGCGCATAGTGCGGCATACTGGTGCGTGAGATCGAGGACGTGTTGCGGTAGTGAGGTACCCTGGATGATGCTCCGGATCTTGACGGCGCCCTCTTCCTCGATGAGTTTGCGGATTGTGTAGAGGAGGGATGGTGAGAACTAGTTTCCTTGTTAGTACTGTAATGGATGCGGGGACAAGGCTGGAGACATACCTCGGAGTACCATCGGTACTGCCAAGTGACCAATCTAATTAGCGCGGCTGTAACGTCTCTGACTTGTTTCCTCTCCTCGCTCAACTTTAGCACGCCCCTCATGGCTTTTGGTGAGAACTTTATCTGCAGACAGTTCTCGTACGCTTCCACTGCTTCTTCTGTGTGATGCAGTCTCTCGGCGAGCTCGCCCAGAATTTCCCATTCCTCACTACTCTTCTTGTACAAAAGTTGCTGCTGCCTGTATTGTGCCATCTCGGTTCGCCATATCGTGTATACGCGGAGATCCTCGTACAGGACCATGAAGAGATTGTCGAGCCAGCGTTCGCAGAGACGCTTGTTCTGGAAGTGTGTGTAATTTGGTTGCGAGGGGTTACCGTTGTTCGCAGCGTCGTGTGCGTGAGGATCTTCGCTGCCGGCTTTGACAACTTCGGAGGCGACAGTGTGACCGGGCTTCTCGAGGTCGTGAGCTACTTCAGCGGCTGCGGAGGATGATTCGCCATTCATGTTTGATACTTCTGTCGAGGGGCGTTCCTCGACTTCGCCGTGTTCGCCATTCAGTTGTTGGGCGTGTGTGTTGGGAGAAGGGGAGCGAAGTGCTGTTGTGCTGGCGCTGCGGGAATGCGTTTGGTGTCCAGTCTTTTCGTGGCGGTACTCTTCCTCCATGACGAAGACTTGACTTCGAATCTTGAGTAATTGATCCCATCCAATCTTCTTTGTGATCTCGGTCAGTAGAATGTAGGCCTTCAAGAATGTGCCCTTGAAGCCTGCAGCGTGTAGTTTTCGCAAAGTCGGATGCACCATCTCCATATCGTCAACGTTGGAATCCTCGATCTCGTCGCACATGGCTTCTGGCATGACGGGCAAAAAGACTCTCTGTGGCTCTGGCATGCGCGGTGCGTCCTTGTCCTGGTAAGTGAACATAGGACATGAGTTCAGGGTCAACAGCGCCAGGTCCCATTGTTCGAGACTGACGTATATCTCTGCTAGACGCGCCCATGTGCCAAATTCACTAGGCGCAGATACGACACTCCTCTTGGCAATCTCTAGTGCCAGATCACCACGGCCCTTCTTGTTGCAGAACTCGGCTTGGCAGTCGAGTAGGGAGTAGTCCATGGGCAGCTCCTGGATCGCCTCATGGAGCAGCTGGACTGCCCGCACCTCTTCATCTGCTTCAATATACACTCGTGCCAACAGGGACGAGATCTCTGGGTCGCGAGTTCGCAGTTTCTCGAACAGGTTGATACCGGAAGTGTATCTGCCGGTGGTGTGTATGTATTCAAGCAGACCTGTGGTCAGATGATTCGAGACGAGATTGGGCACTTGGATTTCAGGATCGGACCCCAGTTGCCAACCTAGACTGGGTTAGCGAGCATACTATCGTGTTAAGGGTCCATCCTACCATTGAAGAATAGGCGCTCTGCCGCATCCAGAAACTTGTGCTCGCTTTCGGTACTTGTGATGGGGTTGAATCTCCGCACACCCACAATCTTCTTGATTGTGTCGCCCGAGCCATCGTCGGCATAAGAATATGCGCGCAGTACACTACACAGATACGTCTCCAGCCACAGCTCGTCGGTAGCTACTCGCTTGTCGCCGCGCTCATCGATACAGTAGCTCTCCACTGTACCAGGGATGTAGACCTGCACGCGCATGTCGAGGCGTGAGAAGGCATTGTAGCAGCTGCTCGGTCAGCAATTGGCTGCGCCGCAAGTGGACATTGCCCTACCAGTACAACCCGGAGACAACTTTGTTTTGCTTGTCGTGCGCCGAGTATGTGAGGGTGTTGATGTACGCGGCAAGGCTGGCAGACGAGGAAGCGTCTACGCCGGATACGTGGTGGTAGACGCCAATCTAATCACAGGTCAGAGCGGGTCCGCGGACCTCTGTACGGCCGAAGGTATTACGGACCTGTTTTGTCGCATTTTTGATGGGCTGCTTTATGAGGTGGACTAGGTCTGGCGGGCCCAGCTCTCGTAGTGTTTGCAGAGATTCCGAGCGCGCTTCGATTGCCGAGTGTAGTTCGTCCTCGTAGATTCTGGAGTAGTGTCAGAAGGAGCGTACGAACATAATGCGCTGTGACAATATGTGGTGATTTGGACATGGTAGAAGAGAAGTAGATGGGCGCATAGGTAACCCATGTATGAATTGGAAAGCTAGTAGGATGCGCGTACTCGGGAACAGCTGGTGAAGTGACCATAGTTGTAATTGGCGCCGCAGATGCGGGGGACGATGGCGGTGGAGAGGATGCTACGGCGGGGTGGGTTGCTGGCCGGGGGGCTTAGTATACACCACGGCAACAGTCAAGGCGGGTGGTTTGGCAGGGTTTCGGTGTCCTTGTCGAGCATCAAGGGCACGGTAGCTCCATCTCGGAGGACCGCAGCTGCCAAGCCTGCACATCCCTGCGCGCCATCATTCACTCTGTCGCGTCGCGTTACACCGAGGCCTGGAGACGTGTCATAGGCCACAGCACAGTCGCATCCCACCTACTTTGTCCACACTATCGTCGCGCTTTTATGGCTGCCTACTATTCAGCGTCTGCACCACCAATGCTGTAGAACGTGGCCCGTCCGCCTGTAGGCCTTTCCCATCTTCCCACAGCCAAACACAGCGCACACCATGGTCAGTACCAACCCGGCATATTCGACCACGCCCACTAACATGTCACAGTCGAAAGCTTCTACATGGCATCCCTACAATGTCGAACTCCCCGAGGAGACAGCCGAAGAAGACGTCGACGACACGCAGGAGATACAGATTGAAGAGGCTCTGAAGCTTTACCAGACCGCCCTGAAGTACCACTCTGAAGGCCCCCCGTCGTTCGACAAGACCGCGGCCGCTTACAAAGCCCTCTTCGAATCGGAAATATTCAAGTATGCAGAATCACTCTCCGAATACCAGCGACATGAGGTTTTCGGCGAGGACCTGGTCTTCGACACCATCTTGGAGGATGACTACGAGGCAGGGCCCGTCCAGTCCACAGGCGCCGCCGACAGCGCTCCCAACACACTGCAGCAGATACTGCACCTTTCCTACAAGAACCATGGCCAGTTTCTGCTCGAGGCCATGCAGCATTGGATCGCTACTAGTGGTGCGACACCGCAGATGGAAGCATGGAACAACACACGTGGAGCCCTGAACTATTTTGCCGAGGCCCTGGACAAGGAGGATACCGATCTGGATCTTTGGCTGCGTGCTGCATCTGTCGCGGCTATGCTGGGCAGCAAGCGCCTCACTCGCTACTGTCTGGAGGCGGTACTGGATGGCAATGACGAACAATGGGAGAACTTGTTGCGACTTCCGGGCCTAGAGGAAGGCTTTGCCGGACAACAACTACGTGAGCTTGTAGAGCGTCTGGAGGACAACGTCTCCCTGAGTCAGGCCCCACTATCTTCTATCAAACGCAAGAAGCTGTCCGAGACGTTGAAGAGGCGCCTAAACCCTTTCCCGTTTGCGCCCCTTCCAGCCCATGTCGCCCTCGCTGAAAGTCTACACAACATCAAGGTGGCTCCAGAGAGCGTGTTCCTGGCTCCAACCAAGTGGGATTGGGCAAGCGTGGGTGAGATCATTGTACGCCAATTTATGGCAGAGCAACAGGGAATGACGCCCAACGTCCCTTCTGGTTCCAATATAGTCTTCAGCATACCGCCCGATAGCGAGACTCCTGAGCGCACCGAGCCCGAACCCACCGCGCCTGCACAAGAAGCTCTATTATCTGCACCGAACCCACCGCTACAGATCGAGGAGCCCGATCCCGCAACGACAGAAGCAGAGACTGTGACAGAGAAGGATGGCGAAGACACCATAATGGAAGAGCAGGACGTCGACAGCGAAGTCAAGAACGACGAGGTTGCACCTGCTGGCCCTTCTAATGTCGCGCCAGTTCCATCGCGTAAGCGATCCACAGACTCTGCTGGTCTGCCTGAAACTGCAGAGGGGGGAAGGTCACGCAGTAAGCGCATTCGGGGTCGGGAGTCCATCATTGAGCCGACTACTGGTGGAGCAGCCCAAGAGGCCAGTAAACAGCTTGATGTACAACTCGAACCATATACCTACGCAGACCAATGTCGCTATGAGATCCTCAAGGATCTGTATGCGAGACTTGGTGTGGAAGGAATCAAAGACCCGGATGAGCTACGTAAGCTCGTCACAGCGCTCCCTGATGCCATTGCTACAGACCCCATCGACAAAGCAGCTTGCGATGTCTTTACGGGACTGCGGAGCGGGCACGTCAAAACTTCCCAAATACTTCTTAGTTCCGAGTCGTTTGATCTTCTCGGAGCAACTAGGGAACATGGGCTCAATGCGTTCCTAGGGTTTTCCAAATCAGGTTCAAGCCAAGCCTCCAACAAGCCGCTGCTGGACAGTCAGGGGTTGAATGCGTTCGCAAGGTCTGTCAATAACGGCTGGCTATCGATCCAAGAAGTCGCATTTGGTTGGATTGAGTCTCTATTTACCCCAGGATTTTGCTCACAGACGGGAATCCAGCCGAGTGATCAGTCAAGTTACCTGCATTTCAGATGGGCGGAGGACCTCAAGCGAAACGTTGTACAAGTCATTGTTCACATGGATGAGTACATATACGAGCGTATGTTCGAACGCGTCGACAGCCTCAATCGGCGGATACTGAATGCTGCACATCGGTCTCAGGCCTACGAGCTCTCTGCCTTTGACAATTCGCAGATAGAGATAGTCGAAGCATTATTCGAGCTGCATCTCGATGTCTACTCTCTTATCAAGCATCCGCAAAGCGTCGTGGACGCCAACACACAAGTCCTTCAGAGCGACCGTCTGGAACGATGGTCTACGCTTGCGCGCGAGGTTTTGCAGTTACGTTCTGACTGTCGCTCGGATCAGGGCTTTGACGATCTAGCTCTGCGCCATATCTGGGCAACAGTTTTCCAGATGAGCGTTAACGACGAGGTCTCACCCGAGCATGTGTTGTCTGCCATGGCACAGTTGAAGGACATGTTCGAGCCTTTTGGCGATCATACGATTCAGATACAGAACAACGCTGTCATGCCAGAACTCTCAATCGCCGCTATTGATCAAGAACTTGTGCGCATCAGTATGAAGGATTTCTTCTTGAAGGTCTTCGATCAAGAGGAGCAGGACCCAGTGACGGTTATAGAAAGCCTGGAGCCGATTTTGGAGCTTGCAAACGCACAAGAGCCCAGTACACCTCCCAACACAGGCGGAGTCGAGCATGACGACACTGATACACCCGGCTCACCTACTATAAGCACCAGTTCTGGACAGCAACTAGATCGCTCGTCGCCTGTCTTGGAGATGCGCAAGTTTCTTGACTCTGCAAACGTCAACGTCCGGCTCTCCCTTTGGAACAGGTTACGTGTCGCCTACGAGGCGATCGACTACCCTTCGAAGGTCTTGTCATGCTTCCTACGAAGTATTGAGGCCCTTGTGGCGGATCTAAGGTCCTCCAACTTCCAAGAACTTCCATTGCTAGACCGGCAACACAAGGTTTTAACCCGATACCGGGTCATTGATGACATGGTCGTCAAGATAATCCGCATCATTCGAGATGATGAAGCACCATTCGCCTGCCTTCCCTATGAACATGTTCAATCATCTATGTCAGCTATCGCAGAACTGCTACATATCATGTCAGCGGCAGACATGCTCCGAGATCTGATTCGCGTCAACCACATCCCTATGCCTAGAGTCGAATCTCAGCCAAATTCAGCGTTTGTCAACATGATGTCACGACTCGACGACATTCACCTACGACTCTGGATCTTACAGTACTATTTGCTCAAGGACGGCATTTCCCAAGCCTCGGAAGCTTTCCCTACTCCGTCGGATGAGCTGTTCGAATACATCCGCCATGTACACCATGCGACTGGTGTACGGGGCTTCTGCCATCTTTCTAACCGTCAATTCTTGAGACTTGCGAAAGACGAGCTGCTTCGCATGGACGATATCACCGATGGTCCTAGTCACGCCACCGAACTGTGCCAAGTACTCAACGATCTGTACGGACTGAAATTGTTCGTCGAGCCTCTAGAGTGCCAGAACTTTCAGACCACCCCAGATGCTCTCGACAAAAAGACTGCCTTTAGTATATTGTCTTTCACAATGTCGCAAGCTGCCAAGGTCGATCTCAAGGACCTACCCAAAACTGAACTCAAAGGCACCATAGAGAAAGTGCATACCGCTCTTGGCCGACCCAAGCAAAACGAGGACATTACCTTCAACCGCAAAGTCATATCTACTTACTTCAAATCGCCCGTCAACCCTATCGCGCTTTTCGGATGTCTGAAAGGTGTTGGGTCGCTTGCCACGAAGCATATACCTGCCGAGGAAGCTGTGGCTGCATCGAAGGGCTGGTACTATATGATGGGAAACATCGCGTTGAGCAAATTCCGATCACAGAAACGTGTGACACAGGGACCGACAGAGGACCTCAACTACGCTCAGGCATTCTTTGTGCAGGACCTAGAGCATTCCATCGAACGTTGGGAGACATGGTATCGTCTTGCCCAAGCCAACGACACGCAGCTTGAAGAAGCTGTATCTTGGAACGCAGATAAGATGAACGGCAACAGCGCCGAAGTCGTCAATTTCCAACGTGCTGCGATCAACTGTTACATTATGGCTGTTGCCTGCGCTACTCGTGACGCTGATTCGACGCCTGGCACTCAAAGCAAAATCGCACAGATGTACACAGAGTTTGGAAACCGCATGTACGCCTCATCCAGGGAACCATTCGGCATGGAAGCATTCCAAATCCGTGAAAGTGAGAAACGCTTCTGTAATCTACAAACGAACGCAACCTTGTACAAGGAGGTCGTTTTCGCTCCGTTGCATGCCTATACGGCTTGGAAGTTCGCGAGCACTCTCTACAAGAGAGCCATCAAAGGTAATCCGAACAAGTGGTGGAATCACTTCATGCTGGGGAAGTGTGGATGGAAGATGTGGGCAGCAAATGATGGCGCAATGCAATATGCAAAGTCGATAGGTGCACCACTGCCCCTTCAGCGTGGTCCCACCTGGGAGTCAGTCGTGGACGCAGTCATCAGCGCCATCGAAACATTGCCGGGAAAGAAGGGGCGCAGCGGAGAACCAGTCCTTGAGCCGCACTACAAGCTCGTATCCATCACACACAAGCTATTTCAGCGGGGAGCCATCGACTACGAGAAGGGAACCGAAATCCTTGAGAACACTTCCTACGCGCAGAATGTGAAAGCCCCAGAGAACAACGGTGACTGGCAGCGATACATACTTGCAGTCCTGAAGTCTTTACGTGCGGCCGACAAGTCAAGCTGGCACCATCGCATCATATCGCGTGTCGCCCATACCATCTACGATAATGGTAGAGATCCGGTGTCGGCTAGTGAGGCCAAGCACGAGCTTACCCAGCAAATGTTCACCAAAACTATGGCTGTTCAAGTCTGGAAACCTGAGAACGAGCGCCCTGGTCGACATTTCGTTTACACTACTCGGTACACCAAGTTCTTCATCGAACTTCTGGACCTCACTGGAGACAAGACCAACTTCGAGGCTCTTGCCAAGCGTGTACGACGGAAGCAGACCGACTTCTTTGAGCACCAGAAGCTGTGGCAGGACTTGTGTCTACGATACATCAGAATGCTACGAAAGATGGGTAACGTACTTGAGGGTCAAGAAGACTCCGCTTTCAAGTCCGTTAACCACGATGAGTTCAACACGCTGGCTCTTCGATTGGAAGCGTGGTGTCAGAACCCAGATACCCAGCATCCCCTTTTGGACGTTCTTCGTGATGCCATTGAGCTTAAACGTTTGAACAACGGTATGATGAAGCCCCTTCTTATCGACGACCTGATTGGTGATGCATACGCAATGCTGTACACTTTGATCGGGCCTACGCTGTCGCCATTACAATCAGAGCAACAACCACCGCAGCCCATGCAGATCACGCAAGCTCGCGCATCGCCTTTCGCTGTAACTGCAGCTTCAACAAGTGCTGTACCGATATCTTCATTGATGCAGGTCCAGGTCGATGGCGTTGCCGAAGCAAGCTCTGGTACGCCGTTCAGCATGTATCACCCAAATCAACTCCAGTCACAGCATCTGCCGTCAATGCCGCAGATGCCATCGCAACCTGAGCAGCCCACGAAACCAAGAGCCAAGGCAGTAGGTCGTAGGGAGATTGCTCGTCGGGCCGAAGCATGCGTTCAAAAGAATGCCAGTACGGCTACTCAGCCAACATCGATGCCTATCCGATCGCCACTACCTAGCGAAGCAACGCTCCCTTCCATCGTTGGTCGAGCCGCATCACCCGAAAATGTCGCCCAGCCAGCACCTGGACCAAGTACATCTACAGACTATCTACAGCCCTCGTTCGACAAGAGCAGTACAGCCACTGCAGCTGCTAGTATAAACAACGATGAGCCCGAACGCAGTGCCCCGGCCTCTATCCACGACGACGCCGATGACGAGAGCGAGCTCAGCGAACTAGACGAGGACGAGGTCGAAGAGATCCACCAGGAGGTCCAGAACGACAATCTACGTCGCTCCGTGTCCATTGCTGGGAAACCCCTCTTTCCCAACCTGGCGGCCAATCGAACCAGCCCTGTAGAGAGGAGAAACGAGACGGCCTCAGGATACGGTGCGGCAGGTAGTGATGCGGATACAATCCACGTCAACGTGCGTGGTGCTGCCAAGAAGGACGAGGATGTAATGGATGTGGACAGTGAGAAGAAGTAAGGCGTTTACGGGCTTGATTCAACGGCGCGTATGAGGTTTTCTTTGTATTTCTTGTACTAGTATAGATTTGCTATGTGCCCTTGCAAAGTTCTCCATGCAGGACATACGAAGATGGCGTCGGAGTATCTTTGTGTTTTTCTAGATACCCATCATATAGGGCTGTATGTATGTATGTGTAAGACATGTATTGTGATTTCGTGTTTAGTCTTGATGCTGTTGAGTACTCGTACATCTCCTTGGTGAGAATGATGATTAGTCGTCGTCGTTCTGACGGTAAGAATGTACGCTGCTCGCGAGTGATGCACAGATTACAAGAGTAAGGTGGACTTTACCCAAGACACCCCAAGGTTGATGTTATTATTAGCTACATAGCTCCTCCTAGCCGATATGCGTATTTCGTTGGTCGTGTGATTGACAATCGTCCACTCATCACATACTCATCATTTCCCGAGTAAGCGTGATCTGTGCATTGTATATTATACAATTCGGTACGGTACGCGATTGGTATCATTCATCCATCTTTCCATCCATGCCATGTCGTACAACCGCCATCCCAAACGAAAAAAAAAAAGAAGAGAGAAAAGAAAAAAGCCCATCAAACTATCCCACCTAAAAATCAGAAATGCGGCGAATTAAGCGCCATAACCATCAAAAGCCCCGAAATCAGACCCGCACCAGGCAGGGTGATAATCCAGCCAGAAAAGATAAAACCGACTTGTTTCCAATTTACAGCCTTGAGGTCAAAATTACACAGGGCGACACCGATCGTAGCACCGGTAAGACACTGCGTCGTAGACACAGGGAGCGCGAGGCGCGAGGCAAGCAGGACGGTGATAGCAGCGCCGAGTTCCATGCTGAAACCACGGGTAGGCGAGACCTGGGTGATTTTGTTGCCGAGGGCGCGGACAATGTGGTATCCGTAGAACCAGAAGCCGATGCCGAGGAGGAGGCCTGCGACGACGAGGATCCAGATGGGTGTGTCGGCTTCCTTTGTGACGATGCCGGTGGTGTAGGTGTTGTAGGAACCTACCCAGGGCCCGACGGCGTTTGCGACATCGTTGGAGCCGTGGGCGATGGACATCATCATTGCGGAGGCGACTTGGGCGTAGGTCCAGAGATGCTCGACGCGGTTGTCGTAGACGATGGCGCGGGAGTGGACGTCGGCGAGATCTTTTTGCGTGACGACGTCGCGGGAGACACCTTGGAGGAGGATGAATTTGGTCCAGTTGGCAATCTTCTTGGGGGAGTAGAATGGGAGGTCTTTGACGGGATGTAACCAGCGCTCCTCGGGCTCGGGCTTAGCGGGAATGATGTGAGCGACGGCGCCATCGCGGGGAAGAGGACGTGAGAGTCCGCGGCCACCCTCGACATCGATGTTGTCGCTGCCACGGGGAGACTGGTTGTCGATGGAAGTGGAATGACCGATGGCCTTCTCGCCCTTGAGAGGTTCCTGTTGGCTCTCGACGGGGGCTGACTTGGCGTAGTAGTCGGTGACGATTTGGTCGCCCTTGCCGGGGAAGTAGATAGGAGGGTTCTCGCGGTAGAGAAGGGGGCCGAGAGGAAGATGCCACGCCCTCAGTCTGGTGTCACCCTTGACAAGACGGCGGGTGAAGTAGGGAATGAAGAAGATGTAGGAAATGGCAAGCATGCCAAAGAAGACGCCGAGAATGATACCGCAGGCCTTGCCAGGGCCCATCTCCTCAAGAGACTCGCCGTTTGGCAGCTCGTCAATGATGAAGAGGGCGAGGACACCAGCGGTGAAAGCAAGGTAGAAGGGAATCAAACGCATAGCCCACTTGAACGGGTCCTTTCGGTTGTGGACACCAAGTTTGATAGTCATAAAGAGAGCGGCGGCGAAAGCAGCGGACAGGAAGGGTGCAATGACCCACGAGGCGGCAATCTGGGAGATGGATCCCTTCTTCCAGCCCCAGCTAAGAGGTGACTGAGCAGCAATACCGGCACCAGCAAGAGCTCCGACAACGGTCTGGGTGGTCGAGACAGGCATACCAGCGATAGTAGCAACCGTGAGGAAAACAGCAGATCCGACCTCGGCGCATCCCATGGCGAGCATGAGAGTAGCCGGAACAGGCTTGAAGGTGTCGAGATCAAAGATACCGCTCTTGATCGTTCCAGTGACGCGCGATCCAAGAGCAACGGCACCCAGGAACTCGGTGAAGCAAGCCAGAACACCGGCCTGCCACATCTTCAACGTTCGTGCAGCCACGGATGTGGCGTACGAGTTGGCGACATCGTTGGCGCCGTTGGAGGCTGACGAGGCGACAAAGGCGATGGTGGTGATGGCTAGGATCCAGTCGTACTTCTTCAAGGCGGGAGCCATGGTGTGAGAAGGGCGGCGAGCAGTTGCGCCGATAGACTGGTAAAGATGAAGGTTTGTGAAAGATCTTGCCAGAAAGAATCTTTCGTAGGTCGAGTACAGCGGAGTTTAAGTACCCAGCATAGATGCGGAGATATAGAGACCCAGAGGGGTGTGGTCTTGGCGGGTAACAGACATTTCACCGAGAGTGATGATTTGCGAATGCTAGACGGCATTCCCTGCCTCATTGAAGCGTAGTGGATCAGCGGAGCCACAGCATCATGCTATTCGGCTCTGGCCGTGCTCTGGAGCCCCAACAGCATGTCTCCTCGGGACCCTTGAGCCCTGCTCCGCTGAGCATTATGGAGCCAGAGACGTATGATTAAGGCACTGGACTCAAGACATGATCCACCCAGCGCACCATGCTGATGTAGCATCGAGTACCCGCCACGTCTTGTCGCAGGGCTCCGGCAATGCCTTGACGGCAACAAGGTGATGTTGAACGAACGAGAGCGCGGCGTTGTGCAGGGCTTTTCTTGGCGCCCAGATGGCCCAGAAATGGGCGCCAAGGCGGGCTCCGCTCGTTCGAAATCTCTGACGACCCCAGATCGCTGACTCCACTAACGCCGCTGTCTGGCCGGCCAACCACGTTGTGTCTCTCTACCTCGTGGTGTTTTGACGAGTTCACAGCGTACGACGAGGTTGATGACATAGGGGGCGTGGTATGGGATTTTCATCAGCCATGATGCCGCATAGCCGTGTTCCCGCACACTTACCTTGGAAAGTAAGCCTTGCAAGGATTGCCGAGGCAGCCTTCGTCGAGCTTCGGTGCCGCCATGTCTTGATGCAAAGTCTTATCCACTAGTAAAAGCCTTTGATGGAAGGCGAAGGCCGAGCGGGCCAAGTGGTGGCGGGAGATGAGGTGCTAGCGAGCCGCAAGCGCGGAATTCGACTTAGCTTCTAATATCATCTCATGTATGTAGAGCATGCAAGTGTTTCTTATCTCCATCTACATCATGAGGCGGCTGACAGGTGATGCGGGCAGAGTTGCAACATTGCTGCTGAGGAGCCGGCAGTGCCTCGCGAGAAGCCATGGATGCACTTGACCAAAAATCACTGCCACACGACAGTCCTGTTCGCATCTGCTTTGACTTCAAGGCCCAAGCTATCCCAGGCGAGCCATGTGCTCGTCCAATCACTCTCGCAAACGCCTCTATGCAATGAAATCACGAACGGAGATTCGACTGGAACAAAGACCGTCTGTACACCCCGGCAGGCATACATGACAATGGAGATGGACCCAAACGAAGATGATTAGCTTCAAAGAGAGACTCTCTACTTTGTCCTCCTACTCCATGTCTTCTCAAATCCCTCCATACACGTCTTGCATACTTCCACCTTGCACGCTAGATGCCACCATTTGCCCACTCTTGTTCATTACCCTATTCCATCCAGCTGTGTAGCTCTCTAACCATCTCAAGATATGGAATCGCCCCCTTTGGTAAGACCACGCAACGGTTGACCAATCTGTCCAATACTTTCTTCAGCTCGATACAGTTGTCCAGCATAAGCTCGGGAATTTGTTGCTTCATCTCGCGCGCCAGGAAGATCAGCGCCAAAATCTTTTCTCTGCCGCGAACGAGGTTTCGATCGCCGAAAGGGATGTGGATCGATTCTCGACAGAGCGTTTCAACTGTAGGGATGATGGAGGCAGTGACGAATATTCTATATTCGTCTTTCGTAGTGGTTGCGAGTGGCACATTATGTTGCAGGAGGAATTGAGTCATGAGCAGGGGGACTGATCCGTTCAGCGCGGTGATCAGATCCTGCATCGAAAGCTGCACGCCGTGGTCGAGAGCTAGCCGTATGATAGCGCGATGACCGTGTTTCGCAGCGAGAAGGACAGGGTTCGCATCTGCTTCTTGTGGATCAAGCAACCCGTGGTCGAAGACGTACCGAACGACGTCGATATGACCATGCTCGACCGCAAGCCGGAGACCTGCAATGAAAATATCTCGGTAAGACGCATCGGTTCTTGGAAGACTCCATCGGTCCATCAGCCATGTCATAACCTCGACATGTCCCCATGCTATGGCATCAGCAAGGTAGTGTGATGGGGACGTCATATATGCCGGGATCCCGACGTGGCATCTTGGTAGGAAGGCGAACAAGGCGACAATTGCATCCAGATGTCCAGTTCGAACTGCATAGCGTATGGCTGAGGTGATAGTCTCTGTCACCGGGCCACAACGACTGGCATAATTGTCTGGCTTTGGTGGAAAATTTCGTTTCTCGAGCTCGTTGTTAGCTTGCAGGAGTAGATACTCGAGAACTTCGATATTCCCGTTGCACGCTGCTGCGACTAAAGGGTTGCCAAAGCCCGTAAAGTATTTGGGAAACCAGTCGATGACCACGGCCGACTGAGAGATATAGTAGCGAGTAGCTGCAAGGTCGCCTACAGCGGCTGCTGCTGCCAACATGTCATTGACGTTCTCTTGTGTGGAACTGAGATGGTTTCGTTCTCTTTCCATTGGGCAACCCGTGAAGACGTCTCCGGAGCCTCTCCTCAAGAGGGATCCTGGCGCTATATATGTCTCTATGAACATAGTCTGCGGGGCATCTTTGTTTGTAAGCACCAAACTAGAGATGAGTGCGTTCCTGTAGGCTTTTCGTAAGACAGAACGATCGGTGCCCGGGGGTCCAAACGTTATAAGCCTGTCTGTAGCCCTATTTATGAACCCCGCCAGCTCGCAGACAATCATCTCGTGGTCGCCGATATGATTGATCAGAAAAGTCTTGATGTTTTTCTCAAGGTACAATTTGATATCCCACGAGAGCGTTTTCAGTGAAGCAGGACCGTTGTTATTAGTAATATACCATCCATTTCGCACCAGATCTCGCTTGCTTGAGCCACGAGGTTTCCCTGGTATAGACTGGCGTTGGTGGCTGCGACTGTGGAAATCGCCCACAGAAGTCTTCGCGAGGAGCTCGACGTCGATATCGCCGGCAAAGGTTCCTGTTTACATCAGCTTCACCAGACCGGTACTTCCACAGAGGCTTAATATGTACGGCACACGGCGCGCAGTCGGACAAGCTCATGTAAGGGCGCTACACGCGCAAGGGCGGCAACCACCTTCTCGAAGAGCTCAGGTGGCAGGTCGAGTAACAGCATGTCATCAGCTTGAGTTGATAAGAGGTGAGGTTGAGGGAATGAGAGACAATGAGGTGGGTGATTGGACGGTCTCGCATGTATCACGTGATAGCGCGGGATAAGCGAGTGAATGAGGAAAGAGTAAATACGACGCGGCTGAGCGCATATACGTGTTCAAACGGGGCAAAGAGAAGATGCGGTCAGGTCTCTATGTGTGACATCGTCGTGCTACAACGCTGATACGACAGAGGTTTTACTTGCCGGTGTTGTTTGTCGTGGTCAACAGCACTGCTGAGTTCATGCAAACGCAGAACCGATCGCATGAGACATCTTCAGCCTTGGAAACCACGCCCTACTCTCAGCCGAGCCACATCTCGATCAGAGTCACTGTCAGTCGCTGGCAAACTTACCCCCTATGCTGTGCATATGCTCCTCCCCAATAGGGGGTATGATGAGATTGGTGTGCATCGTCTCGTTATCATTGGACAGAGGTATGAATCGCAAAGTGAGATGCTGAGAGTCGTTACGCCAGTAACTGCTCTATACTATGAATATGATTATAGTACAAGTCTATCAGATGTACTCGAAAGCACGGGGTATCAAAGAAAAACAGCAAGACCAAAGTCTAAATGCTCGCTGAATGACAAATGAAAGCGTCGACAGAAGTATGGGGCATGGCTCGTACAGTAGAGATCGTCGCACGTGGGCTTTTCAGCCTTGTGACGTGTACATGTGTAAATGATCATGCAGTTGCGACGTCGAGTCGCGGAAGGGTTGGGGCTGTTGGTGCATCATGTGTTGCTGAGGATGTTGATTGTGCTGCTGAATGTGGTGCTGCGGTTGCTGGTGCTGATGAGGATGACGCATGCTCATGGCGGCAACATTGAAATCAGGATGCATCTCCGATGAGCCTTGACTCATCTGCGACATTGGCCTCTGATGAGAAGAGTTGCTCCTGGAGCTGCTCAGTCGATTACCTATCTTGTGAAGCGGCTTTGCTATCATTTGACCGAACGAGGGACGGTCATAGTACTGCGATTCTTCAAACTGGGGAGCAGCACCGAAATAGTTGGGGTACAGTGCTTCCAGTGGGTTGGGAGTAACCTTAATTGGATCCATGTATTCATCATGGAACATTTGAGTGTGCTGCTCGTGATCCATGATTGGAGTGTGTGCATGAGGTGTATGCATTGTGGATGTCGTCATAACCGGTGGGAGATCAGGTATGGCCGGTTGCGCTACGTCCAGGTACTCTCCAGGGTCCACGTCCATGTAGCTGATACGGCGGCTCGATGTATCCACCGCGGGTGTCTGCGGCTCCACAAATGGAGACGAGCCGCAGTCATAGTCGGGTACGTGCGCTAACGAACTACTGATGCGCAGCAAAGCTGTGTTGATACTCGCAAGCCGAGCTCGTGAGTGATGTGGATTTGAGTTTCCAATGAGGATATGCATGCGCTGCTCGCGTGACAGCTTCTCGACATGCGGCACCGAATCTCTCGAGGGTGTTACGAAGCCAGGGGGCAGCTGTTGGTGCACAGGGTCAAGCGGTATGTCAGCGCGTAGACTCAAGGCGGTGATCAAAACCTCTTCTCGGCTTGGTCGAAGATCGCAACACTGAAGCTTCTGTCGGAGGATTCTTGAGTTGTCGGGACACCAACTGATCTGCGACCGACTTTCTCGAAGTCTCTCATCCAAGCAACCGATGAGCTCCTTCCACGTGTCGTGGAGAGCCTCCTGTCGTATTAAATTCCGGATCACATTGGAGTATTTCCATTGGTCTATCGTCGCGCCGTTCTTCATATGCTTTGCGACGTGGTCACATCGCTCGTCCCATCCGATGCTGACCTCTTTACATTTGTCGAACCCACAGCCAAACACTCTTCTCGGCAGGAGTGTGATACCAATATCCGTCAGTGATGGTAAAGGACGGCCGGCATGGTAGCGCTGATGATGTTTGATGAAGTCCTTTTGGCGGTCGAAGATGCGGTTGCAACCGTTGACGACACATGGCCAGTCCTCTCCCGTCTCATGCATCCTCATCTCATGCTTCTTCCAGTCAGACTTGGCCTTGAACGTCTTCTGGCTCTTCTGTTCGGCGCAATAGGTACAGAACATGAATGGCTCACCAGACTGACTCTGTGCCTTGTCATCATCCGGCATTAATGATGGGGAAGCAACACTAATATCGTCGGTTGGTGTATGGCTGGGCTCAATCTTGAGATCGAGGGGGCTCTCGGTATCGACACGAGGCATAGCAGCAGGCACCGGGCGTGTTGGGTCGAGGCCAGCTGGGTAGGAACGTGGCTCTGCCCGTTTCATCTTGGAGCGCGACGACGACGAGGAAGCAATGGAACTCCGCATATCACTACGACTCGAAGACGAAGAAAACGTCGACGCCATGGAAAGTCGAGATCGCCATGACGATGCAGATGAAGACGTTGTAGTCGAACTAGCGGTGCTAGTAGACATGAACGACGAGGCTGTGGAGTTGCGGCCTAAACTGGGTAAGCATGTATACACACAAGCGGGCGGCGAGGAACATACGCGAGTCTATGGCTTGGGAAAACATCCACTGGATCAAATGGGGAGGGTGTCTTGCCAGCAGGGCCTCGATGTGTTGCATCGACTCCTCTGGTATCTCTAAATTGTCTTCCATGGTGGCGAGGGGGAGAGCGGTATGCTCAGTTCAGATCGCGCAACAGAGTACTCCTCTTTACCATGCCGACTATAAACACCTCGCGACAATGCAGACGACTGGGAAAGCTATAACAAACAACAGGCGGAGGTGCAAAGGAGGGTGGGGAAGGGTATCCAGGTGTTGCGGTAAGACTAGGGGCCAAGGAGTGGATAATCGTGTATCCGAGCAGGCATCAGCTGCTGTTGGTGCGACAGGTTGATATACAAGTGGGATCACCTCAGGCGAAAGTGCAGCGGGGAGAGCGGAAATGGCACCCTTCTAGAAGGCGTATGGAAGGATGGTAGAAGAAGCTAATTGAGAGCTGCTCGCGGGGGCGCTCGTGCGCAGCATCGACATGACCACTGCCCTGGTTTGGACTCAAAGCTGGGGCAAGGCTGAGGTTGTGACAGGCATGCCAATCTGTAGCGTGTTTGAGGAGGCCGCAAGGAACCGCAGTAGGGGCTGCGAGAGTGCGAGAACACGAAGACAAGCGACGAGAATGAAGGAGACAGCTGTGCGTGTCGACGGTTCGAGTCTCGTTTCCGCGCGCCCTAGACGCAGGTTTAATCCGGGTCGAGACATGGGCGGGACGAGGTGGCTGCGTGAGGCGATGATTCGCACAGACGTGGTGTGAGGAGCCCGCAACCTATCGCAGGAACGCAACACGCCATTCGCAACGACTCCACCCATCCACTAGGCCCTGTAAGGGGCATGCAGCGCGGTACCTGGATGACGCACCGCTCCATACTTCTCGAAGTGTGCTGGTGCCGTGATGAATGACATTTTGGGTGGGGACCTGACAGCAGCTATCAGTTCAACCCATACGCCGAACATCGGCATCACGCCTTCGCTTGACCCGGAACGCAGTTGGATAGCCAGACATGGGAAGTAGTACGGCGCCCAGGGTACATCATCGATGAAGGACCTGCTCTCAGCGCGCGCACGACACTCAGGACTCGAATGCCATACCCACGTCCACTTACTTGAGACGCGGTGGCTGGCAGAACCGAGTGCTGACGGCAGAAGCACGTCCCCCTGCAGGACTGACGGCAGCGAATGAATGCTTTGGGACTGTCATGGTAACCTCCGGGCTGCTGCACTGCAGTCCGTCATCGCTGAGGATGCCTATGTAGCCTCCAGGCATGGCGTAACGACGCGCGATCAAAGGACTGTTCCCGCTAGTGTAGGGTAATGTAAGGAGACGGAAGTCGGCCACAACAGGCAGGAAGAGGCCGGGTAAATGCAGTAGTGCACGATAACAGCCTTAGCTAAAGCGTTCGCCTGCGTGGTGGGAGAGCAATCATCGAGGTGTGTAATTAACACCATCGCGCTTCTCCCATGTCGTCGAGAACAGCGTATCCACTATTAGGCGTCCCTGAAAGTGGCGCGATTCTTCGGCACCCAAAGCGCCACGGTACTTTCGAACCACCTTCCAGACCGCGAGCCAGGCCTCAAAACATCAACAAGGTTTTCGTATCAGCCGCTCAACGTTGAGCTGTACCTCACCTAGTGCGTACGCAGTTCATTCGGGACCGGGAAGCTCCACAGCCCAATCCTAGTAGTTTTCTATCAACATTGCTGTCACATCGCTGTGTGGGCTCTGTGGCTTCCTCAACCCGTTCAACATCCCCAGCTCATATAAAGTGTCCATCGCAATCAAAGTTGCCATCCGTCTGGAAGTTACACGCACTCTCCACTCCGCCCCCAGTAATACAAACATCGTCAATCGTGATGTCACTACAGCTTCCCTCTCCACAAAGGATATAGTAGTTCCTTCCTTCGTCTGTCGCAGTGCCGAAGATATTCCTCATGGTGATGTTTTGGATCATGACGCCGTTGGTTGGGTTGCCAGTTGGACCGCCGTTGAGGTAGTCTTGCTGGATGTCGATGCCGTAGATGGAGATGTTCTCAACGCGGATGTTCTCGAAAAGGATGTTGGAAATAAGACCGGTGGTGTTGGAGTTCGACTTGATGCGAGCTCCATTCTCGGCATTGAGGACGACGGAATTGGTAAAGGAGATGTTCGTCACGTTGTTGTCTACAAGATGTAGTTAGCAAGGCTTGATCGAAGAAGGAACGCCTGTGGAATAGCATACTTGACTTTCCGCCCACTGATCCGATAGAGAGACCGTGGCTACCGTTGCAGTACATGTTGTTGACCAGGATGTTGTTCCCACTGG
>JAESFQ010000227.1_pt1 | contig 20084 bp, 19 predicted proteins | sample 9269431 | NCBI WGS metagenome assembly JAESFQ01 (sample SAMN14502588, study PRJNA617103) | algae metagenome | isolation source: Plectolyngbya sp. WJT66-NPBG17 and co-occurring heterotrophs from well... | place: USA: Mojave Desert, Joshua Tree National Park, California | collected 2006-08-06
GTGTCTGCGTTGAAAACCTCGTCGTTGGACTCAGCGTTGGGCTATCCATGCTTTTCCACTCCACGTCTTTACTCTCCACAAGCGTTGGTGCAGAGCACAAACTACCCATACTCCTGACCGTCTCTAACATGTCGCCCTTCTCGCACGAATCGGCCGCGCTGTACCGATCGAAGCTATTTCTTCGCGATCGGGGAAAGTAACTTCTTTTCTGATAGCCCGAGGTGCAGATTCGAGGTGGGAATTCCGGCCCGCAGTCCACATGACTGATGTCGCCTTTTGATCGTGTGGCCAGGCTGCTGGAGAAGTCGTCCTGTATGCAGGGGAGAATTTTCTGTACCACACGGTTCTTTCTTGGGTGGCGTTCGATGTCTAAAGAATTTGATTTATTCCAATGTTGCAAGTCACCGCGAAACTCGCGCTCCATGGGTGTCGCTTTGGTTCGAAAGTTGAAAATCCATCGTGTAACGAGGCCGCGTAGGATTGGTATGTTGGCTACGATGATCGCCACGCTATTCTCGATGTGGTTGATACAATAGTCGATCGGATAAGTCCAATCAGGGTTGAACAGAGTGTAGAGGCGGTCGCGATATGATAGGTATATTTTTGCGGCGCCGATCGCAGTAACACTGAGAAGTTAGCCATCATGTTCGGATAGCCTGTGAGAGTGACTTACGCGAGACTGCAAGTAAAGACCACCAGCACCACCAAACGGGATCTCAGTCGGGCACTCATCATCCTGCGCACGATGATGAAAGGTATTGGGAGGATCAAAACGTCGGTAAGCAGGTTTGCGCAAGTGACCCAGATCAACATCTCGCCCATTTTGTGCCTGCCCATGCAGTGCAGCCCACCGAATGTCCGGGGTTTCCAGGTGTTACCCGTTAACGGTGGACATATGAAGATGTAGAGGAACCATGGTATCAGGGCGCTACCAACGGTGAATACCAAGATGGCGTAGAGTACTCGCTTGAGCCATTCGATAACGGAACCAGCCCGAAGAAGGAGAAGAATGATTGATGCTTTGACGAGCGGTAATATGGGAATGTTCAAGAGATTGAACGCCATGACAACCTGCTGTTGTCAGTAGATTCATCGCAGCATGCTGAAGCTATACCTACGGCATAGTACTCATCATAGTCTGGTTCTATCTCATCAGGGGGCACCTGCCAGATGTGTACGCCAACATGCCATATCTTGACATCTACCGACGATTAGTTGGAAAAAGTGTCAGCGCTTCTTTGAGTGCTCACGTCTATGCGAAGGTCCTATGAGGGCTATCGACAAAAGTAGAGGAACTATGATAAGCCAATCATCTGTTCAAGTACGTTAATACAATTCAGGTACGACGAATCAAACAACATACCCCAGCTTAACCGCAAGTTGAGCTTCCGCCGTGTGTATATCCTCAGAATAACGAATATTGAAGCCAGGAGGGGAGTGCCGTAGATGACCCCCAGGCAGGTGAGTTGAAGAGGATAGGTAGGCATCTCGACGATCTGCTCTCAGAAACCCGAAGAAATCGCGAAAACCACATCTCGCACAGCCTGAGGGTGGGCTTTCTCATATAAACGCGGAACAAGGTCAAGGGCAGCGTGACCCTTGTCCCATTGGGGGCGACCAAGGCAGGCACAGCCGGGTCGTCTTCCAAGACGTCCCCCGCAATTTGTTACTTACTGCATATTAACACATACAGAAACGAGTTAAGCAAAGGCCCTCCCATTTGCCCCACGGTCTAGTCTCCTGTCGGTCGCGCTCACGTGGATCTACCTGCTGGCTACACTATACATCTGCCACTCAGAAGCCTTGTCGTCGCTATGGGAGCCGGTCGTATCTTATGGTGCGACGACACATGATGTCGCTCCTTCCGTCCATGTCAATCAAATCCTCTTACACCACCAGCGCACCACATGAGAGATGGCTGGATTCCGACATGTCGGAAACTGTGCAGCCGAACAATGTCAGCGGGGGCTGTTGCGCGGTCCGGTTTGTGGCTGTCAGAGACGCGAGAGGTGGGTGTTGTGCAGGCGCCAATTCATCTCACGCAAGTAGCAAGCTGGCACCCGCCCGCGCCAGCGCTAGTACGGAGAACGTGGTGTAACGCATTCTTCCTGGAACAGTGGAACCTGGACCGATCGGAGCGTGTCCACTGTAGTAAGCGATGCATAGTGTAGGCGAATCTGGGGCCGCCGCTTAAAGTGCATGGCGCAATGAAGAGCGACGCATATAGTAAATGCGAAGCAGCGGACAGCACGAATGTGGAGATGCAGAGAAGCGAGAAGACCACATATAGCAACGGTGCAATTTGACGATATGGTGTCGGAAGCAAAGGTTGCGTGGCGGAGCGATCGTGTGAATGCGTGGAGATTCCAGGAGTCCAGGCTTGTTCAACAAGTATCACGTCCCGGACATGTTTCGAGAACAACGGCTTTGGGTAACGCGCCCCCGATGCCATGGCGGAGTCAGTCGGCCCAAGACCGTTTCAAAAAGTCACACTTACGTTCCGCCAAGTGCCCACTAGGGATCGTCATACTGTATACCTTCATTTATTATCATTGCGACAGCTGAAGTCGGGCGAACAAGATCAGTGCCGGAAACTGCCGGCGATCGGTGCGTTCGTATATTGCCCGCCCACAAGAAGCCTGCTCATATGAGGTCATTGGCTACTGGGGTTGTTTTCCTATCGCATCGTACCGCGCATAGAGGTGTTCCACGGGCAATGGTATAATGGATGGAGATTTGCATCTGGTAGTAGTCCAAATCCCGCTGCTCGCTGCCCGTGGATTACATTCATGTCGTGTGAACCAAGCCATACACAAGCGTAGGAAACTGATGTCGGGAAAGAGCTAAAGAAGTAAAGACAGGGAGCAAAAATACGTTTATGGAGCGAAGCATGAAGAGCGCACGTTGAAGATTCAAGCTCGAAAGACAAATAAGGTTAGCGCAACGTTGGTTACAGGAAACCGGATTTCCCTTTTGTCGCCTGTTCATCGGTGTTATGTCTTTTCTCTCTGCTTGCACAAGCTCAACTGGTTCGGTGCGGACAAAGCACTCGCACAGTTGCTACACAGCTAAAGAAAGCCTGCATAGAAAATCTAGCACAGCTACATCAGTGTCGAATTTGCTTCATGGATATGTGTACCACCTAGAATTGGAACTTTGAGGGATGGATATATTGCCATTATGTGGATACATGTCGGGCGGCGTGTTTGTTCAGGATCCACATAGCAGCTTCAGATAGATCGATTACAGGGGGATCTTGAGCGACCCAAGCCGGGTGGTTACATGCAACCATGTGGCCTCCGTCATTACCAAGGGGTCGTCGTGGGTCGGCCATATATCAGAGGCAGGCGCCAAATTCTTACCCTCGATCTCAAGCAGGTTTTCTTCCCAAAGCGAATGACGCGACCATGTACGGCACTCCAACGGTCATACCAACACCAGCTCCACCCAACGTGGCATTGCCAATGGTTATAGGCATTATTCCACGTCGTGCAGCGATCAATGCCCCAGCAGCACCGCCACCAGCCGCGCCAAATGTGACCCAATCTGTTTTCACTTCGCCATCGTTCTCCAGTATTCTCCATGCCCTGTCCTGCCATTCTATCTCCTCCCGGCCTCGCATGTGGCCCCATGTCATGACCGCACCAGCTGCTGTGCCCAGAACGAGTCCGCGACCGGCTGTCCTTAGTGTACGAGATAGGATTGTATTGTAGTCGACCGGACTTTTAGGGGAACGTGCTGCGATAATAGAGATTGGAAATTGAGAAAGCGAGATGAAGGCGACCGACATGGCTGAAGCGCGCATGACGTGCAGGTATAGGATGCTGCGGGCATACGGCTGGTTTTCGGCGTATGGAGGATGGGGAAACAAGGAGGTCATATTTGATGTTTCGCGCGCGCTTCGTGGATGGTTTGACGTCTGGGTTGGGATGCGGAAGATGTCTAATCAGGTTGAGAATGTATTCGGTCACGGTCGGCTTGACTTTTCGAGCGGGGTTCTATCGGGATCTGTAGATGTAAACCCAGGCTTTGCGACAAGCTACAAGCTAAGTATTCAATCCGATTAAGTGGTAGTCAGTATGATGTTTAGGTAACAAGACGGATCTCCTGCAGGTATGTGAGCATTGTTGCCATCCCTATGCTCCAACGCACTCCTCCAACCAGAGACAACACGAGACAGGTCGCGACGAGTTCCAGGTGTAGGCAACATTGCTGCCTAGTGTATCTCTAGGATACACCTAACCAACGACCAGGCTACAGCTGTGTCTTGCGAATTATGCTGGAGTAAACATCTGAGCGCTCGCTCATGATGTGGTTTCCGATTTTCTTCGGCATGCTACGCGCCTAGGTTTGGGAGAGTAAGCTCGTCGCAAGCTTCTGTGTTCTGTGAAGGTCTTCCTGTATCCTTGGGCCTGCCTGTACGCAAGGACATCGCGAGATTCCGGACTTTGGAAAGCTTTCCTGGTAAGTCATGTGTAGAAACGGGACTGCTGTCAGCACAATAGGGAGAGCTACGGCCAAGCCGATCGATGGCGATTGTGTATGCGACATCAGCAAGCTCTGATGCAAATGCTGCCGACAGCATTATACCAATAAGGAGTCCATGGTACTTCTCCGAACGACGCCTGTGGTTCCCACATTCGTGGCTGGTTCTTGCGCGAAAGAATGTGAGAGGGGGCGATTGAACTGCGCAAACGCCATCTGACACGGATCGAATCGTGGTAATGCTTCGAATCACGAGGACGAGGTCAGCGGTTACACGATGCAGGTTTTCTGAGTCTGTTGATGGAAGGCCGCATGACGTCACTCGGTCTGTTGACCATAAATGCACCACTGCAGCACAGACGCCATGGGTTACAACAACTTAGCAGGCCTCTAACAAACTTTACTTTTACCGGCAACTAGCAACACGAATCAAACAAACAACTCGACCAAGCCTCAAGACCAATTTTCAACATGCCCATCGGCCAACAGGAAAGCGGCGTGACCTCTGGCGTGAAGTTTGTCACGTCAACTGTGGGCAATACGGTTGGCGGCGTTACCAATACATTAGGAGGTGTTGTTGGCGCACTTGGACGAGGTGTTGGTGAAACGGTAAATAGGCCCACACTAACTACATATGAAGTTTATACTGATTTTGGGCGCCTTTGCTTAGCTGGAGGGCGCCACTGGCAGTGCGGGTCGGCCTGTTGCGCGAGGCATTGCTGATGTCTCTTCGAGCATTGAAAAGGGCGCAAACGACGTAGCAGGAGGCGTGAAACGTGCTGGCGAGGGCAAATAAGTCTCATTCATATTAGAAAAGTGTTGGAGATCTCATGGGATATTGAGGCTGATCCAGCACTTACTCTACACTATGGCGTATTGCGGGAGGGCGGACTAGAGTACACACAGCCACAAGATGCTACCAGCATGGGCTTTTGCGTAATTCATTGGTACAGATCTCGTAATGTACCTCTGACGCCAGTCTACCAAACTAACTCGAAGCGGCTCCCTAGGTATTGTGATCAGGCAGGTGTTCAAGGCTGCATTGCGGGAACAGTGCGTCAAATAGATCTCCGTTCCTATCTTGCAACGCCTATGGAGAGCTTTCACGTTCCTGAATCTCGAAAGATACTGCGGTTGAGTACTCCGGAGCTTCTTTACAGGATGACGATTGTTCTGGATCTGTCAGGCCGAAGGAGTCTTTACCCAAGTTCAGGTGTGTGAGTATCTCACGCAGGGCATGCATGCCCATGGCGCATTCAGCTACTGTCAGCCGGACTTTTTTGGCTCTACCTCGGGGTGCCAATCCAAAGGACACCGAAGGGGAGAAGGCACTGCGGGGACTAAATCGTCGGCTGGCGCACCACTGCTCCATGGATCAACGGAGGGTTCATCCATCGTGAGATCTGACCGCCGAAGCCGAACAACCTCGCCAACACAGACATATCCCTTTGGCTCGGTTCACTCTAACGCGCTTATTGCGATGCTGGATGTACATATGCGTGTCTGAGGGAGGCACAACCTGTGCGGGGTCAGACGATCACGTCCACCTTTGTCAGTTGCTAGAAGCCTCACCGTGTCACTGACCGCACGAGAAGCTGCAACGGGAAGAACCACTGATGGTTAGCTGTCGAGTACATGCAGCTGCTTAGCGCCACGGTTGCGGGATAAAACAGCACAAATGACGGAAGAGGGACATAGATTTGTGACGTCAGTGGTACGTCTGACATGGGTCCATACGTGTCGACCATTACAACATTTGCATCTCCTTCATGGCCAAGCGTACCCTTGGTGTTTTGAAATGCCATATTTTATCGCACAGTGTTACCACGAATTCAACCAGTCTTGCTCAATAATCTAAGCGTCTTCTAGGGTCAACCAGCCAACGAAGGCAAATGCGCCAGCTCCCAGCCAGCCAGCCAGCCAGCCAGCCAGCATCAAGCGGCACACTATCGATATGCAACCGCGAGGCCACCATGCCAGGCTCACCCAGCCGGCCCCAAGCGTTCCCAAGCAACGGTTCCACTGGAAACGGTGGATGGGGCGGCTGAACACACTGAAAGTTTGGGAGGCAAAAGCCACATGTACCCCACAAGCGTTGCGCTAGCACACGCAAGCGTTGTTCCGAATTAGGAACCGATCTTTGACATCACTTGCGGCATTCGTCGCCTTGACACCAACCCCATCAATTGCCATCCTTGTAGTGTGCCTCCCAATAGTCCAATTGGGCGAGCTACCTCTTCACCATCCACCACTCTGCAGATCCTCGTGCATAACGACCAATGAGCTACGCTCGACCGATGAATAACAACGCCCCGCCACTCCGGCTAGAGGGCTACAAAACGCACGCATATTGCCCTCAGTCAGACGCTAGGATGTACCGCGGAACGATCGTCTCAAGCCCGCCGATACGAGGATTCGGTTTAGCATCTGTCTTAGACGTTGCATACTGCGGGACAAAGCTCAACATATAGAGACTCCGATTACGCAACGGCTTACCGGTCACACCAACGGGCAAGAGATATCAATTGAGAAGGTTGAAATTGTTCATTTTCTTCTGCAAATCCAATGGCTGCAATTGAGTTCAGAAGTTAATCATGGGCTGGGAACGAGAGAAATCTAGACAGGAGGCGGGACGGGCTTTGTTCACGCGCATTCCCAGCGAAACGGTGGGGAACTAAATGAGGGGTCGGATGAATGAGTATCCAATAGTTCGGCAGAAGGCTCCGCTGTGTCCATCGTTACGGCACGAGCAAGCCCTTTCCAGCCATCCTTCTCCTGCCGTCAGAAGCGTCAACGCTAGGCGGTTGTAGTTTTGCGTTGACGCATGGAGTTGATCCATGGCCTTGGCTCGAGCGCAGAGGCTTTGTCCATGTCCGATCCGCAATGACATGCTCGATGGAGTAGATTGAGTAGACTAATCACTCGCATGGGTATCAGTATATAGCGGTCTTACCTTCCCGCGTTTCTGTCTACCCAGAGTATCTCACACCTTCGTTGTTGTAGTTACCAGCATCATAAACAGTGTTGCTCGCCGCTTATATACTTGAAGTTACTGATACCTCGTTCATCAGTCTACTCCGCGTCGTTACTTACTCTCGCTGTCAAGTACGCTCCATACATTAATACCGACTACCAACTCGACCGAACATCTGAAAATGAAGTCCTTCGTTGCTGCCGGCCTCATGGCTGCTGTTGCTGCCTACCCCCAGGCCTCTTCCGGCTCTGAGTGTGCGTCCTCCGCTGACGGCACATTCGCCATCACCACCGTCAATGCCACCGATGCCCCCACCAGGCGCAGCGTTGAGAGGCGCCAGCTTGATGGTACACTTCAGCTGTCCCTCGAGGGCGGCAAGTTGACCGACCAGGCTGGCCGCACCGGCTACATCGCCGCCAACTACCAGTACGTTTAGCATAAGACCTGCACATGTTCGATTAATGGTAACAATCAATCAGGTTTCAGTTCGACAATCCCGTTCAAGAGGGTGCTCTCGAGACTGAGGGCTTCGGTCTTTGCAGCAACGGGTCCATGTCCCTGGCCGGTTCCACTCTCTTCTACCAGTGCTTGTCTGGTGAATTCTATAACCTGTACAGCCAGTCGATCGGTGCACAGTGCATTCCCATCCACATCCAGGCAGTCGAGTCCGAGGAGACTAGCGGTGTCTCTCAGATCCCCGACGGCCAGCCTCAGGCTACTTCTGCCGGAGCCGTCACCCAAATCTCCGACGGTCAACCCCAAGCTTCCACCCCCGGTGCCGTTGTAACTCAGATTTCTGATGGTCAACCCCAGGCTTCTTCGCCTGGTGTTGTTACCCAGATCTCCGATGGCCAGCCCCAGGCATCCGCTCCGGTCGTCACCCAGATTTCTGACGGCCAGCCCCAGGCATCTGCTCCTGTTGTCACTCAGATCTCCGACGGCCAACCTCAAGCGTCCGCTCCCCTCATTACTCAAATCTCCGATGGCCAGCCCCAGGCCTCCGCCCCTCTTGTCACCCAGATCTCCGACGGTCAACCCCAAGCCTCTGCCCCCGCCAATTTCAGCGGCAACGCAACTGCACCTCCCCTACCCGACTTCACCGGTGCTGCCGTCACTGCCGCCGCCAGCATTGGTGCTCTCGCTGCCGGTTTCTTCGCCCTCTTCTCTCTCTTGTAAGAGAAATTTGCTTAATTCAGTGCACTTGATAAACTGAGAATGTGGTCGCATTGGCCATCATGTAATGAAGGCAATAATGGAGGATGGTAGGGTTTCCTTGCGACGTTCCTTGATGACTGCATGCATATACGACCCCATGTATATATCCACAGCATAGGCGGCATGGTGTTTGGAAATGTGTTTTCAACTAAAAAGCCATGGCTTTAGCTAGTTTAACAGGTAGTTCCGCATCCTCATGCGACGACATTAATGCAAACGGATCAACGAACACAACTTTTGCTTTTATCGTACTGTGATGTACAATCTTTCTGAGCTTGCAGCACGGTTTCTAGTTTGCTTACCGTTTACGCCCTAAGGCGTATGTATATCATCTCGATCACTTAGAAGCTACTACGGTCATCCTAGCAAAAAGATCAGACCACGTATGTTCTTCGCAACGCCGCAAACCCGCAATTCCCGGCTTCTGCATGCTGATATCTGTCTAACTGTGGCACATCACATTGCTACACCGGCGATTGTGCGCCGTTTGCTTGCCAGTGCATGCATTAAGAGGAATATAGAGGCAAGTGTGAGTATCAACAAAAGAGCTGTCCAAGTCTGGTGCCACTACATGCAGTGCTTGATATGCAATGCCGTGCATACTTGAACTTGTTTGGTCTCAACAGGCATATGGGCTAGATGCATATAAGCAGGTGGGGAGATATATGCCACATTTTGCGTCAGCAAAGGGAGACAATTATGATGTCAGTCTAACATCACACACCATAACTACACCCCAACACATATGCTCTCTCTCATGATCCCATTCACACCTGCACTGCCCATGAAAACAAGTCTAACCAATCAAGTTAACATGATAAAAACCCATGGAAGACAAAAGAAACAAATCCAATCTGAGCAAACGTAATCCAAGCGACCTTGTACAGGTACACTTCGTCCCTACATCCTAAAACCCATACTCCATCTAACAGCGTACCCAAAAGTTTCCAATGACTCAGTCAACGTATAAAACTAACAGAGATTAGATTTCAACCCGCGTTATCGATTGACACGCATGCTTGCAGTAGGTCCGCCAAGACAATGCGCCGTCTGGTACACTACTAACAAGCGCTGCGAGCAAGCGGCTATCGAATCCTCTTTAGTTTCTCTTTAGTCTTCTTAAGATATTAATAGGATAATGGCAAGGCTAAATGATTTAGCTGTGGCGCTGCCTTCTGTTCTGTCGCGTGTCTAGGTACCTTGGTTTTACCTAGCTTTGCCTAACGAACCAGCGGGTGGTCTTGCAAGTGCCGAGCTGCGGTGGTGAGAAACCTGGGGATTGGGACTTTGCGTTTTCTCAAGTGTTGATCTTGTGCTAAGTACCCTGTCTAGTATTATGTATCACAGCCTTCGGTTGAGGAAGTGAAGCTATCGTGATATAGCGCTGTGAGCAACCGAGGACCCTTGTTGTTGGCGTTCCCTGCTGCTTGTCGATCGAAGTCTACCTTTTTGTTTACGAAGTGATCAGACTGTATCCTTTTTGGGGCTTGCTTCTCATTATAAGAGGACGACACGCAGTACAACGTAAATACTCTTTGGGTCGTGGGTTCTAAACTCATCTCGCAAACGTCCTGACGACCTCGCTAATATGACCGACGGTGGAATCTCATCAAAACTGCCTGCTCATGCTTTCAACGCTTGTTTCTTCAGAGTCTACAGACTCTGGTTCAAGGTCCACCTAATCAGGACTTACAATTGTGGTATTCGGTGTATACATAGACACTCATCTCCTTGTTAGTCTTAGTGTGTGAAGTTCGTTTGTGCTAGATGCAGGTAGTTCGGTAAGAAGATTGAGTGGTAAATTGGTCGTATATGACTATTGATAGTAAGCATAACCATGGCATGCAAGACAGCAGACGTGTCCATAGTCGATATATGACCATGGCCAGCATATTCACTGACCATCAAAGTGTGATTTCAATAGCCCGTACCAGTGCATCTAGCTTGTGCCATGATGGTCAGGCCCGTGTAGCCGTGTGAGGCATTTCCAAAGCAGGACCAAATTTCTGTTCGCTGTGCACTACGTTTGCCAACAAACTGGGGTCTAAGCACGATCGTACCTGGCTTGGAGTTTCGCACAGTTGTAGCGGTCTAGCTCGCTTCGGGCCGGTCCAGCACTCGCTACAAGGCAATACAATCCTTTATATGTGCAATATGATATTATTCCAAGAGCTAACGCCAACGCCCGTAAGAGCACATCTACCACGCTGTGACAATCATGTTTCGTACTTGCATCTAGCTCATTCTGTCGAGGAAGCCAAGGTGTCACATGTCCACTCCGGTACTTTATGTCCGCCTAGCGTTCTTACGATTGCCGGAGTAGTGCGCTTAGACGTACTGGCTCAACCATCTGATACCCTCTCCATAACCCTGTCGCATGACCACACTGCACATGAAAACCTCAACCGGTCGGATGCCCTCGAGCGGTACCTTGCCCTTGCCAGTTGTCTGGTATAGACCGAGCGCGGAACGGAGCTGGTCCTCGGAAATGGCGTCGGGGTGGTCAATCTTGTTTCCGAGGATGACGAAAGGAGTGTTCTTTAGCTCCTCCATGGCGAGAAGAGCATCGAGCTCGGCTTTCGACTCGGAGAGACGCTCGTGGTCTTTGGCGTCAACGAGGAAGACGATGCCAGAGACTTCGGGGACTGGGACAAAGTCAATTGCATGCAGGATGAGGGGGCAAGAATGGCATACAGTAATCGCGCCATAGACGTCGGGCTTGTGCGTGACCTCCGAGATCAAAGGTTGTGAATTTGACGTTTCCTATCGAGAGCTCCTCGGAGGTGGGGTGCAGAGTCGGCTGGCTGGAGCGAATGTCAGCTAGCAGTAGTGGGAAAAGGCCACGTGCAACTTACAGGACAGCGACCCTATCGTTCTTGAGCATATGAAGCAGTCTAATCATGTTAGTTGAAGCTCGCGTGTCCGGTTTAGTCGCCATACGTGGTCTTTCCTGCATTGTCACTAGAGCGTGGTCAGCTATACGTAACTGGGACTCTTTGTGTGTGAGTATACGTACAGTCCGAGGAAGAGGAGTTTGGCATGCTGTGATTTTGTATTAGCTTCAGTGGTGAAGTCTCGACGATGCTCCTGCCTACCTTGTTCATAAGTCCAAGCGAGGACAGAACATCCCAAACTATCGCTCATCGTCAGCCCATATTCAACTATATTCCAAGCAGGCGATTGGTCGATCTGGCAAGTGTTCGTAGCGTGTGCGGTGATATGATGTTGATGCGCCCATGATAAGCCTGGCCTTGGTACTTTCTGGCGTGATGTTGAAGAGTCTGGCTCCGGAAAATGATAGCAGTACTAGGAGAGAATACTGAAATGTTCTTGATCTATCGTGCCGGGGAGATATCCACCCGCGTCCATCCAGTTCGGGATACAACGAGAAAGGGTAATAAACTTACACCTGGCGCAACATTAATATGAAAACAGCATGGGCGAGGGATATGGGTACTTACCAGTCAATAATCCACATGTTGGAGAGGAGTGTTAGGCTTTAGACTGTTGGTTGGGTATGTAGCGGCAAGGTGTAGAGTGTGAATGTGTAAGAAGGTAATGTTGGGGAACATGGCCGCGATGGAGGCGGAAGTGGAATGGCCCGTGCGTCATATCCTTGGCGGCGCTGTTCCGAGCTCTCGCGAAGAACTTGGACATCAACCCTCCCGAACTGAAACCACCGCATCCCCGTCTAAATCCATCATAATGGCCGTCGGAGTACGTCAACCCCCTTCCAGAAGATCTGTCGAAGCTCTCGAATGCCCAATTGCTGCGCCGGCAGTAGCCCCCACCCGCAATGGCACCTCCGAATTGAAGATGGAGAAAACTAACATGTCCCCTCTTGTAGCGTAGCGCAGCCCTCAAGCTCGACTGGACCAAGCTGGGCACCCAGCTCGGTCTCAAGGGCCAAACCGCCGCCGCCCTCCAGTCCTTCAAGAAGCGCAACGACGATGCGCGTCGCAAAGTCACTATTCTCTCCGAGCAGTCCCAGACCGTCGACTTCAACCACTACCGCGGCATCCTCAAGAACCAGGCCGTTATCGACGATATCGAGAAGCAGTTCAACGCTTTCAAGCCCCAGACATACGATGTAGGAAGGCAGATCAAGGCTATTGAGGCTTTCGAGGCCCAGGCCGTCCAGAGCGCAGAGCAAACCAAGGCAGTTGTCGACAAGGAGTTGAGCGATCTTCAGAAGACACTGAAGAACATCGAAGATGCCAGGCCATTTGCTGACCTCACCGTTGTACGTAGATACGGTTACTGGCAAGTGAGGAATAAGAGGCTGATCAATATCATAGGACGAGGTCGCAGCTGCTCAGCCCGAGATCGACAAGCGCACCGAGCAGCTCGTCTCCAAGGGTCGCTGGGCCGTTCCCGGCTACAAGGCAAGTTTCTAGAACACACAACATGATCTCTGTACAAGTGCTAACAACCCTGCAGGAGAAGTTTGGCGATCTGTCCGTCCTCTAAGCATCTTCTTTCCATGTAGCCGAAGTGTACCCGATCTGGGTTGTATTACCTACGTATTTGTGAATAGTTCCAGAGAGTGGAAATGCACCCTAGATTTTGACCATTCGCATTACTGTCTATGCAATGCTCGTCTTGATTTGAACACGAAGATGATAAGACATCCCTTACTGATTCTTATACAATTGAATGAGACCGCGTGGCATTTCGCTAATGGACATGCCTTTTGATGCGGATGTTACGTGCGTTTCATTATGTATGAATCTGCTACCAAATGCCTCCAACTTGCATCGCTATAATGTCATTTCGAAAACGCCGCTCAATGCTTATCAGTTACCCCTTGATCTTACACAAAATCACCCCGCCTTAAACTACTCATCGTACTCCGCATCTCTGACCCCACAAAAGTCGCTTCCAAAGCAGTTATCCACCATATACCATACCCGCCAGTACAAGCTCGCACTGTTCGCATCGAAAGTTCCATCCTCTTTTCTCGGTACATGGTCCCCAATGATACCCTGGCCTGAACCAATCACCCAGCCAATGATAGGCAATGAGCCGAATGTTTGCTGCCAGCGGGGTTTTGCGGGGAGAAAAGCCTTTTCTTGCGGGAGGAAGACGACGGGCTTTACGTTGGCGCCTTTGAGTCGCAGGGTTGCGCGTTGGGAGCGGGGGTTCAACGCGGTGGTGGTTGTGTGCGCGGGAACGGTATTTGGGTCGAGAGCTTGGTGTAATTCTCGTGGTTCGGGTATAGGTTCAACGGGCATGTCGTCGAGATGGCTCGGGAATGCACCGCTCGTACTCCGTAGCCATGCTGGTTCGGTGTTTGATCGCGATACGAGTCCCTGCGATGCTGTGGCTGTAGCTGATGAGGCGGTTGCGGAAGACTGCGATGCGCCGCCTGGTCCAAGGGTGCCTGAAGATACGGTGTTGGGAGACGCGATCTGTGACATTCCTGCCCCTTCTGCACGTAAAGGCCGGTCACCGCCCTGCGGTCCAGTCCCTCTGTACATCTCCGCGTAAACAGTATAGCCTTGGATGTTTTTCGGACTGTAGTGACATGCGCGCTCGGCGGCCTCTGCACTATCAAAAGTCACCTTGACCCAGTGGTCACCTCCTAAATATGTCTTAATCCTCGCCATATGTTTCGCTTCCAGAGACGGGTAGTACGATGAGCGGTGCGCTGCTAGACTGTAGCCGAGTCTGGGGTGCGGCGGCTCGCGGTCGTATTCTTCGTAGATCATTCCGTTGGAAACCCTCTCATAGTGTGCTATTGCAGCCCATTGCTGCTCAGAGCCAAAACCGTATAGTATGACTTCCTTGGGTTCTTGTGCGAAAGTTGCATTCGTAGATGCGCCTGCTGCGAAGGAGTTGCCCAGTCCGTTGCTTGCGTCTATAAGATTTGGCGCCGAGCCCGATGGTGGTAGTGCAGCGGTCGGTCGCACAGATACCGAGCGCCTCTTATCTTCGTCTGCCTTGAAGCGACCGAAGATGTCATCCTCTGCGCGCTGGTTGTGGAGTCTTGCTTCGTCGGCTGCATTGTTGGCGCCCAATGGTGTCTTTGCTCGTGAGGTGCCGCGTTTTCGTGCTTTGCCAAAGGGGCCTTTCTCTTCTGGGATGCGCCGTTGGTTTTGATCTGAACTGTCAGGATTCGATGTTAGTTGTGTGCGCGAAAGTATGGGAGTATCCCAGTTGAAGTGCTCCATGGTGCCGAAGTTGCGTAGGGAAGGGATTAAGTTTGTGTACAATGCCCTACAGTCTTCTCTTCCGTGTAGAGGGCTTCATTCGACAGTCGCAGTGAATGATTGACTTACTCCGCAAACTCATACGCCCAAGGCAGCTTCCTCCCTGTTGAATCGAAGGCGCGCTCAGCGTCTGGTACTGCGTGGACCTGCATCTCTCCGTCTTTTCACAGGATTGTTATTTGGGGCTGCACTTTTTGATTCGTGATGAACGCGCGTGTCGAGTGTCAATCTCGTTGACGTCTTTTGTTTATGCGACAAGAAGACGAGCGGAAAGCTAGCGCTAGCCCCAGGAACGCCGCGGCAAAGCCACATTAGGCCTGTGCACCCATGTGGCGCAGCGTGCGCTCCTCTCCAAGGTGACGCGCGGAACCTTTCCCGATCCATCTACCTTGTGCATGCTGCATGCAATCGGAAGTGGCTTACTTTGGAGTGCTGCCTGGTCGCAACGGCCGCTCATAAGCTCATGGAATTGACACCCATCATCGTTCGTGGCAAGAAAAGGAGATACTTACACCCAGCACTTGCCGCCTGCAAAAGCAAACCGCCGTCGATACCTGCACAAAACTCTTCAGCTTCCTCATCTCAGTCGAAACGACAACGGAAAACGAAGTTAAACCCCACGAAGAAAGACGTTACGCCCGCCATGCCGACACTTCAAGGCCTCCCTGTGGAACTGCTGGAAATGGTCTTTCTCTACAGCATGAACCCAGCGCTTCCACGCTGCTCACGCGATCTAGGCGCGAAACTTTCCTCACATACCATAGCAATGAGCTTTACTATGCAAGCCTTCTTCCACACTGTTGATCACCGCACCAACTATCGGGACCGCCGCGTTACCAGCGATCCTTCGCTTCAATCCGAAATTTTAGCCTGCCGCTTCTATACATACGACTTCTTTTTGAAATACGTGCAGCGCGCACAAGATGCGATGATCAAGTTGCGCGGGAAAGCGTGGGCAGCTACTGGAGTCACGATTCCAGGAGTATCCTATTTCGATGGATTGTGGCCATTCAAGTTTACCAAGATCCCTTACCTGGCTTTCGCGCAGGAGTTTCACATACCAGAGAAGCTGCTGCATGGACCGTGGACGGAGGACAAAGCGTCTCTGCTTTATGTCTTGGTCAGTCTGAACGGAGAGATCGACTGGAAAGGTAGTATGGCTGGTGAGGTGGCAAAGACGGGGATGAAAGAAGCGATCAAAGAGGGGAACGAGCACGCTGTGGCAGCGCTCGCTGTCCTGTTGGGTGTGCCAAAGGCCATCAATACGGAGTTACTGCAGTACGCTGTCATACACTGCAGTTGCAATATCAACATTATCCGGCACCTACTTTTTAACGCACAAATCCTTGCTGAAGAGGCATCGAGCACATTGGACTTCTATGACCCTGCACTGTGGGCATGGGCAGACGTCAACGGTCACAAGGGAGAGACGCTCAAGGACATGCTCAAAGCTGCTGACGCATTTATTCTTGAGTTTTACTTTGAAGACAACGCCGATTGGACCAAGATTGTCCCGTTTCCGTACGGTGGAAGCAAATTCGACGCAAGGACAGCGTTTAATGGCGTGGTCAGGGAGCTGCTGATGAACCTTTATCGAAACTATGGCAGGAAGATCACACGGAGGAGGGCAATAACACTTGAACAGAGAGTGGCTGAAGTTAACAATGCAGTTGATGCTTAGGATAGGTTGGGTATGATACATGAAGACAGAGCAAATGAACTGCCCACCCAGCGGGATACATGGCTTGCTTTTACAACCTGTTCCGCGAATCGCGCAGATTGCTTTACTAATGCTGTACTACTCTTTGGAGTTTTGCGTCACCTTTACTACAATTGCCTGTTGCCAATGCAGATACGCCTCCTTGATTGAAGGAGGGTAAAATCATGAGTGATCATCAAGACCGAAAGCGCAAGTGGCGCATGCTGCGAAGTTGGAGCAAGTCGGCGTACATGTGTATATGAAAATTTACCTGCACGCTTGTTAGTGACTTGCATCGAAACAGCGTCGTTAAATGGAGCGTGGTTGTAATCTTCCTCAGTGATCTTGGTGATAAAATAGTAATCATGGAAATCATATACTATCTATTGCATGTTGTAATCATTGGAAGTGGGGTGGGTGAAGGATGGAAAAGGCTGGACTGACCTGTGGATGACTCGCTGTGTGCGGTGTCGGCACGGAGGTCACGTGTGAGCAGCGGATGGCATGGAGCAAGCTCAGAGCAACGTCGCGTGTTCAGGTCTACTGGTCGTGATACCTAAGAGTCTGTTTCAGTCAGCCTTTGTCGCAAGCTTAGTGCGGTGATGGTCAAGCTGAGTGGGTAAAGCAAGCTCAGAATATGTAAGAAATTGAATATCATAAACTCGACGCCGTTAAGAGACCCCGGCGAGGGTCTCCGGCGCCGAGCTCAATCGCAAATTATGTCATCCTAGTATCGGGAAGGGTGGAGTGAAGATGGGAGACGTACCAGTGGAGCTATGGGTGTTGGATCGTAGCTGTAAGTCTTCAGACTGGCTTAGCAAGGCGGCGGACGCAAGCGCTCGTCGCGTCTGCATCTGCATCTGCATCTGCATCTGCAGGGCGCATGATGCACTGAATAACGGTCGTAAGAGCCATGGCGGCGACTTCACATAATTGCGATGATTGTTGAGAGCAGAGCGTGGTGCTTTGCGATACTGGTGAGAAGACAATGGAAGTCGCGCCGGTCGCAGAAAACTTTAAGCACGGCGCTAGCGCCAAGGCGCCTTTCGCTTGTGCACGGCCCCGGCCTCGCACTGAATTTCGAACCTGGTTCAGCGACCGACATTACTTACTCCCGACCAGAACATCAACACCGACTCCTATTTCCGACCGGTACGCTCTCGACGCTGCAATACTCCGCGTTTCTCCCAGTCTAACATTCAATTGCAGCACATATCGACGAAATGGGTGACGCCGAAATCACAACGAGCGCCTGGAGGCTGGTCGAGGTCGGCCGTGTGGTCCTCTTCAACGAGGGTCAGTTCGAGGGCCGCCTCGCTGTCATCGTCGAGATCATTGACCACAAGCGTGTATGGAGGCTCCGCGATTCGGGTGCTGTTCAGCGGCTCACAGAGATATAGGTCCTCATCGATGGTCCCTCCGAGAAGGCCCCCGTCCCACGCCAGGAAATCGCGCTTGCCAAACTCTCCCTTACACCTATCGTCATTCCCAAGCTGCCCCGCGCCTGCGGTGTCGGCCACGTCGCGAAGAAGTGGGAGGAGCACAAGGTCCAGCAAAAGTTCGAGGAGAGCTCATGGGCCAAGAAGCGTGCGGCTATCCAGAAGAGGCGGGGACTGAACGACTTTGAGCGATTCAAGGTCATGAAGATGAGGAAGCAGGTACGTTGCCCCGTGTACTTGTGCCGTCGAATGCGACAATTCGGACTACACTCGTACACCCGACCAAATTGGAGAATATGCTGGCTAACAACATGCAGGCTCGCTTCGAGGTCCAGAAGACCTTCGCCAAGATCCGCGCCAGCGCAAAGGCATAGGTAGTCTAGATGCTGTCGGGAGACAGGCGTTGTGGTGGTCGCTGCATGCAGGTGGCGGAGAGGCATGACGTGCATTTCATGAGCATTCCGAAGGCGACCTCAAAGGCATTCAAAAATTCAAGACCTGGTTTCGGGTGAATAAGTCCAATGTTTGGCACGGTGCAATTCGGTTTGGGAAAGGTTTACTCGGCTCTCGCATGCATTCCACATGTAGCAAGAGAGTTCAATCCACAAATTCATGAACACACACGAAAAGTGCAACTAGAACTGCAATTTGATACCCCCTTTGAAATGCCTGTTTCTGTGACATGCGCGACATAGGCTGTGAAAGGAAACGCGATAGTCGTCATTGCCAGTTGTGAAAGCTGCCCGCGCTAAACCGCCCACAAATCATTTTTGGAAGCTCCGACCCCAACTCCGCGAACCTCGAAATTGCAGCACCCACCAACACCTGTAGTCACCCACAAACCGACAAAATGGCCAACCCCCGCATTGAAGAACTCCCCGATGAGCCCGAGAAGAAGAATGTCCAGATCGAGGAGGACGAGTCCAGTGACGAGTCTGAGGGCGATGAGGGCGAAGTCAATGTGCCCGCGGGCTCCTCGGTCGCTGTCCACTCGCGCAACGAGAAGAAGGCTCGCAAGGCCATCGCCAAGCTTGGACTGAAGCACATCGACGGCATTACACGCGTCACTCTCCGCCGACCGAAGAACGTGAGTGCTTTCCACGCAATTGGTGGAGGGGGGAGCTGCAGTCAACAAACAAGCGATGCGGGCAGAGCAGAGGCATGCTTCAGGGAACTAGACTAACATACAACTACCAGATCCTCTTCGTCATCAACCAGCCCGACGTCTACAAGTCCCCCTCAAGCAACACCTGGATGTAAGTAGCTGCCCCTCAATTGCACATGCGGCTTGCTGACCCCGCACCAGCATCTTCGGTGAGGCCAAGATCGAGGACTTGAACTCCCAGGCTCAGGCCTCCGCCGCTCAGCAGCTCGCTCAAGCCGAGGCCGCCTCCCACGACCACGCCGGTCACGACCACGGCGACGAATCCGGCAAGGGCAAGGCCAAGGCTGTCGAGGACAAGAAGGACGACGAGGAAGAGGATGAGGACGACGAGGAGATCGACGACTCTGGTCTTGAGGCCAAGGACATCGAGCTCGTCATGCAGCAGGCCAGCGTCTCGCGGAAGAAGGCTGTCAAGGCCCTCAAGGAGAACGACAACGATATCGTAAACTCCATCATGGCGCTGAGCATATAGGCTACTCTGGTCTAGGTGTCTGGGTGTAAAAGGTGGTTGATGACTTCCAAGTCATCACGGAGTCGAAAGACTGTCTGCCTGCTCATGTAAAAGAATCTATGAACATGAATCTTTACGAAACATCGGTGGCCATCCTTGGTCCATTCGAAAGCTTTTGGTGCCTGATGAGCTGCTACTTTTGCGATGCATGTGAGCGGCCAGAGACTCACTTGAGTAGAAAGCTTCCAGTTACAAGTAGACAGGAAGATCGCGAACCTATGACAAGCAAACGCTGGAACAACTCAGCTGAAATGACACATGTGTGGGATTGAACGAGAGATCGCATTTACCACTTAGCACCTTCACGTATCCTCATTGGAAGGTCTGCTCTTCAGACTTCAAGTCTTGCAGTAGCTCCAAAGCAGCTCCACGGAATGAGGTGAG
>JAESFQ010000228.1_pt1 | contig 20016 bp, 24 predicted proteins | sample 9269431 | NCBI WGS metagenome assembly JAESFQ01 (sample SAMN14502588, study PRJNA617103) | algae metagenome | isolation source: Plectolyngbya sp. WJT66-NPBG17 and co-occurring heterotrophs from well... | place: USA: Mojave Desert, Joshua Tree National Park, California | collected 2006-08-06
ACCTACGCCTTCTGTCGCTATATAGATGCCAATATCCCTAAACCTGGCACATACGACTATACGTCATACCACTAGACTTGTTCGTTAATGTCACAAGCATTGAATGGTCTAGTGGAAGTTGACGGATCAAAGGAAGTCGCGCCCCCTTTGATACGTGGGTCAGTAGCTGGAAGCCAGACTGGAATTGTGAGCCCCTACCATACGGCAACATCTTGGAAGGGACAGCCAAAGGCGGACACCCACTGTTGTATGTGTTTTTTTTTTGCCTATCTTTTTATTTGGGAGACAAGTCCTTTAGTTCGAGTTGTAGCTGTAGCTTTATTTCAGTACTGTTCTCCTTTTTTCTGGCTGGTATTTTTGGGAGACCCTAAGTGGACTTGAGGGCAGAATAAAGTGAAGGTGAAGATGAAGGCGGAAAAGCGAAGAAGCGGGCCCACGAATTCTAATCTCGAATCTCCTTATTCCGGCTCACTTTAGCATTATTTCTGTAGCTCTCCACGTATCACCTTGCGTCGTTTGACTAGCAGCAGTCCGTGCGTTTTGAACTTGCGTAAAGCAGTCGCCGTCGCTCTTCTGCTACAGATTACTTTCTGATCTATGCATTCTCTTTGACTCACCCGAATCGCGATCCAACCTGGGTTTTCGATCATGGCGAACACGATATCTCGGCGCTTCCGATTCCTCGACTTGCCTCCCGAGTTGCGACTCATGGTTTATAGTCTCCTGCCGAACCGCACCATCCGTACCCGATACGTCAAGGAGAGCATCGACGGAACCACTACGAGCAGCTTCACCATTATCGCTTATACAGCACCCACTGCTGTTCTCGCTACATGCAAGGCCATCAAAAAGGAAGCCACAGATGTTATCTTCAAGACCGTCCGACAGCTTCTACCCGGTCCAGACTCATTAGAACTAAATCCTTTCATCACTGGCATTACGCCGCGAATCGAAAGCGATCCCACAAGTCTTCTTATCCTCGGGGCTAGAAAAGGACCGATTAAAGCAACTTTGAAGTGGTATTCTTGCCTTCAGACAAGCCAGTACGCCGACTTCGAGGCTTCCTTGCCCGGGTGCTGGTATGACATGTACTCTCTTCTCGCCAAACACGGGTACGCCATGGAGGATGGCACACGAGGAGAAGGAGTCCGCACCCTAGTCAACTTGGTTCGTAAATCTGGATGCATCCTTCGCATCCGCCGCAACAGTTCATGGTTGAGCAACTCGTTGTCGCACACCTTCCACATCACTCTGACTACGGGCGGCGACACCCATACCGATACAAGAACGGCTGTAGACCAGTTTGGGAAACGCATAGGACAACTCCAACTCACCTACGACTTCTATGTCAAGATTCATTCACTCAGGACTGTATCATCACGACAGTGGCGCGCGGTCCGTCAAGGGATCGATAGTGCTGCGCAGAGGCATCGGGATCAAAACGGCGATTCTGACTCAGCGCTCGTCTTAGGTATCTCTGGTTTAGATGAAAAGTTCAAGGAGGCCTATGATCGATTCTGGAGGGGAGGCGAATGGAAACTTTAAGGACATGTATCAAAGACATGACGGTACCCTGAAGCCATACACTATATCATGTTTTGCAACATGGTAAGGTCAAACACAGTGTATACCTTCAGAGGTAAGTTTTGTTGTTTACGGGTACAACTCATACAAAACGAGCTTCTTCGTAGGCCTTGCTATAACAAAGAAGGAGCTTGATATATCCAGCGGATACAAGGACATGAAAACACAAACTCTAGTCGTTCATAAATTTACATCACAATCAATCGATGCCTACAACCTACGGATCCCATTGCAACCATGTCATCCTCAATTAACACCCGACAAATCCGGCAGCTCGATCATATCCTTCTGCATCTCCTTACACATTTCCAGAAACTCCTTCTTCTCCACCTCAGTCGCAAACTCAATCTTCGCTCCACTGATGACTTTCTCCTTCTCCACCGCCTTCCCACTCCCCACTTTCTCCTTGCCCTTTCCCTTGACAGCAGCAGCCTCTGCAACGCTATCTTTCCGCATCGCGCGATCACCTCTATCGATTGGTACCCTGAGCCCCTTGATCTTCACCTCCCTGTTCCCGTCATCTTTCACTTTGATGGGGTTGACCGAGGAGTTGAGATAGAAGGCTAGATATCCGTTCCTGAAGTCTGCGGAGAAGTGAATCAGGGCGATGATGGCGCCTGTGTCGTTGTCTTCCCAGACGCGTAGGTTCTCGAGGCCGCACATTTGCTCAGCGTAGGAGAAAGACTTGGAGAGACCTTCGTGAATGCGCATGGTTTTTTCTGTTCGGAAGGTTGCGAGGAGGGTACGACCCATTAACTCATTTTGGAAAAGGACTGCCGCTGGACACGTTGTCAGTTGATATTGTCACGTGGGAATGCTGTTTCAGTAGTCTACCTTGTGGTGAATCGAACACATAATTGACCCAGCTTGTCTTCTCTATGCGTGCCGGCCGGTTGCCGTGTTTGACGTCGTGGAATTTTAGCTCGCAGGGTACCGTGATGGAGACTTTGGCTGGGTTGAAGTAGCTAGAGTAAGGGATGTACATTTGGTCGTCTTCCATGCGCAGCTCTACACGGGTAGTGTTGTCGTCACTAAACGCCCATACTGATGTCACAACACGCACCGCTCTCGTCTCAGGGTCAGTGAGGCGCTTCCGCACAACGGCAATTCTGCACTCCTCGGAAGCCTGGACCATCTCGACGTCTCTGGGGTCGTCCTGACTGATTCTGTGTGAATACTCAACGAGTGAACCGCGACTAGTCGTGGTCAGTAAGGCAATACATTCATGCTGAGAATAATGAAACTACGAGCAGAGTGGACTTACTCGTCGCACAAAATGGCTGAATTACGGAAAGCTTCCTTCTCAAAGGCAGCTTTTTGACTAGCAGTGGTTGAACTTCTGTGGAGTTTCATAATCTCTGGTTGCGACGAAGGATAGGGGCTCAGCTTGGCCTGTGATGTTCTGGTAGTTAGTCTCTCAAGTTCATAGGTTGGGCCCAGATTGATAGCCGGAGGTGGAAGCAATGTTAATTGTTGGTTGTCAGCTTTCTGACCCGTCTCGCAAATCTCGGGTGTCCGTGGAAGAGGTGATGTTTTCTTGGTCGACGTCGATTGTTGTCGGCTAGGATAGGAACCGTGTAACAATGGAGATGGGCTCTGCCACCCGGCTGAACTTGTACCAATATCGGATGATGCATAGCTGCTGCTGGAGTACCGCAGAGATGAGCCACCAAAGCTGAACTCCGACACCCGTTTCTGAGAAGGCGATGATGCTCTTGAGGTAGACATAGTCTCTGTCGGAGATGATGGAACAGGGGCGTCATCATCCAGTTCGACTAACGAGGACTGCTCGGGTGACTTTGGACGACCAGGAATTGGAGGCAGAGAAACTTCGGCATTTTTTACTCTGCGCGGAGGGGTTGTTATGGACGAAGCATATAATTTCCGACTCAGTGGGTCGGCCGCTTCAGTCGTTGGTGAACGCGCAGGATTTCTCGCCGGTACGGGTGGCACATCCGAGCTATGTGGTGTAATCATCAGATCATCTACCATACGGTGTATCTCTTCCAGCTGATGATCGAGGCTCCCGAACGAGTGGTGCATATTGTCGATGCGCTCTGCCATTGGTGTGACTACGCTTTCTAGACGAGACATGGATTTACTATACCAAGTCAGCAAGTGTAGAGTACAAGTTTGGCATCACTAGCCTTTGTAACGCTCCAATTAAGACGGTAATAGAGCTCGTATGCATTTGTAACATCTCTCGCAGATTTGCAAGATTGCCACCCTCAGTAGTCCAGATCATCGTCCGGTACGAGGCTAGTACCAGATCGCTCCATGATCGTTCAATCGCGAAGCCGCCAACTGTGCGGTGCTTTTTGATGACTTGGTATTGATCTACCAATGAGTCGAGATCGTCTACTGCTCGGTGACAAGATCTCAGGATAGTGCCAACGCCATCTTTTACTTCTTGGTCAGCGCCTCGGAACAGCTCCCCTCCAGGCTCAGCGTGCAACACCTCTGCCAATGATGTTAACGCTTTTGCGAGGCTGCTAATTTCCGTCTCAACGTAGTGAAGCTCCTCTGGTGCGTCTTTCTGGCAAGCAGAGAAGGTTCGCCCAATCTTCCAGGCTTTCTGTGATAGCACCAAGATGTCCCCAATATTGGGGACGTTCATGGTGGCGGGTGGTGACGGGTCATGCACAAAAACAGACAATCAACCAGGTATTAGGGTGACACACAGGCGGGGATGTCGATAGCGATTCGAAGCGTCCATAAGGTCCAGAAAGCAGGAAGAGAACACCTGGGGAAACTTGCGATATACTGTGGGCACGGTAGGCGTGGGGGCTAAGGAACAAGAGTCCGCAACAGGAACTAGAGCAGGCCCAAGGCCATGCGCCTGGATATAAGAATTCATAGCGACTGTATTGTGGAGCCGATGGCCAGGTATATTAGTTCGCAGAGGTTGAGAATGGAGGAGCATGGGTCGTGATGCTCGACCAGGATGCCACGTGGGTCCGGTGGCGCATCATCATTGGCGTCAACACACAACCGGCCATCTGCCCCGCGTAGCTGTCAATACCTGTCAGCCGGCGCTGGGCTTGATGAAGACAAACACGGGCGTAAGCGTAGACTCTGCAAGTTCCAGCAATTGTAACACGCATGCGCAAGACGGATGTGTTTGGTGCAAAATGCGGGCTGCCACTCGGTCCGAGCACGCCACGGTGCCCGCCGTACTGCAGGGTACCTTCATTCTGTATTAGAGGCTCTGATATACATGTACAGCTCCCGCCTCATGCGGGATATGTTTTGCCGACTGCTGGACGACTTTATGGAGTAGAGGAATAGTGGAGCCCAGGATACATCTATAGACCGTCCTTCCGACCATCGCGGTCGATGTGACACCCAAGAACCCATGCGCCTGGAGTGTGTATTATTGTACAATGAATCGCAAATCGTTGTTTTCATATCGTCGTTCGGTGCTTAAGCAAGTGGTGAGAAAAGACTAGTAGAGTCAGCTAAGCGTCCAACTGGTGGTCAACGAGGACATGGCGAGATCGGAATCCAGTGTGGAACCAAGCGTCTAGAGCCGGAAAGATCATATTTCCGCCAGACGCCAGTTCTTCAACGAATGCGACTTGAAATGCCCGCTGTGCCTACAGTGCAATCTTTGAGAAGTACCGTTTCGGTTTCTTTCTGAAGCCCTCCGAAATGGCCATGCTGATGTTCACAACCTGGGACGTTGTTGCCCCATCCAAATTGCGCCTTCATGCTAATGTAGGAATAGCCTCGGAGGCTGATTTACTCACCGGATGAGAGAAGGCTTAGGCTCGCTTCGGGAGTATCCAAGGTATAAGATCAAAGGCAGATAGCCGTAGTGAATAGCGACGCGAGAGACATCGATGATGCGCGCGATGCGCTCCTGTTTAGCGTCAATGGAAGCTCGTCATATCGGCATTTGCGCATGTAGACGTACCTTGGACTCTTCTGACAGTTGGTACATCTTGGACGTGTGGTCGGCCCTAGGTCTAAGAAAGTCGAGACGTGTGGTGGAATGAGTGACGGCGGGTCTTAGCGAACGAAGTTGCGATGATGCGTAAAGCTCAAAGTTTTGAGATTAGCCGTATGCGTGTTAGCGCAAGCTCGGACTAGAGCTCCAATATCTTCGAGATACCTTCACCCAGTCCTAATACCAAACTCCATTCACGACGCTTCACGACTCCGACCAAATCGCTCAAGGATATATCGCGAACTAGAACATAAGCTTTCAAGAGAATAGATACTAGCCTACCACCATGTCAGCCCCGAGTGCGCGTCACTGGTAAGTTACCATATTTCAAGTAGCGAACATGAGCTAATGAATGCGCAGGGAACAAAACAAAGAAGCAACCGTCTACGTCGGTAACCTCCATGAGCGTATCACGCCCCGCATTCTCCATGAGCTGATGCTCAACGCTGGCCGAGTACGAAACGTCAACATGCCCGTCGATCGCGTCAACGGCCAACATCAAGGGTTTGGCTTTGTAGAATTCCACACGGAAGCAGAGGCAGATTACGCGCCCAAGATCATGAACAATGTCGCTCTGTACGGAAGCCGAATACGTGTGAACAAGGCATCCGCAGACAAGCAGAAGAATGTGGAGATTGGCGCAGAGCTGTTTATTGGTAACCTCGATCCTGGAGTGGACGAAAAGACCCTGTACGACACATTTGGCCGATTCGGGCCGCTGGTAAATGCGCCAAAGGTTGCGCGCGACGACATCACCAGTGCATCCAAGGGATACGGTTTCATCTCGTACGGTGACTTCGAGTCCTCGGATGCGGCTATCGCCAGCATGCATAATCAGTACATCATGAGCAAGCAGATTACAGTCCAATATGCATACAAGAAAGACGGAAAGGGCGAACGACACGGAGACGAAGCCGAGCGTATGCTCGCGAAACAGGCAAAAGCTCATGGAGTTGCTCCTGCTGTACAACCTCTGCCAGCACATCTTTTCCAGCTTCCTCCAGGTGCTGCACCAACTGGACCAGCCATGGGCGTAGATGGCCGAGGTGTACCTGGCGCACCAAGCGGGCCCGGAGCGGGATATGGGCCTCCTAGTGGACCCCCTGGTTATGCTCCCAACGGCCCTGGAGGCTATGGCCGACCTCCTTCTGCAGCTCCTGTCGGTCATCCAGGTCTCCCGCCACCCCCATCTGGCTTGCCTGCTCGCCCACCAAGCGGTGCTCCAACGAACTTCTTCCCTCCCCCGCCCGGATTCAATGGCCCGCCACCGGCCTTTGGCGGTCCACCGGGTTTTGGAGGGCCTCCTGGCTACGCCCAGGCACCGAGGTAGACGGAAGCGGCGCGAAGGGAGAGATAGAAGTAACGTTGGATACCGGCGCCATACCCTGGAACAGTTTTCAAGATGCATGAACCCATACTTGAACGAGACAGGGAGAAGGGCCGTCACCATGCGAGATCTAGGCAAGAATAGCGAGAACCGTGGCATTTGATCAACAAGAATCAGCATGGGACGTCAGGTCACGATTGGAAACATAATAGTCGCCAAGATGTGAGTTGGGTAAAAGGAAAGATCAAAAGTGATTTCGAAGAGGCGCAGCAAAAGTCAGCGGGCAAAGAGACGCAAAACTCAGGACATGAGAACACGAAGAATATCAGGCGTCCCAACCCATACTCGCAGAAAGATACCCGCCAAGAGCATATCAGGCAAAGATAGGCCACTAAAGGCAACAAAGGAAATGTAGTAATATGCCCAGGACTCGTACAAAGGAAACGGTTTACGGAACAGTCCTGTGAAAGTGCTCCCATCCTGCCTAGTCGCTGCTATTACGAGAAGCTAACAAACTTGGGGTCGCGGGGAATGCCGTCCGCCCCAATGTTGTTCTTCTTGAACCTTTCCTGCATGTATATTCTGCGCGCCTCGTCGAAGTCAACGCCTTTTCGCTTCATGATGCGCATGACTTCCTTCTTCCCCGCGTCGTCCAGGCCTTGGCGCGAGTCGCCAGCTTCTACGTTTCCGCTCAGGTCAAAGGCCGAGGAGGAAAGGCCGGCTTCGATGTCATCGCGAAATGAGGTTGGTAGGCGCGTATAGATGGGTTCAGGGATGGGAAGGAGGTGTATCCAGCGGTGCCGGGTGAAGTAGGCTGCTGCGCGGTGTTAGCTCGTGTCGCGAGACTGGTCTTCAAGACAACAAACCTGTCGCAACCACCAGGACGAAGAGTGAGATGGAATAGAGCACGTAAGTCATATTGACAGTTGTTTCTGAGGCTTCCACCAATGGCTGGTAGCGTATGCGACAGCGCGGAAGTCTTCGGGTGTACTCAAGAGAGCTGCGCGGGCGTAGCAAGGGATTTGGTGTTGAACGACAAAAGAAACGGATGTATAGTGGATTCAGCGTTAGTGTGTAGATGAGCCTTTCAAGGAAGAGGCATTAGGGACGTAAGACACGACAAGACACGACGATGGTTCGTAACCACGGAGTCGCGGACAAAGACGCTCGGCTGCGCCGCCCCATCATGCGTCGTCACACTTCCCGCTCCGCTCTTGGCGTCGGCACGCATGTTGATCCATCCCCGAAACACGCACTAAGCGCATGCGGTAATGCAGACGAGGGCCATCCATTCAATATTGGCGAACTTTCCCAACGTCTAGCAATTGACATCGTCCGTATCCACATTCCATATAGACAAAATGGCCACCACTATCTCGCACGATCTTGCCTGGGAGGTTACCAGTGAGTGAAAGACTGGGATGGGAATTGGGAAGGGATTGGGGTTGACATATGGCAGAGGGACGCAGCTCTACGCTCGTCAAGAGGGCGAACGGTATCCAGTTCTCGCGCGATCCTCTTAACCTGAGGAACGTGTACAGCCGCAAGGTATGTATGGATGCTGGGTGTGTAGGGACAATTGACTAATTTCGCTTAGAACGAGGGCTCGATCGCGAACAAGGTACGATTACCACGAACCACGGACACACCGCGCGCATATGCGGATAGACAAAGGAGAAAATATTGATACTGTTGAGTAGGCTATTGGCGTCATCCCCGGAAAGGAGGGTGGTGTCACTCTTCTCATCAAGAAGGCCGACAAGCACCACCAGCCCGCATCTTCCATCCAGACCACCACCTTCGGCCCCAGCAGGTCCACTCGCAAGTACGTTGTGTCCGAACCACGACTCTCTGCGACCGATCGCACCGATCGCACCGAAACCGATTATGACAGTACTGTTCACTAACAACCGCAGGACATACTCCGCCATCGTCAACTCCACCACCAAGCGCAACTACCGCCCCGACCTCCGCCAGGACGCCGTCGCTAAGGCTTCTGCCATCCGCAAGAGCCAGAAGCCCGTTAAGGAGTCTAAGCCATCCAAGGTCAGGGGTGCCAAGGCCCAGGCCACTACCCAGGAGGCATAGAGCAGGAGATACTGAAGAGCGTGGTGCATGTGAATTGGTTCGGGGTTTTACTTCATTCGGTTCATCATCTTGTGTGGGATTCGGAGCCCACGAAATGAAATGAGCATGGATTGCATGAACGAATAAAGCTAGAGTCTTCACGACGAATTGACTCAGCGGGAAATGAATATGCTTCGAAAACCAAATGCTGGTGCTGTCGCTCTATCGCTAGACGTGCCTGACATCTCCGTGTTATTATATGCACTAAGGGTAACAGGTCATGCAAACTCGTGACTTGAACGTGCTCATATTCACCATGCATTTGGTTTGAACTGTCAATGTACCTTCTGATTGCAATTCTAGTTCTGTGACAAGTGAATGGGACCTGGTTAGATATGTTTCGAAGGCGTCGGAAAGCTCAATATTCTGAGCTTGTACAGCCCATAGGGCTCCAGATGTACAATGGTTCGGTCTCCCTAAGATCGAATTTAAGTATGACAGGCTAATCAAAGAAGAGAATAACAGCTGGATGTGACAGATTGAGGCCCGGCGAGACTCCATACAGGCGTTAGTGGCCTATGGCTGCAACTGGTCTATACTCCATGTCGGTCATTGTATGACCGTCTTTTAGTTTGATAAAAAACTTACCAGACTGCAGGTGTGTTGAAGACTCGAGGATTCTTGATGTAGTCATAACGTTGGTGATGTGTTGTGGAGTGATATTGCTACCTTGTCATCTCCCCAGGTAGCCTCCGATTAGATGAAATCACAAATAGAGCCTTTTGTTGATGGGAAGACAATTGTAAGATTACCCAGATGGAGCAACTGAACGATTTGGTCTCTCTCTAGCGCGGTCTTGCTTCAAAAGATATGGATTCAGAAAAGCGAAAAACTGCCATGAAATCACCTACTCAACCACCAGGTTGGTCAATGTGATCAGTATTTCCAAAACTTCAGCAATCTCCCATGACAACTATCACTACAAGATAAACCGCGCAATGGCCTACTTGACATGTTAGAAGCTGCGATGTCTTTATACTTGTGCACGCTTTTCTGTATCACATTGAGAGGGACAGTGAAGATGTCTTTACGTTATGGACTACAGACTACCTGATGGTGGTCTAATCAGTCGTGATCTGCCCGTCGTCGCTTTCTTCTCCTGGACGAGGAGGATGGCGGATCAACAGCTCCAAATTGTTTGGGTGGTAGAGAGCTAAGTGACTCCCGAATTCTCTTTGCATACCATCCTTCGTCATCCGGTGTCCACTTCCGTAAGATCGAGGCATTACCAGCATGCCACATAAGCTCACTGATGGTGCTTGGCGGTGCGACCAGTAAACATTGACATTTTCCCTTTGATACCATACGAAATCGCATGGTCACACGTTTTATAAACGTAGTCAAGCATGGAGGTGCGAAGCCCGGTCCTCCGTGGTACCTTGGGCTCCAATTACAGTCCAAGGTCACTGTTATGAGGTTGGTGATAGGATATTGCTGAAGTACATTCCGCCAGCCGTCAAGCTCCATTATGAGATCTTCTTCGTCAGCCTTTCTGAGCTGGGGATCAAGCCTTGCGGCGGCCTTGGTTTCTTTGTACTCCTCCCCAAATCCATAAAATAGCAACAGTCTGAGTTTCCTCGGCAATCTACACTGACCCATTGCTGTAGGCATGTTGTCATTGGCCGCACCTGTGGTTTGCTCGCTCTTGCAGTTCGTGAGTAAGCCCGATAGTGCAGCATGTGTCTGGAATGTGACGCTTCTCTCTCGAAGTATTGTGGAGATGACTTCCTCACGAATGGTTCTTGAACAACCGAGTAACGGAATTGGCACCGCTTTTGTGACTGCATGGTATACGATCGTGGTATCAGTGAGTGCGTAAGACCAGATGGCCTCGCGCAGTTCCACTGCTAGGGACGAAAAACTGCCGAGTGCGTTCATCTCTAGCTCCAAGTGGGTACGGGACGAAGGTGTTCGTAGTCCGAGAGACGGAACTTGAATGGCTAGGTTTCCTTGAACGCTCCGATGTTGCCTAGGTGGGACCAGATTCTTTGTTCGGAGAGGCGGCCACCGTGCGCGGGTCTACACCGATTCTATTTAAAAAAAAATGTTCAAAGTCGAGCCAAAAACTGCAAGAAGCTGTTCAGACCTATATTCGTATCGCCAAAGGGCCATGGGGCTGAGGCGTGAAAGGCTGTCGAGTGGAGAGCCGAGCACGCGGAACGCTGCGGGCCGCGGGCGTGGACCAATCCAGCGATGGTCATACTAGCGCTAGCGAAAGGACCTTCGTCCTCCTCAATCAAAGGTAATTGCTCCAGTCGCTCACCCGACACACCCTAGACAGTAGAATTCCCCGTCCAAGTACATATTGAGCCTGGCAACCGAGCAGATCGCCTCTCCCGCAGTAGTTTCCCGTAACAAGCGCACAAGCAGGGATGAGCTGGGTATCACAAAGCCCTTGTCTCACAGATCTGTCAAATTTGCCCAATTGCCGAGCGGCCTCGCCCATACGCGTTGCCCGTACAGGGCCTCCCTCGCCTGGCCGGTCAAACGCGGCCGCATTGTCGCTGGAGCGCTGCGCATAGCAGCATATTCTAACGAGCTTGCGTAGCGTCTCCCTTGCAGGCGGGTCGTTTGACGCGTTACCATTGGTTGTACAGTAGCCCTTTTTTAGGAGCGACTTCATCCTGATTAACGGCCTAGCACCCACCGGCAGCTAGTGGCTTACCGCATGTTTCTTAGGACTGCCGTCTGATCCACCGCTGTTCTCACTAGATGTCAGTACGAGGCTGATTGCTGCCTCGAATCTGGCTTTCAGTCTATCAGTTCGTCCACTGGTACGCGCTATAGCCACTTACACAACGGCATGTCGTGGACTCCGGTGGACTTTACCTGTGTTCGCTACTCAGCAGTCGAGGGCACACACTACTTCCATGACTCCGCATTTCCTTCCTCGATACAATTCTTGTTGTCCGGTCGATGGGAGCCTTGGGACGTTAGCTACGTAAAGTAGTACGTCGCGCTTCTTTCCCAGGCATCTCCCGTTTTCCAACTAACCTGTCGAAGCAAGGCCCAGGATCCAGATGTCCGACGCGTTGCGGAAGAAGCAGAGTTGCGGCTCGTTCGAGATCCTTACTCTGGATACATCCCATGGCCGTCTCCGCCTCCCTCCTCTACAGGCCCTCCGCCTCTAGCTCCCACATACGGACAGACTCAATCACAAGCGAGTGGCATCCAAACCACGGGAGCGGGGCTTATGACACCTTCCCCATCAACGATAGTCGAGCAAGCTCTTCCTGCATCGCCGCGAGATCTTAGTACGCCTTCGTCAGCGACGACTGCAACCGTATATGCTTCTCCGTACACATATCAGCCTGCTGCACCGCTTGGTTCCAGTCAAGTGCCACCAGAACCCACTGCTACTGCTCAGACAGCTCCGGAAGACAATGCACGCTCGTCTTCACAGTACATCGATCCCGCTTTACGTGATCAGCCGCCAACCACAGTAGCACCCCCTCAAGCAATCCTCTCGAGGACAAGAGAGACAAAGATTCTGCTTTCAATCGACGGTGATGGTATCCGAGGGCTATCTGCTCTCCTCTTAGTCGAGTCACTTGTCAATGCAATCTGTGTCAAAGTTGGGCAGCGCCTGGACAGCCACCAGATCTTTGACTTGACTGGTGGTAGCTCTCTTGGAGGCATCATAGCCATCATGCTATGTCGACTCAGAATGCAAGCCCACCGAGCTAGAGAAGTATACAAGCAAATCGCGAAGCAAGTGTTCGAGAACAAAAGAGCTTACTTCAGGTATCTCGATCCTCACGCACAAATACGGAACGTTGACGATAGCGCGTTGGAGAACGAGATCAAGAACGTAATCCAACAAGAGCTAGGTAGTCCGGACGAAGTACTCCTAGATGGACGGCCAGACTCAGGCGACGTGTGAGTAAAGTATGTTATCCACAAAACACGCTCTGACGTGGTATAGTTTCGCAATTACAACCCAGATAGATATCGGTGCGTACTGAAATGGAATGGCGTAGTCACGTTCACTAACGAATTGAAGGCACCAACAAAGCCGCCTTGATCCGATCATACCAAACACGGCGCATAACTGGACCGGACTTGGAACCGAACATGCCTATATGGCAAGCGATGAAGGCGACGTCGGCAGCCCCACGATACGTGCAGCCAGAGCCAGGCGCTCCGCAACGCTTTGTGATTGAAAAAGGACTCGTCGATCATGGGACTACGAAGAATAATCCAGTTCGCGACATCCTGTACGAATGCAGAAAGTTGTTTCGATATGCCAACGACATGATGATTATCGTCTCCATCGGTACAGGTGTCGGCCTCAATCGAGATAATGAAATTCCTGAGATGGCGAACAGTGTTGAGGATAGGAAGGCCGAAGCAAGAACATGGGGAGAAAAATTCGAAGTGGAACACGCCGCACTCATGGAGCGGAATTGGATGAAGTACTTTCGGTTTGATGTGACGGGGTTGCAGGATGTGCCACTGGAGGAGTGGAGTCACGAGGATCTAATCAAGGAGAAGACGTCGGCATACCTAGCACAGCCAGAGGTTGGACAGAAGTTTTATGCATGTGTCGATGCGATAACGGCATTGCTACTGAGTCCGCAGGGCAGGTAGCAATGCACGGCGAAGAAAGACACAGCTCGGCTGATGAATGACAGATGGTTTCTGAAGACGATCTCAATATTGGTTCCTTATACCATGTGTACATGTTGAGCTCTTTGCTCAGTGCTGCAGTTTCTTTTGCCTAACTGGGTTCTTGGGTCGCGTGCGCTTTCTGCAAGCGCGAGTAGTGGGCCGCTGACCTCCCACTACCTGCTGTCCACCATCGTGTCGACCTTCATCTCACATCCATCTAGCAACAAGAGCGGTTTAATTCAGACTTGGACGTCGCCCCTACATTCTCGGGTCCAACTACAGCCTGCTGAGTACGATAGTAAATCTCATTCCCGCTCCAACGTGGCGACACAACTCTTCAGCAATGCTATCAACCGCAGCTGTATGTTCCGTCCAGCAGGCGTATCCGCATGTTTGCCAGCTCCCCAGCCAAATGGCAGCACTAGCCTCCTTCTATCCTTCTTATCTAGCACGACAAGTGCATCTAATGGGAACTTGCCTCCCCCAAGGGGATGCAACAGGCCTAGGCGGACAAAGTGGTTGTTCGAAGGGGTCACAGCTTGTATTAGAGGCAGCGAGAAGGGCGCAGAGGGGGGAAGTCTATGTGTTGAGGGATCGTGGCAGAGGACAAGGGGCTGGAGAGAAGGCGAGAGGGCGTAGAGGTCTGGTAGAGCGGAGCTGTTGGATGTTAGTCGTCGTTAGGATGGGTTTTGGATGATGTTACCAGAGCAGTTGATAATGAACCTGAACATTCCCCTGCACACACAAAACTATTATTGACTTCTGTTTTCTGTACCTTGCCCAATTGTTGTGCGCTTCTAGCATACTGCCTGACGGAGTTGCGAGCGTGCTGCTAGCTAGTATTGCGTCCACATTCACACTCCATGCTTCTTCCGGACTTATCATGTCTAGCTCTTCCAGTTCGCACTGTGTCTTTGACCTCTTTAGGACATCGCCTAATGCTGGCAGAGCAGGCGATGGCTCTCTCTGGCGCTGCACCTCGTCCTCGTCCTCGTCCTCGTCAATGGTCAGGCGCGAGCGTTTGCGGCTGAGTGCCACATTCATGGTCCAACTGTTGTTCGTGAGTAGATCGCCCATCTACGGCATCATATGATACATGCGTTGTGTGTGAAAAAGACACGGCCAGCGCACATGTTCCTGGAACGGTCTGAAGTGTTGGCGGTTGTCGCAGAGACGCACAAGCAAAAGGCTTAGGGTGTTGTTTCCTGCATGTCAGGCCCAAGCTCCACCCTGCATACCCCGCCATCGCGTGTTGGCTTGCCTACCTACCCCACTATCGATCAGCTGCGCCTAGGCTACCAGAACGGCGGCTGGCGAAGCTGCATCTCGGATGCTTCGCTTCCATGGCCTCGAGAGACGTCACGAGTAGACTGCGACAGAGCACTTGGGACGGGAGCCTTCCGCTTGAGATACGGCTGCACAAGGGCGACTGCAGGACGTACGATGACTCGGATCCCTACTTAGTATGCGCAGCCTTGACTTTCGCATGGCGCTGACTTGTGGGCTGACCAGAGGTAGATACAATTCCCACGGATATCGTACCTCGGACTGCTCATACACAAACTACATGCTTTCTTCTCACGCAGCCTCATCTACCCGGACTGCACACCGAAAGACGCATGGTTGTCCTACGAAGACGTGCCGCTGAAATGGCACTACCCCTTAGGTCTCCTCTACGACCTCTACTCTGGCGCTGAGCCCGCATACCCCGCAGACACGGATGCAGAGGCTGCGCAAGGTCACAAGATGGAGAGTATAGACGAAGAGCGCCAACACATACCGTGGCGTCTCACGGTACATTTCTCCGACTTTCCTTCCGAACAGCTCGTTCAACTCGACAATGACGACAAGCACATGCATGATCTGTTCATTCATAGCGTCAAGGAAGCAGACTATCTCAGGACAGGAACAGGAAAGACAGTCATGTTTCTAAGCAAAGAGGACAGCACACAGCTTTGGAGTGGAGTGAAGAATCACGACTTTGCGCTGTACAATCCTATCAACCAGAAGTTGCTGAATCCACAAGGAGTCAATCTGAGACATCTGCCCGTCAGGTTGTATCTCCCGCATGCGTCATCGGACGGGGTTCCAGAGGAGACGGCAGCCGGGAGTTTGAGAGTTGTGCAGAGGCTGGTTACGCCGAATCTGTCGTCTAGTGAGTGTAATTGCGGTGTAGGTCTGGATGCCACTGACAGCAGACAGGGCAACCACAGACCATGGGCACAGCACTGAACCAGATATTGCCGACACTATTCCCGAGCCGACGAAGTCCGCTACTGGCGCAGGCAGTGTTGCACGGTGCCGTGTTGCCGCTGAGCGCGAGTGTGGAGGAGCTGGTTCGAGCGACAGCATACCTTGACGGGTGGCTGCACATTGCTATTGTTATGATGGGATGAATAAGGATTTTATGCTTTAAGCAGCGTCGGTCACATGGCGGCCGAGTCATGTACGGCGCTATACCAGCATGCTTGATAGCAGCAATCTTGGCTGGGCGGCCAAGGTGTCTATAGCGGGCATTCGAACACAATCCAGACGTTGGCTTGCAGCTCGCGACACTTGCGACGGCCGATGATGTGTGTGTGTGTGTGTATGTGTGTGACATGGTGATGGTGCTTCTCAGCGCGTTTCAAGACGCCTCCCATGCCATGCTTCGCCAAGATGCGGGGGCACAGGCACAGCAGAAGCTTGGTGAGGATCCCGGCTGCAAGCTACCACGGCCACCCCACGCGTCTCCATTCAGCCTGGGCGCTATCGGCGTCGCGCGTTCGCCCTGTCGACGCGACGGCAGTATCTGGAAATGAGGTATTATTGACATGCGTTGTTTTTGTCTCCGGTGCGCTAGGCGTGCTTTTTGCCCTGCTGCCCACGGTTCGACTTGTGTCAAACGGCCAAGCCGCTCTATCGGCGCCTTGATCAGTCACAGATGATAAGCGATGGGCGATGACATCGGTGCTGCTTCTGCTGCACAAGAACGGTTACTACGCAACAGGGGTGGACGTCGAGTGGAGCCGACGAGTAGCGTCAGCGGCGGCTTGCAGCTTGGAACCAGACGCAATTGTGTGGAGGCGCGAGAGGAGAGTCCTTGGGGATGCGCTGCCGTGAATAGCACCATAGCAGACGGGTGAAGCGGCGTAGACGGCGTATTGTCATGGCAGGAGGACAAGCAGCTAGAGAGGCATCTACCACAGGTACCGAGCGTGAGGCTGGCTGCCCATGGCCGGCTCATGCAGCACATACGACGAAATGATGGCATGTCGCGCCATTGGCTGCACTGGGTAGCTCCCTCCTAGCTCCCTCAACCGTGGTTGCTAGGTCGGGACCCCAGCCCTTCATCTGCTCTTTACGCTGCTCTTCGCACCTCCAAATTCTCCAACATCCCCAAAGCCCACTATCGCCTACCCGCCCCGTACGAGCACTCGCGCCTCACACGCACGTAAGTTCCACCAAGTCCATCCTCGCTCCCATCCCCGGCCGAAGCACGCGCATCTACCCTTGCACGCTTGGAGCCTCCCGGACAACCCGCTAGGACCCGGAGCCAAACAAAATGCCTCATCAACTGCAGAAATTTTCGGCGACCGGGCGCATTTAAAAGCGGACGATCAGCGTCTTGTTATTAAGTCTTCTTCTGGCCTCACTCGTTGATGTTGCATCGCTGTCGACCTGCGCCCTTCAATTAACATCGCCGAGTCCCTCTGCCGTTCGCGACCGTTTGCCTGGGTTTGATCCGATCGTGCTGACAAGCTATCCGTCTCCATCAACAGCTTCCCAAACATAAGCTCCCTCTCAGCTCGACAATTCAGCAGAGGACCGATTCAATTCGTAAATGTAAGCTCAATGCCGCGTTTTCTCTGGAGCTGCCTAGGAGGTCACGCGCCGCGTTATCGCGTCGCATCGCATCGCCCAGGTACCAGTCTTGCGACAAGCCTTGGCCGACCATCTTTTTGCTCCATAGCTCTCATGGACTGAATCGCATCCGCCCAATCCATCCAGCTTGTGCTTCTCCAATTCCAGGACACGCTTGATATAACTATTTGAATTCCTTTGTCTAACATACCCACCACAGAAACCCACAAACACAATGGCCGCCATCAGCATGCCCCTCGCCGCTCGCGCCGAGTACGCCCTCCACCAGCTCGCCAAGCGTGAGAAGAACTGGGCTCAGCGTGAGCCCGGTGTCATTGTCGTCTTCGTCATTGTTTTCCTCGTCGCCGTCCTGGTTATTGCCATGTTCATCAACAAGAAGGTATGTCGCCCAATCTCACCAACTAGCTCTACCCACAGTCTGCTAACACCCACCACAGAGGCAAGCCGTCAAAGGCGTCGCATAAGATACCCCATTGATTCGAGTTGGAGCGAAGCCGAGCAGTACGATACGAAGGTGGACAAGACATGACCCGACCCCTGATACGAAGTCATGGAGCTGTACGTCGAGCGGGCAAGAGCTTGTGTATAATGTGTTTGAATATTCGCGTATAGGATAGCACGGGCTTTCCTTGATGGGACTGCTCTGTGGTGCGAACGCCTTTATTCCTAGGGTTCGTAGTAATAATGAACAAGTCAAATACCCATGGAGATGTCGCCTCAAGCTACCTGAATTCGTTGAGATTTCGACGCGTCCACCGACAACTCAGGTCGCTGTTCACACCATTTCAAACCACTCGTGGCTTTGGGCATCTTTACCCTCGTTGTCGAGTGCTTCGCCATTCATGTACCCATCCAGGTAGCACTCACCGACAAAATGCCATTGGTGCTTCTCCAGAGGTCGTAGTATATATGGTACGTTGCCACCGAACAAAATCGCAACTGTGTCTCCGCGCATCATGTTGGCTGGTCCGAGACCAAGATTACCCGATGAAGTGATGAACAAGCGTCGGTTCATCAGGCGTTGAAGTGACGCAATGTAGCGATATGGGTAGGTGTCCCAACCATGGCCATCTGCTTCCATGTTGCTTGGCTCATCTAGCTGTCGTTGAGGTCCATCATCTGCATTCGGCAACATTGAACTCTTCTTTGTTGAAAGTACATGGCCTGGGGCCGTTTGAGCTTCTGCCCAATCGTAGGTAAGATTGGCAACCGACTCGTAGGCACTGGGCGGCTCAAGTCGCGCGTCTCCGTGCTCAGGCGTCAGTCCCGCAGTCGTCACAAGGAAAAATGTCTTGTCGAATGCGACCTGTTTGTGATGGACTAGTTTTTCGCACTCTCGGTAGAGTTTTGGGATGCCCTTCGACAACTCACTTCCATAGTGCTCTGGTACACTTGCATGGGCTGCTATTACAGGTGGCAGGCAGACCTTGGCTGTGTCGACCCGTACCCCGAGAACTCGCAGAGTGCTCAGTGGTGCATCATGATCCATCGTGACCAGGGTTTCTTTGGATGCTTTGTTCAGTTTCTCAGTCAGATTGCGAGTGAAATCTGGAATCCAGCCCAAAGTAAAAGCGCTCATCCGACGCGTAGAGTCGGCAAGATCCCACCTCGGTACCCAGGAAGGAAAGTACAGAAGCGGTGGTCCAGCTTTCCCCATCTCATTGTGGATATATTGCGACAGGCTGCATAAGCTATTGGTTTGCCGGATGCAGTACTTCGCAGCAGCCGCGTAGACATCTTGGACAGGTCGAGCGTAGTCGGGTGCTAGTTCTCTGGGCCAATTCCCTACATCTTGTGCTACGCTACTCAGTCCGAGGAGCGCAAAGACCTTGCCCCTTGGATCGGTAGAGCGGGATGAGCTTGTCAGGCGCAGCAGGACGTGCAGGCGAGAAAAGGTATCTTGCCCCTTCAAATCGCCTCATGCATCCCCACCGATGATCTCTTGTATACTATTAACTAGTTCCATTCGCTCCGTACGACGCTTGCCGCCAGACTTGTTCAGCCAAATGACGACTTGCTGGAAAATTGACCATGCAATGTACTGATCACCACAAAGGACAATTGGATGCCCTCTAGACACTGCTATCTCTTGTAGGATCCAGCAACGTTCGAACCATGGCTCCTGCAACAATTTAGCTAAAGCATCCCATCTTTCATCATTCACCGGCGGCAGTTCAGGTTCGGTGTCCACATCGAAAACGGTGCCGTCATCGAATTCAAGTTCTCCCGTCAACATTCCCCACATAACAAAGGTGTATCGTTCGGATTGATTGTTAACGTAGTAGCGATACACGTCAGATATAATGCTCTTCGCAGCCTTGGCGATCTCTTGAGGTCGTCAGTAATCGAAATCGAATCCTCAGCACTGCGTTGTTGTCGATGACGTCGCACAGTGAATAGGCCGGTGAGATTCTTGATCAGACGCTTAGGGATCGTTTGACGAAGTCCTCGTTACCCAAAGAAAATTGCTCACCGTTCTCTAGCGGCAGCCAAATGATGGTATCCTTACTTTGCTGATAGATGTCTCGCATCATACGGACTTGTTGGGTACGCT
>JAESFQ010000229.1_pt1 | contig 20000 bp, 22 predicted proteins | sample 9269431 | NCBI WGS metagenome assembly JAESFQ01 (sample SAMN14502588, study PRJNA617103) | algae metagenome | isolation source: Plectolyngbya sp. WJT66-NPBG17 and co-occurring heterotrophs from well... | place: USA: Mojave Desert, Joshua Tree National Park, California | collected 2006-08-06
TACCTTTTAAGGAGTCGGAGACAGAAGAACTGCGGCGCATGCAGCCTGGCAGGTACCAAAGGCAGTGTTACAGGCGACAATAGTGGCAGGAGCCGTAGCACCCAGCGTGGCACCCCAGGTTGCGCCTCCTGCAGCGTAACAAGCCATCACTACCGAGGAGCAACCAGCCTGACAGACTCCATATCCAAGCGGACCTGCTGAGGCCAGGCGAGTGAGTGCGAGCAAGGCTGTTGCGGTAGTGAGGGAGCTTGGAAGCTTCATTTCGGTTGGGACCCAGGCTGATGTCAAGCTTGCGAAAAGTTTAGTTATACGTTACGAAAAGACTGAGAGGGTCAACTTGCTCGTTGTGTGATCAGAACGTGGTGTAATCAACGTCGAGAGCAATGGTGGGGTTGTAGGCTGAGGAGGCGTTTGATAAGGCTCTCATGCACGATTATCACGTCACGGTGGCTCAGGTTACACGACGGCCTGCCACGTCATATCACCGGTCACCCCTTCACCCCTCTTGAACAACGGATACCAGTAATATGCCTCTGTTAAAGGAAATCCTTCCATGGATTATGATGGATGAGCCATGGGCGTGCGGAATGAGTGACAAAGACATCGATAGAGTTGAATATCAGGCGCTTAACACATTCCAAGGATGATGACTATTGGCAAAGTAATTCCGAGGCAGTGGACAGTCATGTGAGCTAGCCGTACTCAACCTTCAATCAACCCAGACTCGATAGCTGTGACATTTAATTCTTGCAGAACTTGTTTAGGTTTCGCTTCCTTTTTGAAGCACTGTTGGGGGTAGCTGAGGGGTCCAGCTCCTCCTTACCTTGATACTGCCACGATCGACGCCTTCAGTTGGTGATGGCAAACATCAATTTTACCATTGCATTCTCTTGTCTGACTGCTAGTGTGGACCTATAAGCCACCGTAGACACTCTTATAGCCCGGGCTCAACAATCATCCTCGTTCGGATTCGGGCCTGTAACGTGAAGCCACCGAAAGATGGTTGACAGTGGGATCTTCCCATTGGCAATCATGCGAGACCGAGACATCTCCTGTAACGTTGCTGCTGTTATGCCCAGGATCGAAGCAAGCACTGTCTAGAGATGGGGCTTCGCTACCTTCTTCCACTGATATGCGTTACTAAAACACATGGCGGTCGGGCGCATAATTCAGTTCTTGCTCCAAGCTCGAGCTGCGGATTCAATGAGAATTTAACAGAGAGGTGTTTGGTAGCTCTACTGAGAGAGAGCCATGCACGGGTGGTGACGACAGGACGCATGACATCAAGTGGCACAGGGTCGGAAAAGTAGTGGTTGAGATGGCGAGTGAGATGAAGATGAACCACGTTCTCGTATATCTGGCGGATCTCGCGACAAAGGGGGCATTGGCATCTCAAACAGCCTTTGGCTGCCGAAGAGATGCACCATGATATTAACCAAACTCTAGGCGTCTTGGGTAGCATTGAATGAGGTGGCAAAAATTATATCTGGATGCATGCATTAGCTATAAGCAATAGCGAAGAGAAGACTATATCTCATCTTGATACCCTACAACTCATCTCTGGTAATAATCCGTCCACCAGCTACAATATCAAGCACACCTGGCCCATATGTACGACTTAAATGGGTGCGATCAAAATGATCTGAGAAGATCTTGGCTTCTGTATCGTCTTTCCGGAAATGGAAGAAGGTGGGAAGTGGGGTTGATGCCTCAGGCAACCGGAGGTGCTGGATTTAGGCAACAGCCCAGGAAATTTTGAAATATGAATGCAGCATCCCTATCAATGCAATGCGCCTCTACACTGAAAACTGCGTAACAAAAACGGTCCAAAACAACTCAAGATGTCTTCGAGTCAAGTTGCGCAACTCTCGTCTCCCCTCTTTACGCTCCCTGCTGAGATTCGTATCGCAATATACGAGCTTCTGGACTTTCCTCCTGTTGATAACGAGCAATGTCGCGGACTGATTCTTTCGTGTCGGCAAACAAAACGTGAGTGCGAAGGGGTCTCGATCCATACGACAAAGGCGTGGCTGCTGGCTTGCAAGCGGGAAGTCCTTCCACAAAGCGAGCTCGGGGTGCGCATTCTGCTACCTGTTTCAACAAGAACACCTACCGGAATGCATGCCAAATTCCACACTCTTCGGAATTTAACACTAGTAATTCCTGGCCAGGCAATTCATGGTTGCGCCGCCCGGGACCCAAGGTTCTTTGAGCGCTTCCGGCCCTTGAACGCAATCTTCGGCTTGTGGCTCGACAGCTTGACGATACACTTTTCGGGTCCGGCAGGAAAAGATAGTCAGGGATACGGGATGTATGGATCAATTAAGAATTGCTTCAGACGTCTATTCTTCATCGTGGAGAGCGGCCTTACGTATGCGCATGATCCCGTCGGCCAGAAACGCAACCTTAAGATCAATAAATATGGCTCCCTGGTGAAGGACTGGCAACCGGAACCGGCTTTTATCAAGAGACTGGTGGTGTCATGGGATCTGACTGAGGAGGGTTTGCGGAGCGAAGATCTGGTGGCGGTCGACGGTCACTGCAGAAAGCGTACAACGGCGGCTTGTCCCGGGCTGCGAAGATACTACGTCGTCAGCGAAGATGAGTTGCTTGGGTTGGAATCAAGAGAATCGTTCTGTCGATTTCGCCCCTCCAAGCTCGAAGATCGTATGGCGGGCCCAAATAGTGAGCACAAAAAGCAATGCTTTAAGTGTGGGAAGCGTGGTTGGGATTACCGTCGCTATATCCGAGGCTTACCGAGCGAGGATGACGAACGCTGGCTATGAGAGTCCTCGCGGAACAGGCACGATAACAGGATTGAAGATTTGTGGAAAGCTCAATGTTGTGCTCATTGAAGCCCGAAGATCCCGCCTGGAGCCGCGCGATCTGCGCGGTACTGGGGCGTTCACTAACACCCAAACCAGTAACAAGCGACGCGGGCTTATCAGGAACAATCAAACCTCATTGAACGATTACTGCTACGACCTTCGTGCCTACGTCATAAATAGAAGTATCGCCGGTCTTCGCATGGAAGGATATGGAGAAGCGCCGCACACTCTCTCCTTTTGGATCTCTAGGATCGTGCAACCATGTGTGGCATCACTTGTGCGGTTGCATTGCGGGGTCATGGACCATTAGCGAAGGAACGTGGGGAGTTAAGCAAGACACTGGAACAGAGTCTGGACACTATCAAACATCGGGGACCCGATGCAGAAGGGCACTGGATTAGCGAAGATTGCCGCGTAGGTACGTTGAGAAATGACTACGAGTAAGACAATACGAGCACGTGACTGATATACTCACCACCTAGCTCTCGGCCACAACCGACTAGCAATCGTAGACTTGAATCCGGAAGGCGAACAACCGTTCCACGATGTAGATGGTACCATCCATGCTGTAGTTAACGGCGAGTTATACGGCTATGAAGAGATCCGGGATCGACTCGGTCACGAAGGCTACAGGTTCAAGAGCCAGTCGGACTCTGAGATTGCACTGGCGCTATACAAGAAGCATGGCTTGTCTTTCTTCTCCCATCTACGCGGAGAGTTCTCGTTATGTCTATATGACTCCGAGGCTCAACTCTTCGTTGCCGCATGCGATCGTTATGCGATCAAGCCCATGTACTACACAGTCCTAGACGGTAAATTGCTGGTATGACCATTCTTCGCTCTTCGCGCATACACTAGACTGACAACTATTTGCTAGATCGCTTCCGAAATGAAGGCATTCCTTCCCTTTGGATGGCAGCCTGAGTGGGACGTGCAAAGCATCAAGGACGTTGGCTGGTTGTGCGATGGAAGAACCATATTTCAAGGCGTCTCGAAGATACTACCTGGACGCTATCTGGTTTGCAGGTCTTTCGGTACTATTTCACAAGACAAATACTGGGATGTCGACTTCAAAGACAAGGTATGTGTTTCAGCATGTGCATCACGAACATCGCTGACACGTATAGCGTGAGCTCGAAACGAGAAGTGAAGATGAGATGATTAAAGGTGTACGAAATCATCTTCTGGACGCTGTGCGAGACCGCCTCCGTGCAGATGTACCGATTGGAGTTTTCCTGAGCGGAGGCATCGATTCAAGCGCAATAGCGGGAATGGTCAAGCATTTGATGGATACGGAAGGCGCTCAGCTTGGTACTGCCCCAGCTTCAGAACGGATCAACTGCTTCAGTGTCAAATTCATTGGCGAGGAACATGATGAAGAGCCGATTGCGCGTCGTACAGCTGAGTGGTTAGGGGTCAAGATGCACCATTGCGAGATGACCGAAGAGAATTTCGCTGCCAATATCGAGAACGCTGTCTGGCATAACGAAGCAGCAGTCACTGATCTCGGTACTGTCGGCAAATTTTTGCTCTCGAAGCTTACCAGCGACGAAGGCATTAAGGTCGTGCTCACCGGAGAGGGGTCAGATGAACACTTTGCGGGGTACAGGGAGCTGCTTACGGACTTTGTGCGCGAACCTGATCTATCACGGCCAAACTCTGGTGTCCCAGAGGAAGAGCGCTTAGCAACATTCAACAGCTTAGAGGGCTCAGAAACCTCAGGGCCAAAAGAACTTGCGACCTCGGCTGCAGTTCGTGCCCAAGTGAACAATACGTCCTTCCTTGGCTTCACGCAGACAGCATCTCTCCGTGACCCGCTCTTCGCACCTTGGGTGTTCGACGAGTTTGGAAGAAGCGACAAACGCCTTACCGCTGTAAACGCTATCGACGGTCGTACCCGCGACCTTATGACGAACAAGTGGCATCCACTTCACACATCCCTATACATCTGGATAAAGTCGTCTCTCGCAAATGGTCTGCTCACCGTATTAGGCGACCGCTGCGAGATGGCCCACAGTGTGGAAGGGCGTCAACCCTTCCTCGATCACCGCCTCACGGAATACGCCATGAGACTTCCACCCTCCGTAAAGCTGCACTATGACCCTTCCACTCGCAGTTTCAGCGAAAAATGGATCCTAAAGGAAGCTATGAAGCCGTTCATTACGCCTGAGCTCTACGCCCGCAAAAAACACCCCTTCTCTGCTCCAGTAAAGTACAAGCCCGACGGCCCGGTGCACCAGCTGTTCCAGAGACTGATCACGAAGGAGAACGTCGATGCGCTGGGATTTTTGGAGTGGGACAAGTGCAAGATTTTGCTGCATGATGCGATATACAATGGAGATAGACCGAAGTGGAGTCAAATGATCCTTGTGGGTCAGTTTGTTATACTCAGTAAGAAGTTCGGAGTGAAGAAGGCTGCACCAGAGTTTGCTTTGGAGGGAAATGGGGTCGTGAGATAAGCTGGGCTAGCTACACTACACTCTCTATGTATGCAATGCCTACTTTTCTCCCTCGTATCGGCCTCTCTTATATCCCAGCAGTAGTGTTGCTCCTTCCGTTCTATCTTTGGGGTTGCGCGATCGAGGAAGGCTTCGAGAACTTGGTGTACGGTCTGACTCAACGTATGGGCCTTAGTTATGATACTAAGCGCGATGTAATTCATGTTCGTCTAGGATGAGGTTCTGTATGGATCTATGCTATAGGAAACCCAACACAGAACGGCGCGTTTCAAGGGTCAACTCTCCTGTTTGGCCACCACTCCTATGGTTCGGGCATCTACTTTGCGACACTTGTGGAAGGAATGGCTGGTCGACTACAGCGATGAGCAGTAATCTGGCAAATGTACTATGAAGGCAGGGATACAGTTATAAAGCGACACAATGATTTGGTATAAGTAAAGATTCATCAAGTTGACCGTGCTTTCAATACGCTCGACCCGATATAGATCCCGGGATGATTGAGTAATTGCTGTACAGATCAGGAGTGCAATGTTATATTCTCCGGAGATGCAACTACTCCCTAGACTCGTTGGATATATACGCATCAAAATCCTTGCGAGAGAACTGTCTCTGGCAAATATGGGAATGACTGAGAACAGGCTGGGTATATATATCGGGTATTCATTTTATCGTTCTTCGTAACTCGTGCGACTCCATCCTGGCTCGCATTGGAGTCCTCACGTGGGTAGCTCAGTCTCGGTTTCGGCTTGGGCTCCACCTCTTGAAGACGAACTCGCGAACAGTGTACTTCTTCAGAACACTACCGATGTCTACCTTGAACCCGTCCAACTCCATGCACTCTGTATCCCATGGTGCTGGCACCTCAACGTAGACCAGCATCAGTGTCTTCATGACCTGAGTTTGCACTCGGTTCACTCGATGAAACCACCACCAATCCCTGCGCTCCTTTTCTGCAGCTCTGACTTGGGTTTGACCGTCGGCTTGCTCGGTCCAGTAAGGAGCTGAGTATGAAGGAATGATCATAATTGCAAACTCAGCGTGTGTGAATGCAGGACCGCGAATGTAGAGCAAATAGTCGACAGCGAACTTGACACCAGGTCGCACGACCCAGCCCAGGGAGCGGAAGTGGTGGAAGACGACATATTTCATCAAGAAAGGATTGTCGGGGGCAATAGGCGGAATGCACGACATAGCGGGATCCACTCGAGTGGCGCCACTGCTCATGTTGTACGTGGTGCGAAGATGCATCAATAGTCCTTCGAGACCAATAGTCTCACTGGAACTTGATGCATGTGCGCAATACACCCGCAAGAGGTACCATGCTGGGTAGTGCTGTGAATGATCCAAGGACGCCTGGGGATCCACGTTCATGACTTCTAGAGCACCAAGCACGTATGTCAAAAAGAAAGCTTCCTCAGGCGTGAGCTGGAGATGCTCAAGATCCAGAATTTCAGCTTCTAGATCAACTTCAGCGTCCGCCTGTGCAACAGTGCCATTGGTGGTTCCGTGAATCGCTGAAGTTGCAGTAGCCTCTCCTGGCATGATGGTTTCCTTGGTATCGCTATCTACGAGCTTATTGATGTTGGCATCTGATACAATCTTGCCTTCTTGTCGTAGCTGTTGCTCAATAGCTTCGCGTTGCGCCTTGGCCCTCTCTAATTTGAATTGCCTTCGCTCTTCTCGCCTTGATTGTGTGACTTCAGTGCTCGTTTTGGACGCCTGCGCACCTCGCCTTCGCTTTTCAGCGACTAACCATTGCGGTTCACTACGGCTGAGAGACCCCTTACCCCAGAAGCCCTGTTCCCACAAAGCTCGTATGGAGACTGGTTCTGTGACGTGTATCGACTGGGTCTCTACAGAGTAGTATGCTTTATGGATAACGGGGTGTGACTTGGGTGGCCACAGCGACTGAGAGATCAAACTAATGAACAGTCGCACGACAGAAATCGGGTTGTGGGGGATGAATGCAGGCAGTGCATAGACATCTAATGGTAAAGGCTTCGCATGGATTTCGTTGTAGTTGGGTCGTTTTGGACGAGGTTTCCTCGAAGCACCGTTGACTGGTTCTTGGTTGTGCTGGGCTAGGCCGTCTGGACGTGCCTCGCTTGCAGCAACAGCTTGCTCAGGCGGCACAGTTGTGGACATGCCTGGCGGTTCAGCTCGATGTTCGATGGAACTGTACGAACGTTAGCACTGTGCGCGCAAGAACGCAACGTAGGATATAGTGAGTAGTATCGATCAGATACCGTTGTAGTCTATTGTAACGGAAACAGCATCGAGCACCTAACGCAGTCAAGTGAATGCATGCGCCGGCAATCGTATAAGTGAAAAGATGTCATCATGAGAAAAGGTCCAAAGGTGCAAAGGCGGAAGACGACCGTGACTTCTTCTGCGCACATAACGCCGACGGAAGCTCTCACAGTGTGCCACCTTCAGCACCTGTAGGATTGTGAGAAGAGATGAGACTTACCCAGTCTTTGCGACGTCAAGTAATGGCGTCGTCGGCGAGTATTGTGAGCTTCATGGTGTTGGTGCTGGAGGTAAGAGCGAAGCGCAAAAAGTTTGGAGATGACTGTTTGCCAAGGCTGGACCTGATTGGTCGACTTGGCCGCCGCATCACAGTGTGGCTCTTCCATTCAACGACCACCACGATGGCAGATTCCAACTATATCAGTCGCTCACAATTACCCGTAGCTCATGCTTCACGATACCGGTAAACTGCCGCTGGGTTTGTGCTTGCCCTAGCAGCTCTTGTGATGACGTAATTAGAGCAGCTCGACCTCCGAGAAATTATAGAACATCTTCGTGACGCCACGCAAAGGCGAGCAGGCAACTGCACCATTTACACGCATTCTGCCCGCTTGATCAGAGGCTCACTCTTAACTACACCACAGCTCCAGATACAAACAAGATATCATTCAATATGCTGCCAGCGGCAAGATGGTCCTTACGACTGCCACGACAGAGCGCTCCATCATTCATCACCAAACTTACACCACGACTAGCACTCCGCAGTCGCCTACCAAAACATACGACGCCACCGACGGGCTTAGCATATTCTACGAGGCCACCCAGTAAAGAGGCATCACGGAACACGCATGACGAAGCCCCAAAAGAGACATCGAAAGTCGATGCCGTGTCCAACGCCCTTTCTACCACGCCCGATTCTGACAACAACCTCATAACGCCCGTATACATGCCCGAAGATCCGAATGCCGTTCTGAAGCAGACACATCCTGCCATGCGTCTTCTCGACAACTCCTCTCTTATAGTACAACGACAACTGGAGATGATGAACGTGCTCATGGGCTTTGAGCAAGCGAACCGCTACGTTATCATGGACCCGCATGGCAGTCATATTGGATATTTGGCCGAGCAAGAGCACGGCATTGGAAATGCCGTGGCGAGGCAAATGTTCAAGACGCATCGGAGCTTCACGACACACGTCTTTGATCGGGATGAGAAGGAAATACTGAGGTTTCATAGACCTTTCAGCTGGATCAACTCAAGAATACGGGTTTATGATGCTGTAGGACAGGGCGAAGGCGCATATACTAGCTCCTCAAGTCTGCAAGGCACAAGCGCGAGAAGCATAGTCAACCAGACCAGCGCAAATGTGTCTAGTCTCGCACTGCAGGACATGAGGATTATCGGAGCTGCAGAACAGGAGTGGGCACCTTTACGAAGGAAGTACAATCTGTTTCTCGCGAGGAATCTGGAGGATGCCGCCGCGGCACCAGGCACACCACAGCTGTCATCTGGCGACCTGCCAATCTCGGACTCGAAAGCTGTTGCTGTAGCAGAAGGCGATACCCGAGAGGTAGGTATGCTTCAATTTGCCAGGGTTGATGAGCCCTTCTTGTCCTGGGACTTCAGCTTGATGTCCGAAGACGGACGGCTTGCGGGCTCTGTCAACCGCAACTTTGGCGGCTTCGCGCGTGAAATATTTACGGACACGGGTGTTTACGCACTGAGAATGGACGCTGCCGGACTGGCAAGTGAGCCATCGCACCTGGTCTCCAAGACTGGTGAGCAAAGTCGACCATCACTTGAAGGCTACCCCGGCATGACCCTCGATCAACGAGCTGTGATGCTCGCTACAGCCGTTAGCATTGATTTCGACTATTTTAGTCGGCATAGTGGTTCCGGTGGGATGTGGCCGATGTGGATGCCTTGGGTTGGTGGTAGCGGTGAAGCTGCGGGTGGCGCTGCAGCTGGTGAAGCGGGTGCTGCTGGTGCTGGAGCCGTGGGTGCCGCTGGCCAAACTGGTATCGCAGGTGAGGTCGGCACTGCAGCACGCGGGCTAGGTGTTGGAGAAGGTGCGGCGACAGGTGCGGCTACAATGGCAGGCTACGAAGCTATGCAAAGAGGGCGAGAAGCAAGCCAACAATCAGGAGACGACGCTTCTCCCCAAGTGACCGATCCATATGAGCCCAACCCGGACCAACAGCCAGGCACGAGCCAAGTGGGTGAAAATGTTTGGGGTGAGGATCCGGGTGCAGGACCTCAGGATGAGGACCAAGACTTCTGGGGTGGACAGGGTGGACAGGGCGGCGGTGATGCTGGAGGCGGAGGTGACAGTGGTGGGTTCAGCTGGGGAGACTTTTTTGAAGAGTAAGAGATTGTCTCTTCTTTTGTACTACCAGAACTTTTTTCGGCATCAATACCACATTCGACGATGAGCTTAATAGCCTTCGCTACAAGGAAAAGCGTAAGGTGATGCGATTTCATATGCACGTCGTCTGCCGCTGAAATGGGGCTATGCTAGGCATCTCAATCTCCGAAACTCGCTGGTTTGTCTCAGCTCTTATTGAAAACTTCGCTGAACAACTTCTTCTTCACTTTTTTTTCTGTCGAGCACTAGACACCACTCACGCTTGAAACTAAGCTCATCGTTGTTATCTGATCACACTGATCAGACCTTTGCTCTCTCGAAGCGCATGATTTTGACAAGATGGCCTGCAGCGCCACGAGGACTACGCGGACCTCTGATCTCTACCATTACACCAATCTAGACGTAATGAAGCAGCAGATACGCTGCTTGGATGGGGAATCATCCACTGCAAACTTGAGACATTCGATATCGATGCCGCACCCGACTTTATCGCCTTGTCGTACACATGGGGCGATCCAGCTGATACTCGGTACATTTTCATCGATAAAAGACCAATAATCGTCAGAATTTCATTTTTTTGGACTTCCTTTACGCCTTTCGCTCAGACGATGCTAATACACATTACCTTTGGATTGATCAGGTATGGCCTGTACTTGCCTCTTGATATATGCAAGGACTGATCTCATCACTCAGATTTGTATCAACCAGCAGGATACGTCAGAACGCAACCACAAAGTTCATCTGATGGCCCAAATCTACTGTGCATGCATCTACATCGTTGCCGGGTTAGATGTATCTTCGTCGAGAGCGGCGCAAACGTACCCAAAGAATGAAAACGCTGCGAATACGGAGGCCATCTTAGGAAATCGCTACTTCACACATCTTTGGATTGTACAGGAGGTTCTGCTACCCTGTATGGTATTCATCATGTGCGGTAACATCTGGATCGATTGGGATGCCCTCTTGAAATCCGCGTTAAGGGCTGGATATGTTGAGCATCCTACCCTTTCGCCGATAGTATTTCTGCTTACCTATGATTTTTGCTATGTGGAGCCCTATCGGACAAGGGATCCGCATTTACTAATCAACCTGTTGCGCCAGTTTTCTGGTATGGGCTGCGAAGACTCTCGAGACAAGCTGTGCGATATGCTTGGTCTCATTGCGGAAAAAGATCGCCCTGTCGTGGATCATGGAAACACCGTGGAAGACGTTTATCTTGATGCCATCAGAACCATTGGACCATTTTCCCTCATGGACGCTTCGGTCTGGTGGTCGCAGGACTTGCCGTTGAGAATGGGTATTTCTTTAGCTCCTACCGTACCTCTACGGCTTTTTTCAACTGACTTATTTGCTCACGGGCCAAAAGGAAGTAAGGCTTATCTATACTGGTCTCTACAAGACATATGCTTTGAGAAAGGAGGATCAACACGTCAAAGTCTGGATCGGTGGTGGTACGAGTACGATGGCGTCTGGCACTACTACGATTGCCTTTCTCCTATGGAAGCATCTACAGATTCATAAGCTGTCTTTTAATTTTTACTAAATGCTACTTCTGAAGGAGGTTCAAGGCAGCCGGAATACCCCGCATCATCCCGCATGTACCCCGGAAATCTTACAGCTCCCAATTTCCCGACCCGCCGCCATTCGGAGACAATTGTTCCGTCAACTCCATGTTGCCGAGGATCCGTTTTTGTCGCCATCAATGGTACAAATTGTAGCCAAGCCTACCAGATATCATAGTTATGGTGATCAAGCCCTCCCAAACGTTCTCTCTTTGGCCAACATGAAGCTTACGACTACTTCATGCATTTGCTTGGTACTTTGTGCGCACACGATCGCAGCACCAACTGATCCGAAGAAAACACACGACTCTTTCAAATGGCATTCGACGAAATCTTTGATTGCTTTTGGCGATAGCTATACATACGTGCAAGGCACACTCGGTCACCGAAACTACACATTCATCGGCGACGAACTCAATTTCTCCTTCACACCCGAACAGCTCTTCTCGAATCGTATCGTACAGAACTTGACGGGAACCGCAGAAGGGGGCCCGAACTGGGTCGAGTTCTTGACAGGATGTGGTGTACAAGATGGCTTGCATGATCCGAGGGAGTGCGGCATTCAGCTTTGGGACTTTGCGTATGCTGGCGCGAACACCATCGAGGAAGCTGGATTTACACCCCTCCACCACAACCATACTGTCTCTCTCGAACGGCAGATTGAGCAATTTGTCTCTTACGGAAATCCGGCGCTTGAATCAATCCATCTCAACAAGAATAATACGCTCGTAGCCGTATGGATTGGTATCAACGACATCAATGACCTTGTATTAACTCAAGGCAAAAACGCAACTTTTGCACCACTCTACGAGAAGATTCAGAAAAGAATTTTTAAGAACGTTGAAAGGATCTACAGTCTTGGCTACAAGGACTTCCTGTTCATGAACCTGCCGCCCCTGGACCGTGGACCAGGGACGCCCAAAGTCAACGCCTCGCTCGTCTCTTCTTTCAACAAGATTCACGCTGGGTATGCCGACATCTTCCAGGCCAATCACAAGGATGTTAAGGTGCTTCAATTCGATGTAAACAGTGTTCTGAACAGCGTTTTGAATCGCTATCAAGATTACGGGTTCAAGAACGTCACCGACTATTGCCCAGGATACAATCAGCCAGATATCTTGACAGAATTTAGCAAGTATGGATGTACAGAGTTGGATACGTACTTCTGGTACAACTCGGGGCATTTGACGAGTCGGACGCATGATATCATGACAAAGGCATTGAGGAAATGGCTCGTAAAGCAATAGTTGGGACGAAAGATGGGGAGTTGGGTTATCTAGACCACGCTTAACATGACAATTTCGCGCATCCTCACATGTTACTGTGGTAAATCTTATCTTCCTCTACTTGCTGCATACATACCTATCTCTTCCACTACCTACAATGCCCAAACCCTCCGGTCACCCCTGCTGTCTGACTTCTCAAGCTTGTTCATTCTTCCATACCACAACCAGAGTATCGTAGCTATCGCTGCCACTAGAAAACTACAACCAGCACATACGAAGTTGCCTGTAGGGAAGCCTTGGCTTCTCTCGTTGTTCATCCATATCCACTGTGCGATGATCTGGCCAATGCCTGCACAGCTGTTATGCAATGCGATAGCGAGTGGCAGGGTGAGAAAGCTTGGCGAATTGCAGGTTACCCAGTTGGCCATAGAAGGCGCGGCGGGGAAAGCTCCTGCAGCAGCTAAACATAGACGGCCATAGCGCTGGACATAGGCATCGGCGGGAAGGAGGCCGGCAGTCAGCCAACCAGTGCCTCCGACGAGGGATGCGATAGTGATATGCCAGCCACGAGCGCTGAAGTGATCTGTAGAGTAAGAGATCGTAATAGCAACGAAAAAGCCTACAGCCCATGGCGGAACGGTGAGGAGTTGGGTGTGAATGGATTCATAACCTAAGCCGGTAATGATGGTGGGGGTAAAGAAGGTGAATGATCCCTGAGGAACGACGTCGGCTACATACGCGATGTAGTGTAGCAGCATGCGTGGGCTGAAGCATGTATCCAGAATTTCTTTTCTGCTAGCATGTTCCTGATTATACCCGCCGCCCCTGTCGGCAAGACGATCCACCGCGAGCTTCTTCTCAGCGTTGCTGAGCCACCGTGCTCTGGCTGGGTAGTCGGGTAGGAAGAACCACAGGAGGAAGGCGGAGAGCAAAGTGATGATGCCCTCAATTATGAAAAGCCAGCAAAATCCCTCGAGACCTGCTGCTCCATTGGTGTGGCCGACCCCGAATGCGATAGCGCCTCCAAAGGCTCCAGCGAGGTTGCAGAACGCGATGACGAGAGCGATGCGGACAGCGCGTTCATTGTAGCGGTACCAGATTGTGATGAGGTAAACAATGCCGGGGAAAAACCGGCTTCGAAAACACCGATCAAGAACCTCAACACGATAATAGTCGCACTGTTCTGCACACCCGCAAATCCAATCGTCAATGCTCCCCATGCGAACAAGAGGATACCAAGCCACCTAGACGGGCGGATGTAATGCTTCATGACGAAGTTACTTGGGACTTCGAACACAGCATAGGCGACAGAGAAGAGGGTGACGGCCAGAGCGTAGCCGTGAGGTGTAAGGCCTGTATTAGTGAGCATATCGTCGCATATCTCTGTGTTGATCACACGAGCATTGCCGATGTTTACTGTCATCAAGCTCAGCGGTTGGTTCCTGTACTATAACAGTCTGGAAAGATGGGGACCATACCCCTATCGAGGAAATTCAAAAGATAGACCCAACAACATAGCGGCAGAACGCGTACTTCGAGACGTCGGTTGAGCTTCTTGTTGCACTTTTCATCGTAATATCTATCTCGCCATGTTCTTGCAATATATTATCGTTGCGTTTGGCCGAGTTGATATCCATGTTTTCGAGGTATTCCTGATTCTCTGAATCTAGAGGCTTCCTCATCGCGAAGATTTGGTGTACGATATCTAGAGACCGTGGGGCAGCCTAGTGTGGGCGAATGGTTTTATTTTTTGCTTGTAGTTTTGATCAGTCATTATATAGTTGAGACAATCCATCACAGTTCGTGTTTACATAGCGGAACACTACTGCCGGATATACCAGCAGCGGCATTACCCCAAATGTGCGGGGTGGGAGCCCATTTCTGCGCGCGGTATATTCCCTACCACCGCCATGATCTGCGATGCTGCTGTTGGGGAATGAAATTATCGGTACTATCACCGATAATGTTTTCTGTTGGGGTACGAAGTCTGTTTGGACGCCGAGAAAGCTAATAAAGCTTGAAGTCATGACCTAATTACGTCACGGAAACATATCACGTGTTGTTTAGAATCATATTTACGCTTTTGTTGCAGTACACCCCGCATCTATCGTCAGTGAGGATGCGACTACTTCTCTACCCAAATGCAACGCAGGAGAAGACCAGAAGCGCTGACTGGTCAGGGGCCTGCTTCCATCGAAACCCAACTTCACAATACGTCATCTCCCTCCACTCATGTCTAGATTAGGACTCATCTACACAATCTTGTGGCTTTTGTCCCAACACTCCTGCCACAAAGCTCAATCATTGTCGGTCAACCTATCTAGTACCATAATGGAAATGATCATGACCGATAAGCCAATTGTTACGACGAACTGCAAAGTGCACGCAAACCAAATCATGGTCACGGCGCCGACGCCAATATCCGTTCGAACATTCCCGTAGTTGGCTGACTCTGCCATGGCTGCTGCACCCACGGAACCCACGTGTTGCCACAAACTTGCAATAAGCAAATGCACCGCTGACACAAAAGTCACCGCAAGCGCAAGTTGTGAGACAGGACGCGATGGAAAAGGCTTAACATCGACGTCTGAGCCAGTTATCTCGTCTCTCTCCTCATGCCACCCTGGGAACGTTGCGAGAAGCAATATAGAAACAGAGGCGGAAACTACAGCGATGAACAATATACCAGAGAAAAGCACGTCGTTTTTAAACTTCGCAGCGGCGCCGATTAAGTTCAGCGGATCGTTCTCGAATCCGATCTGTTGCGCCAGACCATCGTGGTCAGAGCTGCAAAGCCAGACGATGCCGCGCTGGCGTACGCACATCCCGAAGTAGCCAGCTCGGACTTCAAGCTCCGCGGAGCCTTTGAGGTTGTTCAAGGTGTCGACCAAAGCACTATGATCTTGAGTAGTGCTTGTCGAGGTCGAGTTGACATAGGATAAGCCGAGAATATAGACGTTTGTCATGGTTGAGTAACTTGCACATCCGGCAAGGGAGATTGCTGTTTCTCCGATGAGTATAATACCATTAATGCATCGTGAGCAGCTTGGTAACTAACAGCTTAATATGATTCCCACAATTTGTAAGATCATGAGAACATGATGAAACCCGAGAAACGGAAGAAGCCCTATCGTTACTGTCAGTGTAGATCTCGAACTGTAGATATATGATCGACTGACTTTGCATAGATACGGCAAACCGTAAATTTGCCATCGCAAATCAAGGACCCAGGAGTGGGAGCCGATCCACAATGCGCATCCAAAGTATCGGAGGTTCAGCGTTGAGGCAAAGATTTGTCTTTTCAACACGGCTTATGTCGTTCCACAACTCTGCGACGCGCTGATGTTCTTACGCGAAAGTGCGGCTCTCGACTGATTTTAAAAACGCCCCGCAGACGCCCTTGTAAAACTCGCACGTCGCATGCATGCATGTAGCTGCACGCACCGTGCCACGTAAGCGCTTATCTAGGTAACCGTCAGCCTATGGCAAGACATGCTTACGGTTTAAGACTGTTGACACGGCTGCAATCTCGAGCTTGTACCCATGCGGGATCACCTGCCTATTCTTATTCGGCTGCATCCGAAATTTGTCAAAAAGCGTGATACGCCGATGTGAACACATTGCCCTTCGATGTACAAAAATCCAGGACATCAGAACATCACCAAGGGTGCTTTCTAGGCGAACTTGTGAACGCCAGAACGATTCTGGGGTCGCCCTTGCATGACCAGAAATCTCAGCAGGGTATACTACATGCGAAAATGGACGAGGACGATCAGCAAGCGACAGGTGGTCATGAAAAGAGCTACAGTGATGATGAGGATAATACACAAGGATCCCCGAGTCACAGGGCAGTCGATGCGCCGGCACGTGAAGGCTCGCAGCATGGCGATGGCCAAAGTGACGCTTCTGCATGGGCAGGCAGTAATGCACGGGACAGATCTATCCATAGCATCAGCACCGGGTGCTCAGGACCTGCGAGTCTAGAGCACCGCAACAAAGACTTTGAGAACCTGAATGCAACGCCTATTCCGCAACAACGGGCAAAGTCCCGTACGTCGCTTGATGATCTAAAGACGTGGCACCAGAGACGAATATCGGCAGATCGCTACGCCGCCAACGCAAGCGGAATCGCTCTGCCCCCATCTCGTTCCTCATCAACAGACGAGTATTCCATCCGAGATATTCGCCGAGTTTCTAAGATCAAGTCCTTGGAACAGTTAGTAGTGCGACCAGAACACATAGCTCTACCCCAACATACGCGCGAACGCGGCAGAGCACATGTACGAGTAGAAATGCGCGACGAAGAAGACGAGTTCGAGGAACTGCAGGATACAGCTGTGAGGGAGGGATTACAACAATCCCTACCGTCGGGGCATAAACGAGTTCAGCAACGATCCAGAGGCGAGGCGCCGCGTCGACCGGAATTGAGTAGACTTTGGAAAGCAGTCTTAGTGGCCCTGGAACCGAGCGGAAAACTTCGACAAAACCAACGGCCGCCATCACCAGAGATTCGACGGGAGACGAGCGAAAGCGAGGCAGAAACCTACCGAACCAATTTGATCGAATTGGCCACCCATTATTCCAATCTTGGCAATGTCAGTGCCGTGACTACACGACATCTCTGGAGTTCACGCATAGTCTCATATGATGTGTTAGATACACAGCAGCATGGTGCATCTACTCCTCGAAATCTCTGGCCCGACGCGCGTTGGGCACCGACATATGAGGAGTTCCGCGACACGCTGAGCAATACTCCGGCCCAGTGCCATCTAAGAATGATATTCGTAGAAGATCTCAACCCTTCGTTAATTGACTACTTGGGTGCTGCGTTCCAGATTCCGCCAGATGTATTCGAAAAGCATTTAGACGGCTCCGGGTACGCGGGTGGAGATCTAGACGGCAAGGCCCCAGCTCGCTGGCTGAATCACTCTTCCAGCCCCGGATTTTCGTCCGTATCCTGGTTTCGGCCAGTTATTCCTCTACTTCCCATCACTCTAGAGTTTCGCAATCAGCTCCTCCTCGATAAAAGACCAAAAGTTCGTTGCATGTTTGAAGGTTGCAATGTAAAGCACAACATAAACTTGCAAACAACTGCTAACATATGGCGTCGAAACTTGAACTTGTGTCCATCACCTGGAGCTTATCACAAAGGCTCTGAGACCGATTATCCTATTGCGTGGGAAGAGAGAGTAACAATGTGTACTCGAGAAGTTCACGGGTGCAAGTTTGGTATGTGAAAGAGCTTTCTGATGCAACTGCAAGAATACATGCATGCCTACTAACAGATCTAGTTATAATATTACTTGATCCGCTTCCTTTTACTAGGGTTGATATGCACGCCAAACGAGATCAGGGAAAAAATGCTTCAAAAGGGAAGTTCACGCGCCAAAAACTTGAGATAGTACGCGTGAATCCTCCAAAGGCACGTGATCCCCACCATTATGACACAGAGAGCTGGGCTGCGCGACAACGACCGTTCCCAACACCGGGCCCAGATCCCGAATTGGTGAATCCTTCGCTAGTATCAGATCGCAGTCTTGCAACAAGTTCTGCGCCACCATCTCCACATCCACTTGAGACCCGTCCTTGTAAGTGTTAGCAGTGCTTAGTATAAGCATTCACGCGCAGTATTCCTGTGAACATCCTGTTCGAGGGTTTTCGACTTCTCAGTTGTGTATAGATGTTTTGAGCAGCACTCCCATCAAGAAAGGGGCCAATCATGGAATTCGTGCATTCATAGAACGAAGAACTACGCTCTCTCCACACAAAAACACGAAAGAACGATTTGCTAATAGTTTGACAGCGATCTCAACTAGAAAGCCCGTCGGTGTAACGTTTCGGGATCCATCAATCGAGGCAGAAGCGAGCCGCGCACGCGTCTCAGGTTCCGCAGTGGACACTAAAAGAGCCGTTCCTTTAGCTACAGGGCCTCGACGACGAGGCACAAGACTTGGTGTCAAACGAATACCAAGTGATGATGGAAAAAGTGGTATCTCATCGAATCCAGCTGAGCTCAAACCGACAGATAGGATTGACGCGAACAGAGAGGAATCCTCGCATCCAATGGAGAGCCTGGTACATATCCATGACCGCATGGTTCCCTACCATCCAATCAAAGCTGGGTCATCTTCATCATCCATGCTCGGCGATGCATTTACAGCTCTTGCCATGTCATCGTACATCAAACGCCTCCAAACTCCCTTCTCTATGATAGAAGAGTTTGAGTCTGCTTTACGATCGCCAGGAAAAGGCAAGGAAACCCTACATGATCCACTTCGGGTACTTTTCCGGATCATTCACGATGATTGTCATAACTTAACCGACGTAGTCCGCGATTCACTTCAGCGCATACGTCAAGATACGTTAGATGAAGATCTGATGCAACAGCGGGTCACCTATTGGCGAAGGCTACTTCACCGCTTCAACTCCAGCCTGGCGGAGGTAGATCAACAACTACGATCTTTCGTGCATTTCCAGAACGAAGTGGAGATATTTCATTCTACCAGCATTCAACGACCCGAACTGCCATCAGAGAGACTCGCAAGAGAGACGAGCCAAACCTTGCGAAGCTGCCTCGATCTTGTTGAAAGATCCTCTACGGCACTGCTTACCGAGATGCAGATAGTTGACAGTCGACGAAGCATCGCGGAAGCTGAAAGCGTATCCAAGCTCACAGAGCTAGCATTCGTCTTCATCCCTCTATCATTCGTAGCAAGTCTCTTTAGTATGCAGGTTCGGGAGTTGGGTGACGGAGTGCCGGTCTACACCTTCGTGCTTACTGCCATGGCCACTGTCTTCATAGCGTACGCTATGCGACTCGGCATTCGAAGTTCACGCCTCATCGATTACAAAACCCGATTGTTGGGTGAAATCCGCACCGAAGCAGAAGTTCCGCACAATCAGCCAATTCCAACGCGCATATTTATGGGATGGCTGCACGCCACTATTGGCAGACTTCTATCGAGAACATCTACCAAGGTCTTCGGCGTCTTCTTTCCCTTCCTACTGGTAGGGGCATTTGTAGCTATCCTTTTGAGTCCCATTATTCTGCTTTGGCTGCGTGGTATCGATAGGGGCTTTACCATAGTCATCACTATTCTGGTGCTTTCTTCGAACGCGATGTTTTTCATCCCACTCGCGAAACACGGTTACCGAGCGCTTGTGACTAGTCCAATGGAAATCGCTCGTGATCTGCGAAGGGGGTACAGGGAGAACCAAAAGAGGAAAGCCAGGGCAAAGAGGGTTGGAAAACACACAGATCCGGAAGCTCAAGATCTGTCATCCAATAGTAGTAGTGGCGTGCGCATTGG
>JAESFQ010000230.1_pt1 | contig 19933 bp, 18 predicted proteins | sample 9269431 | NCBI WGS metagenome assembly JAESFQ01 (sample SAMN14502588, study PRJNA617103) | algae metagenome | isolation source: Plectolyngbya sp. WJT66-NPBG17 and co-occurring heterotrophs from well... | place: USA: Mojave Desert, Joshua Tree National Park, California | collected 2006-08-06
TGAATATTGTTGGGTTATTCCTGCTAGTGTCGTGTTTACAATGACCCATGATATCTTCAACGGAGCGTCTAATCTCCGCTTAACTTTGTCAGCTCGTCCACTCTTCAAAGTACTCTTTCCGGCGAGCGGACATCAGCGCTATGGCTCGTCTTGGTAGCAATTAAATAGGAAACCGATATATCCGTTGCACTCTCGAGCCCTCCTAACCTCGCATCTTAATTCAATACGCATTACAAATCCCCTCCTTCCCTCAACCTCGCCCTATACCACGGTTTCGCAATCCTCGCAATCTCACTCTTCAACGCCGCCTCATCAACTGCATTATTCCTGATATAAGACCTCTCTTCCACCAAGATATCACATTGAATCCATTTCAAAAAATCTCCCAAAGCTCTCGCATCCCGTTCAATTCCTTTTTCGCGCAGCACGTCCCAGCCCTGCTCCAATCGCTGTTGCGAACACCACGCAGCTGCTACCGCTGCGGCTGCTTTTCTCCTCTCTTGAATGACATCGATGCCGACGGCATGTTTTGGAGGGCGGAAGAATGTAGGTTTGAACTTCCCGCCTTTGCTTTTGAACCAGAGGGATGGATTGGCGTTGTAGTGCGGAGGAACGGGTTTCCAGACGACGCCCTCGCCGAGACCCGAGATATGGAAGGTTGCTGCAAAGGGACAATTAGAAGCGACGGCTTCGGTCATGTGTTCGATTTCTGATGCTGTGCGCTCGGGGGTTTCTGGGTAGAGTGTGACGTGGAATACGCCGGCTCTTGAGGCGTTGTAGATGTCGTGGATCGGTAGGGAGATGTCGGAATATTCTTCGTCTTTTTGCCATGTACCGTTGATGTTGATTGATATGATGACGAAGCGGCGCGATAGTTGGGCGATGGCGACGTCTTTTTGGATCTTCTCGCCTATCCACTCGCCCGCTATCAGGACTGGTAAGCCGTCTTCGGGGGATGTATTGGGATTTAGTTCTTCCCACCGGACTAAACACATGTCTCGCAGTTGAAGTATGGCATCGGTCTTTTTCGACATAGTGGCTGCGAACTCTTGGTTGTCCTTTACGATGGATAGACCAATTACGTTTCGCGATTGGAAGACAATGCGATCATCAGGGTATACGAGTATATCTGCATGCGTACCATGAAGCTTGACTGTACCGATAAAAGGCACAGGTTTCAGGATGATATTTGCTTCCGGGTGAGCAGGATCGCGGTTCAAGCGTTGCAGTTGTTCGATAATTTCACCAATGTGTGTCGTGATCTTTGGGTAGAGCGTCGACTGTACGAGATCTGGAGTTGTCATGACGGGTAAAAGTGATTTTTTTCCCTCAATCTTCACAGTGGTTTGAAGGTCTCCTGGGATCATGAAAAGCGTGGCTATGCTTTGAACTGTCGTCGCAGTCTGCGGCGATTCGCCCCCGTTGCGCTACGAGACTCCTGATCGCGACTAGTAAATATTGACATGGATTTTCTTGTTGAAAATCGGTACGTGGCGCGATGGAGTTCATAAAGAGGTCTGCAAGTAGAGATACAGTACGAGGCGTCGCGGTGAAGCATCGATTGTTGCCACTTGAGTTGCGACGTTGCGACCCTGTTATCGATACGTGGTGCCGCGCTGTCTGGTGAGGGCAACCCAAATCCAACATACTAGGTGTATAAGTTGGGCGTAAATATCCAGCATCATGTAGATTGTTACCATCATTTCTACTTGACACATCAGTATTGTGATCAAGCCAGAAAATCCAATGTAAGTCTCTAGTCACTCGCTACACATCATAGATCACGTATATTTATTCGATCAATATAATAGGATTGTTAAAGGCAGACCGTGAAAAATCTGCCGCACTATACTGCTAACCCCGTCATGAGGCTTCAGCCTTCTTCCCTTCCGGTTGGTTCTCCTTCCCCTTGTCTTCTTTGTGCAACTCCGGATTTAGCGGGTGCTTGGGATCATAACCGACTCTCTTCACAATACCCAGTCCTTTCGTCCTGCCCTCACGGAAGAGTATCCGATCGCCGACAGTTAAGTATTCCGGGCGTTGTACGAAGCGGAAGGCTACCTGGGCTCGGTCACCAGTGCGGATGTACTGGCGGTCGATGTCAATTATGGCGCAGGTTTGGGACACAGGTCCAACGTGTAGCATGGCCTGGTACTTGGTCTTGATAGTCGTCGCGTGTGACAGGATCAATACTTCAGCAACAAACTCGCGATAAACCTTCGGACTCGGTAGAATGCCAGTAGTCGGGTCGGGTTTGTCAGCTTTATGCAAGACGACCATGCCTTTCCGCACGTCTTTTCGCCGAACGTTGCGCAGTGCAAGACTAGCAGACTGACCAGCAGAGCATCCAGGAACTTGAATTCGTTTGCGCTCAATGGAGCGCACTTTGGTCGTTTGGAACTGGCCGAGACTGTCGGGACCAATTAGAACTGTGTCGCCAGAGTGTATGACACCTGACTTTACAACACCTGAAACTACGGTACCGACGAAGGGAACCGAAAAGGTGTCGTTGACGTGGAATTCCAGGGGCGCGGAGCTGTCATAGTTGCCGTGATGCGGTAGCGCATTCAGGAACATGCGTACCAGGTCCAGATTATGACCGGTAACATTAGACACCTGGAAGATAGGGCATATGCGACTAGATACGAATTGAGTGGCAGTGTTGATACACTCCTCTCTATTCTTGATGAAAATGGGTATCTTTCGCGCGCCGGGTGATTTGAGGATTTTGGTGAGTTGTGTGATGGTCTGTTCGAGAATTTGCGGTGGACAAATGTCGATTTTGGTGATGACGACCATGACGGGCACGTTGAGCGCGAGCGCAATACCGAGATGCTCTTTGCTCATGCCTACTAGTCCGTTGTTTGCAGCAATCATCAACAGACAGTAGTTAGGCTCACTAGACAGCAGGCCGAAGACGGTAGTCCGCAAGTATCTCTCGTGACCTGCAAGATCAGTGAAGCTGATGACTTTGGCTGATCGCCGTCCAATCTCTTCCCACGTGAGTTTTCGACCTGCGACGTTTGACACAACGACCTCGCTCTTGCTGTCAAAGCCCATGATCTCCATACCAACTGAGCTGGTTCGACCACTCTCGATTTCGTGTTTGTGGCGGAAGAGGTTGACGCGCGCCTTTCCACGGCCATCGTCGAGGCCGCCTTTGACAAGAACACCCAGCATGGTACTTTTCCCAGCGTCGACTGTCCAGAGTCAGTGTGTGTGCCTCTTTGTGCATAAGATGACTCACCATTTCCCACAACTGCTATCCTCGTCTCGATCACGTCGTCGACACTCTGCGGCCGTTGTCGCAATATCATCTTGCCACTGAATCCAGTGTCCTTTGCATCGCGAGGTCCAACTTCGACGTCACCACCAACGTTTCGCGTCATGAGCATTTTGTAGTCGGCCTGAATCTTCTCACAGACAGCCCCTATCCTCTCCAACGCGAAGTCCCACAAGTCTTTTGTGAAGCCCATAGAATCGCCTGTATCTTCCAGTCCGACATCGAACAAGGCCTCCCCATGGCCCTCTGCTAGACGCCCCTTGATATGTTCGGCAAGCGCTGCGACATTCTCTTCCGCGGGGTCGGTAAGGAGCGTTTTTAGACGAATGTGCGCCTTGTTGTCGTCGGAGAGGCCGAGCTCGTCGAGGATGCTCAGCTCATCGTGGTCTTCGAGGACGGCGGGGGCTTGGCCTGGCGGTCGGCGCAGCGCCTGTTGTTTCTGGACGTAGTCGGCGAATTCGCTAAGGGCCTGGTATGTACGTCAGCTTGAGCTCGTCATCTCAGACCACAATGGGTAGTCCATCGAGTTTGCGATGCGATCGCCTTCATAGTACAAAGATGCTCGTATTCCCGGTATACTGTTTGCCAACGACCCATAACCTGAAGCTATCCACTCGTCCTTTGCCACACTTATAGTAGTGCAACAAGCAACGAACACCTCTAGGGTATGTTGGTATACCATGGGTACAGTTTGGGGAGAAACGAGCCTCTTCCTACGTTGCTACTTACAGACTCCCCCTTCCGCCGCTCAGCTGGGCTCTGTTTGGGCTCATGCCGTGAGGCCATACTATGCGAAAGAGTACGTGCTGACAGTATATCCACCTAGATGTTTGGTATTCGTGGCAATCGGGTGTACGTGGTGATGGTGTCAAATGTGGGGTTGACGCTGTCAGGAAGTGTTCCGCAAAGTCCGCCGTATTAATAAGACGTTTGGTATTCGCGGTAATCGGAAGAGGTGTGAATGTTCCATGAGTTGTCTTGCGGCAAGCATCGAAGGGTGGCAAGTGCTGGATGGCGCTGGAGATGGGTGCTGCTAGGGGAATCCGGGGACTACTTATCGATAGAAGCTGCCGAAGCCATGACGCTGAGACTCACGCGATGGCGCGTCTTGACTCATCCAGGCAGAAACACGACCGCGCAATTCACAGCCCCGACTATGACCGCGATGCCACTGGTGAGATCGTTTTTACAGTCATGGTCCATCGTGTTCGCGCCCTCACGGTACGGATTTTACACGAGTCATGATTGAAAAGGGCGGACATACGGAAGTGCCACCATCAGGCAGCACTCGAATAAAGGCGCACATCACGAAGATGACATGAAAGATAACGAGGCATCTTTTGCTATGAACTGCGGGGAAATGGTCCTTGTGGAGTCATATAGAAGGGCAGCGCACACTCTCACGACGCGGCAACACCTCGTTCTCCGCAGTACTTCTCCACCTCCTTCCTCAGTGTCTCGCGTTGGTGGTTGACTGTGTCCATGATATCACTAACACCATTGATCGACTTGCAGTACTCGGATGTCTCTGCCATCTGCATCAGGACTGCCGTAAGCTGGTTGGGTAGCCACTAGTGCGCGTCAGTAAGAGTATGAACAGTCATAGGTATCAATCGAGCACTTACTGTCACGATCGGGCTGCCACCAGTCGCAGTTGGGTGCGACGTGTGCTTGAGGATGTACTCGCGCGTGAAGCACCAATGCCGCCAGCGGAAGTCGCGAACTTGATCAAGAGCTTGGAGATAAAGCGCGGCTGAAACGGAGTCGCCTTTCGCAAACTCGCGTACGCCAGACTGCTGAGCGCAATCGCGGACAGCCTCCAAGAACTCACGGTGGTTGCCGGGACGGTACTGGCGGAAGTCTTTCAAAATGTCTGTGAGAGGTGTCTCTGGCATCTGGACCTGAAGCAAGTTGTCGCACATGGGAATCATGCTATCGTTGGCTCCAGACTCGCCGCGGAAAGACATCGGCTCTTCGCTCACGCCCTCGTATATGACACCGTTGGGGAACATCGACTGCGAAGTGATGCCGAAGATGAAAGTACGGAAGTTGGTGTAGCCTTGGGGTTTGCTACGGTTCCACATGGCTGAGATTGTCAGTCGTGAACGTACAGGTACAGGTAGCGCACTTACTGTTCATCACGGCGTTGACGTTTCTCAGACCACCAACTAGAGTACGAAGACCGTCGTTGAATCGCTCTCGGTCCTGGGCCAGGCAGCTTTCAAGCATCTCGGAGGCACCTGTGACAAGCGCGCCCGACTCCTTTACCATGGCAATATGGACAAGAACAAAGCCTGCTTCAGATGATGTGGGGTCAAGACCATGCTCGAAAGCGCGGATCAAGCGAAGGTTGTCATACTCAAGTCCCCGGGACGGATCTTCCAGACGGTAGTTGAAGAGCGCATAGGACCCAGCATACTCCATAAATGGCTTGAAGCCAGCACTGCGCGAAGGAATGTCAGTCAATGCCATACTTATAGTAATCCCTAAAGTAACTGCATGGCAAGCCTATTTGTTGAAGTTATCTTGGCGCATTGTGGCTACACTCAGCCAAGGGTGAGCCGGGGATAGAAGGCAGGTATCGTATGAAGCTTCAAGAAAGCACACCCACTTACATCTCGGCAACCTTAACAATAGGCAGCGCAATACTTCTCGGCAGCGACTGTCGACCCAGGCCATACTCTTCTCCCCTAACGTGCCTCTCATGACAAGGCTCGAAGAGATATGCAGAAGCCAAGAAAGAGTAGTCACGGTACAGGGCATTCATGACAACAAGGTCATCGCGATACTTCTCAACCTCTGGAGTGAGGTCAGGTAGCTCTTTGAGTAGGGTGTCGCCGAATGTGAAGTTGGCAAGTAAACCGGGCTCTCCTGACAGTGTCTTGATGGGCATGCGTTGCAACAAAGACTCAAGAGCAGCGAACTCCTTTGGCAGCTCAACGATGGGCTCTTGGCGAGGAAGGAAGCCACGTGTGGTCGAAACCATGAAGGCGGGAAGGGTACGGTCATCAGGACGGGTGTCCTTCATGACGGGAAAGTCAAAGGTTGAAGACGACATGGTGCAAAGAGATATCGAAGAATGAAATCAAAGGCAACTGAAGATAGTTGGACTTCGATGTTGGAGATCTGTTCCGAGTGCCAATGTTGGTGTTGCGATGAAACGAAACTTCTCTCGACAGCGACGGCAAGGTGCTTATATCTTCTTCATCGGTTTGATTCCGGCCACGGAAACCAGCCGGCCTCGTCAAGATAAGACGTACGTAATGGCTGGATCATTTGTCTCCATCAGCAGACTTTGACCCGAAGACATCCTTCAATGCCCGAGCTCGACCCTGGAGTTCCCCCAGAGGTCCGCGATGAGTTGGGATGGTATGCTCATCGTCGCCAAGACTTGACTCAAGCGGAGGAAGAGGGCGAAGGCGGCGCAACGAAGGCGGTCTTCCTACTGCTTGAGATCTCGCTTCATTCATTCCAATATAAAGACGGTGTGTCATTTAGAGAAATTTTGGGAATGAGTCTTATACGCGGTTGGTGGTTCAGTCTCTCTATGCACCAAGCTGATGATGGGTAGCCTATGCAACACGACAATCACAAGACACATAATCGTTTTACAACACTCAAAACACTCCCATACGCAAGCTGATCTCTTCTCTACCGTCACAGGCATCTACAACAACATTTTACGTGCCAGTCAAAGGCGTTAACCACGATGCCGACAACGGCGGTGACAACCCTTTGAAAGTCGGCCCGAATTACCTCATCGCACACCCACCAGAATGGCCAACGTATGCGCAGTCATCATGCCCATTCCCGAAATGAAGCGAAACAACCAGGGCTCTAATATCATTCAATGGCACATGACATAACTCTGCAAGGACAATCATAGCTGATGACCATTACGAGCAGCAGCAAGGCGCTCGGTTGGAAGCCAACCAGAATACCACCGAAAAAAGGGCCGCGTCGACCCGCAAAACCGGCCCAAGCTCATTGGCAACATGGGGCACCAGCGGCCAGGATTCCGGCCACAGCACCAACTGCAACAACAACCTGAGACCTGCAAACGTACACGATAGCCTGTAAATCGAGCAATTTTCTTGTAAAAAATATGCTGAGTACCTTGTAGACGTATTCTCGGCTTCTGGAAGACATTTTGCGTCCTTTGGTAGTCGCGAAAGGACGTTGCTACACTGGGTGTTGTTAATTCCGGCCTCGTGTTCTTGTCTGTTGAGAGGGTCTCACTAGTTCGTTGTAGTGGTTTAGGTCTTTAGCTCGCGATTAGAGACTCGCTGATAAGGACTTCTAGAACACATGCGCTAGATCGGAGTTGGGACCGCTCGTATGCAGGTGTGTAAGTTTTCGATTAACCGTTATGATTTCGACGCTGCGCCGTCAGCTTAGATGCACTGGGGAAGTACACGTCCATCTTTGATGCCTGCTTACTTGGCCCATCTCGGCCCGGGGACTCAAATATCACGATGTCGAAAGACTAAAAGGCTTAGAGAGGATACTTGCATTATACGATGATGACTAACTTCGCTCTAGTAACGACCTGTAGTCATATCTTAGAAATCATTAAAATTATGCATGTCTGCTAACGAAAACACCTCAAAGAAATCTAAGTGGTATGTCATCTGAACGTGCGCAATCGTAGCCCGACTCCCAACTGAAACCATATCCTTCGCATCGTAGCCTCCGCTGCCTCATAGCATCGTGGCTCTAGACAAGAGCAGCAACAACACCCATGGCACCAGCAACAGCCATACCAGCACCGGGCAGCATTCCCATTGCAGCTCCAGTGAAAGTAGACATGGGCGAGCCCGTAGTCGTAGCGTTGACGCCAGCGGTGGGTATAGCGACAGCAGCAACAGTCCTGAGCAGCTCGGGTGTAGTGGTGTAAGTCATGAGGTCGCCCCCGAAAGCAAGAGATGCGCTGGAGAAAGGTAGCTCAGAGACGGAAGTTGCGCCTTCGAATGCCACACGGTCGGATGCTGGTGCAGATGGCTCCAGAGAGGCGCGGTCGAATGGAGCGAGAGGGCTTAGGACACTGGAGATGGGATTAGCATGTGCTTCAAGTAGTTGAGAAGCAAACGAGACTAACCCATCGATAACATGCGCAACACCGTTGAAAAGAATAGTGTTCGCGTAGACAATCTTCGCGCCGTTGACCCACGCACTTCCATCGTCCAGGACAGTAAACACCAAATCCGCGCCCTGAAGACTCTGAACTGTAACATTACCAAGCGCAGTCGAGAAGATGACGTTGTTAGGGATGATGTGGTACTTGAGCACCTCCTGTAGCGTAGCCTGATCCGCAGACTCGAGCACGGAGCCAATGGACTCGAAAGCCTCGTTGGTGGGAACAAAGATGGTGAAGTCGGAGATGTTGAGGCCTACGGCTTCGGGACCGGAAAGACCAAAGTCGATAGCGAGCTGTGCGGCTTCGAGAGCGGCGTTCATGGCAAAGTAGCCGGAGCGGTAGGTGAAGAGCTGGAAGGGCGCGCCGAAGGCGAGGACGGTGTCGACTTTGTGGATTGTGATGCCTTCGCCGAGCATGATGTCCTAGTAAATTGTGTTAGTAATGTTTGGCAGTATGAAGTGTGGATGATGGTAGGTACTTACAGCTTCAGTGACGGTAGAGATTGTTTGTTCTCCAGAGATGACACAGACGTCTTCTCCGTTTCTGACCAGCTCATTGTACGCACCGCCCGTGAAGTTGGAAAAGGGCTGGATCTCGTTCTCATACGAACTGTCGAGGAGCGTCTGCGCAAAGGTCGAGATATCCGTGATGACGCTGGCTGGGTAGACGCCCTTGAAGACGTGGTTGGCGAGCAAAGCGCCAATGGCAGCGGTGTCGTTCTTGTTCTCAATGGCCTCGCCTTCGGGTACAGCGCGTGATACGGCTGCGAAGGCATCGTTGGTAGGCGCGAAGATGGTAATGTTGGAGGCGGCTGCGAGAGTCTCTGCTAGGCCATCTATGAGACCGACTAGCTCGAGGAGAGTGCTGAGATCGGGTTGTGAGGCTAGAAGAGCACCAATGTCGCCCTGGGCTATACTGGTGCCTGCCAGAATGGCATAAGAAAGGACTTGAGATGGACGCATGGTGAGCGTTGGGAGGAAGAAGGAGCAGGGGGTAGTGCGGTGCTGAAGAAGGTATTGCTTAGTAGGTCTTGAAGGTTGAGAATGTGCTGCTGTGATACTCTATCGTCGTCCCCAAGAGATGAGGTCTTTTATACACCTTCAGTCTCCCCCATCCAGGCTGTGTCCACCCTCCGCGTACACAATAACACCCTCATCCCACCGGTCACCTACCTTTCCCATGCGTGCTTACTTCCATGACATCTTCGACTTTCCCAGCCAAGACACAACGCTTCGTATCCGGTAGTGCACGATCAAGGCAGCATGTGGCAAATATAGCATCATCCTCCTCTACCGACATCCTAATGGCTGGTCCTAGGCAACTTTGAGGTTGTAAACCCTTGATAGCCTGTATCCGGTAGTGCACGATTAAGGCAGCATGCGACAAATATAGCACCACCGTCTACCCAAGGCACCGTGACGTCTCTTCCTAGACACTTTTGAGGTTCTTAGACTTCGATAGCCAAGCATATGGTTGATCTGACAGCCTTGTGCTTCCTTCCCTGTGTACGATGTGGCGAATCAGCAGGGGTAGTTGCGGGAGCGTGCATGGGGAAATCTTGCCGGTATCCACTATCTTGCAGTAACCGTCACAAACGTAGGATGTGCGATGGCCGGCATATGTGGGGTGAACGGCAAGAACTCGCCAGAAGTCGTGCAGTAGTAGGTACTTAGGTACCAAAAATAATCGTTGTGGCGTCTTACATTGCGCTGGTTTGTGCAAGGCGAGAGTCGCGAAGAGAGGACGGACGAAGGACGCAATGTTGCAAGCGAGAGGCCGTTAGGTGTCGCGATAACTCATTGCCGGGGTCGTAGCGCGTTGGATCACATGGGACCTTGGAGTGTGGTTCTTCAGCAATGGTATTGTATTTACGCTAGCGGTCCGCAACGTGGAGAAGAGTTTAGATACCTACGTAGTCATGGAAGAGCTGTTTAGAAAAGGCAGCATCACATCATCACAATGCTTGGTGTAGTACATCACCGGCACAGAACGTTTTCTCATGCAGGAACGGGAAATCCGCCAAACCGTCTCTAGCGTACGCGGAAAGGACGGCAAGATTTCGCCAGGTTACCTACGAAAGTAACGATCTTCTGAATGTGTGTGCAAACTTCTATGTGCGAGACCTACATCATCAGATAGCAAAACACCAACTTCGCATCATAAAGAAATGCCTGCGCTATTGAAAACGTCATTGAGGGCGGCCAAAACCCGCCCAATCACGCTTATACTGCAGCGAGCATGTATGCACAAATCAACACAACAACACGGCAAAAATTGGCCGACTCAACGGCCAAATTTCACCGTTGCATTTTGACTACAGATGACATTGGAAAACTATAAAACCCCCTCATGATGCTATTTAGTTGACAAAATTTGCTTCATAGCGCTGCAGAATAGCAGTGTAATCGTTATACCATTGCTCCAGCCAGCTCGTCGCATCAAACATACGCGTGGTGAAGCAGCTCAACGTAGGATCCAGAACCTTCATATGCATGACCAGATTGCGCAATTGAAGGCCGCAGTCTTCAATGCGAAAACAGTCTTTTGGTAGGCATTGGCCGTATGTGTTTGCTGGGTCGGTTGTGGCTACCATGACGGTGACGAGCATGAAAAGCGCGTAGAGGACGGTAGGTGCGAAGCAGAACGATGACAGACTGAAAATCAAAACTGGATCCATTTCTGCGGCCGTGTCGAGGACGGCATGGCAGTTCTGAACGAGGGCCTCGAGAGCTGTTCCGAGAGGAGCGATGATGGTGGTTGGCGTGGGGAAGTCTTTGACGGGTATGCGACCTGGGATGTAGGGTGCTGTGAACAGTGCCTTGTTCGTAGGTGTGTGTAGCACAAGCTCGTACAGGTGGATCATCGTTACATGCCACCACACCTTTAGAGTCTGAGACGTTGTCAGACTAGGAGGAATCTGAGCTGCCCACGCATCGAGCTTGCTCTTCAGCATTTCGATTACGGCATAAGTGTTATAATCGTTGCCATCGACGAAAGTGGCAATCTGGCAAAGACACAGATGATTGGAAATCTCCATATCCAGCTGAGTGATGCGGACGATCTGACAAAGCAGCATATCGGAAGCATCCGCTTGACTTTCCAGGTACAAGACACACTCCTCGTGATAAGCATCCCAAGGATAAGGGTTCGGTTTGCGCGTCATGATTGACGAGTTTGAGAGTGCCACATAACAAGCTAGCCAGGTACGCCGTGCTTCGAGCGACCCCGTGTCCTGATGCCGGCAGAAGTAAGCGGCGGGAGATGGCTGCAGGGTGACTCCAGCGATGCCCAGATCGATAGCCATATCAGCGGCTAGCTGCAGGATCTGAAAGCTGCTTCCCTGTTGACCCCTCCGCGTACTTTTGTTCCAGAGCATGGCTACAAGCAGTGCCTGCACGAGTTCAAGGGATCTCTGTCCCCTACCAATTACCTCCTCGCCGAGAATATGCATCGTTTCGCGCACTAGCTCATCATGCGTCTCTAGATCTACGCCTTGCGCCTCTTGCGTAACAGTAAATACCATCACAGAGAGAAGTAAAACAGGAGCTTTTGCACGGAGATGTTCAAGATCCATAGGGAGGCGTACCACGGGCCACGCTGCTCCCGCCTGATGCGCATAAAGATGAAGCAGGTGTTGTTGCTGAATCGGCGGGATTCGGGCGTCCAGGAACGACAAAATCGTATCGTAGTGGTTGTCTGTTAGGCTGCTGGGCGAATGGCCTAGCGTTGGGGTGGTAAGACTTCTAGGGGAGCGGCTCGGCGTCGGGCTGCTCTTGCTCTGACTTTGTAGCAAGTTGTTGAGTTCCTGAATCTGTGCCTCCAGCTCCTGAATACGGTTGCGCTGAAGTCGTGGCGCTGCTGGGACGCACTCCAGATTGTTGCGCGTACATCTTTCGCAGCTCGCCGCGTCAGGGTTTGTGCTGATGTCGCACTTGATCTTCAGACGATGACACTCTTCACACGCGCGAAGACGTTTCCTCGTCATGCTGTATTCTAATCTGGAGACAACAAAGGTGTTTCGCTGTAGTCTAGTGGGGTTTTGTCTATGACAAGTTGAATTACGCCCGGGGATGTCGCGCTTGGGTACATGACTGCAGGTGGCTGTGCTAGGATACCCGTACGAACCTCGAAATGCAGCATGACGTTATGGAAGGGACCGTAATTCGTCCGGATGACCAATTGTTACAGTGTATTCAGGCAAATTATCAGTCGGATGAGAGGGTTTGAGGCTCTTTTTCGATAAGTAGTACTTGCTGTTCTAACCTCTCGACCTGGTCAGCTGCCTGGAGCTGCAGGGGCGGATACGCTACCCAAATGGGACTGGCCAACTCTGCCATGGAGACGGTTTTACCGCATTATCGAAGTTTGCTTGTTAGTACGACGAAAATACCGACTCTATTTCAGAATGCACGGCATTGACTGGGTGTGAAGTGCTGTTCATGTCATCAATATGGACACGATCCTCTTTGAGCGACAAAATGCGAGCTGCACCTGTTTCCCCCACCATCATCCGGCGGCAACATGAAGCGTTCTTGCTGCCCTTGCAGCACATAAAAGGCAAGACATTTATCGCACAAACATATCGATGGGGAGTATGTCCAAGCACTTCTGAGCAAACTCTTCTTCTTAGCCAGCGGTACATGAGTAACATCTAGATGTACTCATAGCTTAGAGGGCCTTAATCCTCTAGAGATTTCCAAGTCTTCCTGTGGTATGTTGCTGTAGACTGCAGCATAGTAGAAAATTTACTAACACCTTGTAGTTTCTTCCTTGTATGCGCCGAGGCAGCTAAACCATCTACCCCCACTCCAGCTTCCCCACGCCCCAAACGAAGCTTGCTCGAAACAAGCAAGGCGGCCAAGTCCCCGCACGTTTACCCCATCACCCCATCATCACTCTGGTCAACTGCGCGCTGCGCCTGTTCGTGGCGCGCCTGCGCAAAGGGGGCGTGTCATATCATGCCACCTCCCTTTGCAATCGTGTTCTCTCCATCTCTCTATCCTCCCAATGCAATGATGAAGCCCAAGAAGTCACTCCTCAGCCGCTTGCCAGGCATACGCTGGTCACCCCACGACATGCCCTCTACCGAGCCATCCGCCGAGCTCACCAATGAGTCCTCGTCTTCAAAAGCCAAGTCGCGAAACCTCTTTTCGCTGAAAGCCTCTGCGCCAGATCACTTCACTGTGCGCCCGCGCGCATCATCCACAATCAGCCTGACGTCGGAGCCTGATGACGATGTTGATGCGCGTACCCACGCGCAAGGTCAGAGCACCTTCTTCGCGCGGCTGCCGATTGAATTGAGGCGCATGGTGTACGAGTACGTCATGGGCGCCGAGATTGTGCATTTGACGTTGAGTGCAAAGAAGAAGAGGTTTGGCCATTTCCTGTGCAACAGCGAGGGAGACGGTCGGGAGTACATGTGTCGCGTACTGGTATTCGGGAAGAAGGGGTCCAGGCTATATAGCGGTGGGCCGACTATGTTAAGAGCTTGTAGACGCATGTACGTGTTGCTTTCCTCACCTAACGACTACGACGGTATTGGCAAGACTAACCGGATCCTGCAACTTAGGTACTCTGAAGCTATTCCATATCTTTACAGCGCGCATACCTTCTCCCTCCTTCACATCACACATCTACTCTACCTTCCCTCCTCGATTCCACAGCCACGCCTCGATTCGATTCGCACGTTACATGTACGCTGGGCCATTCGCGCGCTGCCCTACCTACGTCGCGGCCCCGCGAATCGCCTCGTATACCGCGAAGATACAGCGAATTGGGAGAAGGCGTGGGCGATAATAGCGGGCATGCAAGGGCTGCGGCATCTTCGTGTCGTGTTGATTGACCCCAGCCCGCAGCAACTCTGGGCGACTCGATGGCTGGACGTGGAAGAAACCCTGCTAGACAGTGTGAGGATGGTGACGAAGCCACGCGATGCAGTAGTCGTACTGCCGTATCCAATTTGTACAACGGATTGGGATATGGGGGAGAGCACGGTGAGGCTGATGATCCCATACAGTGGATATGGTGCCGAGGATGAGGCAAGCTGAGACACGGCCTTTGAAGCGTGTACATTCACTTCGGGTTGTTGCGAGCGGGACAATTTGAGCACTAGGTGGCTACGTCATCACTTCATAGTACTATTAGGGTCTACATAAGGTACTGTCGTCTACAAGCCAAAGCAGTTGGCATAGTAAGTAATTGTGGCAGGCCAATCCGAGAACATACCCAGGATCCTGACTTCACGGGCAAGCACATCAAGTACCGTGTACATGTCGCCATCGTTGTTGGTAACGTTGGCAACGTACTGGTAGTAGTAGCCACCACCGTTAATCTGTAGCCATCCACCGCGCTCAAACGACCAGGCAATTATATCCAAGTTGTGCTCCTGGCAAGCGATTGCATACTCCGACGGGACGATCTTGCCCGCATCATTCACCTTGGTAAGAGCGAACATAGCAGGAGCCATAATCTTAACGCCGCGAGCAGCAAGCTCAGGGATGCTGGCAGTTGCAGCGTCGTAGCCTTCAGGAGTATCGACACGCTCATCAAGGTAAACAGCTTGTATTCCGAATTCAGGCTCGTTGTCGATCCAGTAGAAGACATCGTCGGGAAGGAAAGACTGCAGCCACACACGGCTTGGATCGATCTCGTACTCGCGGAACTTTTCGACCAAATCTTGAGCGTACTGCTCCTGTGTGTATCCCTCGAAAGGCATCTCAACCTCGGGTGTCTTGAGCTCGGGAGTGAACTTGAGGCCCCAGCTATCGACCAATGGAATGTACTCATCCACCGTCATAAGCTTGGGACAGTCTTGTGCGTAGAGGTCAGAGCGGAAGTAGGGTGTGCCGTCCATGTATTCTTCAACCGTGGTACCATTGGGGTTGAAGCCGTCCATCTTGCCGCAAAGAGTACCGAACTCCTCTAGAGTAATGTCCGAGGTGCAACACTTTGCCGATGCGGCAGTGCCATTGGAGGCGGGCGAGAAGGGGGTCGTACACTTCTCAGCGAGTGTAGTGTTGAGGATGTTGGTTGTGGTGTGCAAGTCGCACTGGGCGTGGCGGCAAACAAGCTGCTTGTCTTTGGTGAATGCAACGTCGCATTCGATTAAACCAGCTCCCATGCGATGCGCTGCTTTATAACTCTCGAGGGTGTGCTCAGGAAATTGAAGCGGTGCTCCACGATGCGCAAGGACGAAGTCCGATGTCTTGAACTCTTGCTCCGAGCAGCTCTCAAGCTTCTCCTTCAGTGGACCCTCGTCCATGTTGTCGACGAGATAGTAAGGCCGAACGCCTACTTGTACGTTGAACTTCTTATGCCCATGGTGGCCATCTCCACCACGAGGCGCGACGCCAAAAGGAACAGCAGCAGCGGACGCAAGTCCAAGGAGGGCAGAGGCAGCAACGAAAGAGCGCATCGTGAACGATTGTTACCCCAGAGGTATCCGGGAACCTGGAAAAGCGAACGGTTCCTGCAGAGCAAACATGCTGGCGGCTGGGTCGCTTCTTATCTGCACCGAGAAAGGGCCAGAGCTATACAACACCTCGGGCGGATGAAAGACGCCAAAATACTATAAGCCGGCACGGTTAGAGGTGTTCGACCTGAGCTGCATAGCTACTGCACGTGGTGGAGCTACCCTAGTTCGAATGTCTTGGTCGTGCATGAGGCGCTGGCGGAGGACGTGATGGTTGTGGAAAGCTATACAGGACGAGTTAGCTCGCCAAGCTGCCAAGCTCGTACCGCCTGTCACGTTGGTGAACCATGCGATAAGATACGCGCACCGGTAAAACGGGCGGAATAAAACCTGATGGGGTCGCTGGTGCATGCTTAGGTGCATGGTGCTTGTACGTTATTGTAGTAGCATGCCTTGGCAGCGTTTTGCTTCTTAGAGTCTTGAACTCCGACCACGAGGTGCAACTGGTCCAACATCGAAGCTATCGGCCTCTGCGAAGTCTTCGTGCGATCGCCCGAGAAGCATCCCTGCACGTTAGGATGCACTAACATCCTGGCCGTCCCTCTCTGGTAACCGGAAGACACAGTTGGACTCGCCAATGTCAACGTCAGTCGAACACCGCCAATTCGGAAGTATGATGACAAAGTCTCGAGGTGCCGTAACTTTCTTAATGGGCAACAGAATCTCCTTGCTATTCTGTTCCCAAAATTCGCCATAACATTCTTGCCAAAGGTCGAGATAGAAGTACAACTTGATGTGTAATCGCCGCAGGCCAGTCATCTTGCTCAGTCCATCCCAGAACTTGTACCACTCATGTCGGTGATGATCGGACATCAAGGCGACCTGGAAGTATTGATGGCGGTCAAGGTCCCACTCGATACTGACGTTGCTAATTTGTGCCATGCGTTGGGGTTGGAAGAAGTACGAGAGATGACCTGCTGTTGGAAAGTCTTCCCAGTCCGTAGACATGAAGAACTGGTTGGCTTTGTAGAGATACTCAATGGCCTCAGAATAGCTAGGAACATCAGCTAGTTAGTCTTGTGCTACCAAAGTGACTGTGCAATCGCATCAGATGTACAACTTACATTTGCCGACACGTTCTTAGCAGAGGGAGTGCCAATCGCATTCTCTGAGCCGGTGAGCCAGGCATATAGCAAGCGCAATTCCTCAGATTACACCGTCGAGCAATCAGTTTCCCATTCGAAATCGACGTATGTATTGGTTGCTCTCCTAGAGCCATTTCGTAGATCATGCGCCGAATCTCCAAGGGGAGTTTACACATAAAGGGAGACCGAGATTGAGCTAGCGTCGATTGACCCTCTTGTAAATCTCCCGATATTGAAAGAGCGCGTCTGCGAGGTGCGGGCATCATTGGCAGAGCTACATCGGTCGGAGGAGGCTGTCTTCTACCACGTCGGCCAGGGCTCAGAAGTAGGAGTAAGCAGCAGAAACAAGGCGCGCAAACTGTCCACATAAGGCACTTTGAGGTCTGCCAGGCTACTGTACGTAGGCATCTCCCCGTCTGCCTTCCAGCATTCTTCAGCTTGCTTCGAAATCGATTTGACATTGTCGCGCATGAAAGAAGTCGCGGCGATAGTCAACGCTGGCGACTTCTGTGGCGCACGAACAGGCGGGTGAGCGGCCGCGGAAAGACCTCGCAGCACTTTGCAACGACAAAGCTGAAGGTAAAGAAGCTCCTCTCAATGATTGCTGTTACTCTAGGCGCGTCTCAGTCGGGGTTGGCGTTGAAGGAGGCAAGCTACCTTGAGTCAATTGTTGTGCCGCAGTTTGCTCCCCACTTGGCGGCCAGCCGCAATGACAATCACGTTCCTGAGACAAACACTGGGTACCAAGCACCTCTCTATTTTCGATCGGACAACCGCATACCTCAAGTTCTACGAAACTGACACTGGAGCGGAAGAGCAATTCTTCAAGTGTAAATCGAACCATTACCCGTGACAACACGCGCCCCGCGCTCCCAAAGATGCAAATCAACCCACGTGCGCCTCAGCTTCTATCTCGATCTTCATCGTCTTATACAAAGCCACGACTTGCACCACAGTCATAAGAGGCCCGTGACTCTTGCATCGCTCTTTCAAATTGCGAATGATTGGCGCCGCTATCTCGTCGATCGGTACGGTGACATAGATGCGCGTCTTGTAGACCTGGTCCCAACCCCTCCCGCCAGCCTGAAGAATGGCATGTTCGACGTTGTCGAAGGCTTGGTCAACCTCTTCGGAAAGGTCGTCGGGGTACTCTTCTGTCGTACGATCCCAACCGCCTAGACGTATTAGCGTGTGCTAGCTTATCCGATGCGATGAATCACCTTGACCAGATACTTCGATACGGTTGTCGATGCGCACAGCTTGGCTGTAGTTCAGCTCTCGCTTTGACCGCTCTCCGAAGCCAGGGTAGTCAAAGTATTGGAGGTGCGACATGATGATAGAGTACAAGATCAGGCCCAGGGTTTTGATGGATATATGAGGCCAAGCACACTGTGAGCTTTAAATCAGATGCGCAACCACTTCTTATATTCTACTCGGTGGGCTAAATACCCGAAACATTGCTTTCTTCATTTAATCACAACAGGTGAGCGTCAGATTGTCATGAATGTTCTGCCAAGAAGATATTTGTAAGCTCACGTCAGGCGTCCAAGGCTCTTACTGCTTGTAGTCGAACGCACATAAAATCCGCTACATGACAAGACCTTGGCTAGCGGAGTACAGAGTTCATAGTCAATAACTTCGGAGTTTAGATCCTAATATTCATGGCTTTAGGAGAAGAGCTACGTAAGCTGACGCATCCTACACGATTTCATCGCAAGGCCATCGGCCCTCGATCCAAGATCGACAATACTGACACCCCCAAATCCAGATGTATCAGAGATTTTGAGAAATATCGTTCACATTCTTCAAATCAACGTTGAGGAGTACATAGGCAGCAGACTGTCATTACAACGCGTCTACATGAAAAACCCACCCCTACCACCAGCCGCCCGAATCCCCATAGTAGCGCCCACCTCGTGGTGGAAAGCCTGGCGGAGTTCTCACATCCCTACTTCCTCCACTATATTGCGATCCTCCATACTGAGAGCCTCCGTGCGACGAGCCTGAGTCCAAAGAACTTGACATGGAAGGACCCATAGATCGCATATCCGAGAACATACTACCTCCAGATGTGCTGGATCGAGGGTGAGATGAAGAATAGCTTTGGAGACCGCCTCTGCATGAAGTCCATACTGAGCGTGAGCGAGCATCGTAGGGGCGTCTGGTACCCCAGTCTGCACCGTAGCCGATACCGAGCACGTTGAAGGGGTCGTTATTGTAGGAAGGGTTGTTGCTCATATTTTCTCGTATAATCGTTGTGAACAGGGTGTTATTGGTAAGTGGTTGGTCTTGCGCCAGAAAATTTATTAGGAGAGATTTGTTGGGTCGAAGAAGCTACGGGTGCGAAAAGCTGTATACGAGAATACGGTGAATGATCGCACTGGTGAGCCCTTCAGTTCTGGTACTGTAAATGGACGCATTCAAGGCATACTTTTTTCACTGAATGCCTGACGAAACACAAGTCACATAGTGGCACACCAACCCTTCATTAATATGCAAAGATATCATTCTCCAAGTCTACACCGGAAAAGCTATCTGAAATATGGTGTTAGACAACCCGTGTCTCGCGTCCATGTTATATCGAGGCCGTATTCTCAGCTCCCGTCTACTCCCCTTCTCCTTGCCCAGTTTCCAGCTCTCGTCGTAGTCAGACACGTCTTGGTTCCAGACGTGTCAACTACTGCCTCCCCATCCCACCACCAGGAGCGAAGGACGGAGCCGCGCCGTTCAGGGCCTTCGGGGGTGTATTAGACGAAGACTTGTCGCTGCCTGATCTATTCATAGCGCTGCCCCAAGAAGTCCCGTTTGTGGTATATCCGGAAGATCCACCCCACTGCTGACCGTGGCCAAGACCTGTAACGTTTCGCCAGTTTTCAGGGTTGTTGTTTCCAGGCATCGTAGCTGTTATGCGGTAGTTTGTGTGTATTGGTACTGGTTGAGTTTTCTTGTGGTGGTTG
>JAESFQ010000231.1_pt1 | contig 19908 bp, 30 predicted proteins | sample 9269431 | NCBI WGS metagenome assembly JAESFQ01 (sample SAMN14502588, study PRJNA617103) | algae metagenome | isolation source: Plectolyngbya sp. WJT66-NPBG17 and co-occurring heterotrophs from well... | place: USA: Mojave Desert, Joshua Tree National Park, California | collected 2006-08-06
ACTTCCATATTCCACCGAAAAGCTTTCAGCTCCTATAGTCTCCCCCGTTGAACCAAGTCGCAGGGAAAGCTATGCTCGACTTGCTGTTCGTAGATTATGACTACCACCTCCCACACACTGTGCATGCCATGCGTCATCCAAGCCATCGTCACCCTCGTCTTGGGCTATCATTCCATCGCGAACCTTTTCAGCTGCAGATCCAAGGGGAAACCAATTTTCTCTTCTCTCTCGTATAGTGCAATCGCCTCCTGTACAGTGAACATGGTTTTTGCCTCGAGGCTTGTTTGGTTCGCTTCCATGGCCCTCTTCTTCCTTGCAGGACGCGACTCCTTGGCAGATGGCTTCTTGTCGGTCGTACGAAGTGCGGTCCGGTAGTCGGCAGCTTGGATGATGCCACGATGTACGCGCAGAGGCCGATCCCGTAAGCGTCTGGGCTGCTCGACTCCCATAGGATTTTGGGTGACGACCGCGGTCATTCGATGTTTTGACTGTGTTCGACGACTTGGCTTCTGGTAGCCCCGTCCATATTGGACGGTCGGATGTTTGGGTCTAGACTGAACCGTGATCTGAAATACTTGTCGCTTGCTGCAAGTTTAGTAGTAAGGTTAGTCGAGAAATTAGAAAGCTAGATATGTTCGATAGTCTTTTCGTACATATCCAGTTCATGGCTTCGAGCTCCAGGGTTGTATGCTCGGTGTTGTGCGCTCGTTTGGGCAATGTTACTGGACTCGAGCAATGCCATTGTCTTGTAAATGAACTTGGATTTACCGCCCCTGCGTCTCTTGACGCGTTTTACGACTAGCCCTATGCCGCTGTAATCGAGCATGTGGATTGTGCCCAGTCAGTGTGACGGAGAGAAGCAAGTTGGTAAAGTCGCAAATAGTTACTGGAGATGAATGTGGGGAAGTGGGGCTGGACTAGTAGAACACGCTATCACGTGTACCGGCTAGCGCGCATTTCGAGTAAACACAGCAATGTAGGCGATGCCACTATATTGTCGACTACCGAAGCCCGTCATATTGGTCTGCGATTATACTACCATGCCTACCGCTATGGATCCAGACTCGCGCTCTCCGTCTCCCACACCTGCCCGGCCTATTGCCGACGCTCCCGGCCCGCGCGCGCAAGGTCTAATCAATGTATTCAACCAGGCCTCAAAAGCGACCCTAGACAAGTGTTCGGCAAAGAATTTTGCCTCATGTTTCCCCACTGCCGCACAGTATAGTCCGGAGGTGTTGGACAACTTGAGAGGGCAAATCGTGGACCAGCTGGACCGGACATGGAAAACCAACTTCGAGGACATCATGGAGAGGAGGAATGTTGTCAGGCTACTCAACTCGCTGGATCAGTGCATAGAAGATGCGAAGCTCAGGAAGAAACGCGCCGAAGCGAGCGCCAACGGTGGACCCGTAGAGACGCCTGTGCCGTGAGTCTTGAGAACGCGCCAACCGTTGTCGCATTCAAGTACTGATTCATAGACACAGACCTCATACCCTTACTCCATCCGAGATACACCTAGCGCACCTCATGCCTTTCCTCGAGAAGCAGGCGACAGATATGAACACCAAGCTTGAAGAGACCCAGCAGTCAAACACGGAGCTGCTTTCCACCGTTACCGCCCAGCGCGCCGAAATAGAAGCCCTAGTACGAGGCTTGGAGAACGTTATACAAGACTTGGATGCTAGCGCACAGATCATGGCCCAGGACGGCGTTCAAGATTTGAGTAGAGAGACTAGAGATCTTGAGATGGAAATGAGGACATGATGCCGGAAGGAGTGGCAGTAGTCTCAAGATTTGGTATATGTCCGCCTCGAACATGCCGCAACCTGTCGCGACCCAATCCGACTCCAGCCGCGCCCCCGACTCAAAAACCAGCAGTGGAGCATCAATACGGGGTTCTAATAGCCCGCTTAGCTACACGAATTGGGCTCTCTTAGAGCTGGGCACAACCGGTTTGCGTGCGACGGAGATGCCAGTGAGTCCGTACTCCTAGATGGAGAGGAGACATAGGCAACATATAGTGGAACAGATATATGGTATCTGAAACGCCGCCACGCGGAAAGGAAGAACCATAGGAAGCGTTATGGTTCAGCTAACAATATCAACGAGGTGTAATGAGGCGGGCAGTACTGGCTTCACAATATGGTCTACTTTTCGATGGAGAGCCAAGGGGAGATTGTTGCCACAGACAACGAGTTTAAAGCAGATTAAACTACGTTTTAATCTTCAAAGAGACATGTGTTCAACGGCCTAGCTTTAGCTATTGCAAAGGCGAGGAAGATGCAATAGGGCTTGTTGACGGTGACAGCTAGGGCAAAAGGCCTGGAAATGGGCAGTGCAACCATCATCACAAAGGATTAGATGTACAGCATTGTCCAATCTATCTCTCGACGAATACAACAGTATCACCAGCTTGCGCATCTTTACTCTTCCAAGCCTAGAGTATATACACATCCGTTCATGTCGCACTTCCAACCCTATGGCATGTAGCACTTGAGTAAAGAACCCAGACTCAACTCACTTCCTGTTTGCAACAACAGATTCAATGCGCTCGTACCAAGATACAGCGGGCACTTGATCGCCTGCGCCTCGTCCACAGCCTTCCTCAACGTCTCCACATACCCTCCGAGCACTTTACCCTTGCCATCCTCCTTGCCCTCGAAGACTGCAATCATCTTCGCACCCGCGTCCTTGAACATGCTACTTCCACCTGCCGCATCGCATGCCAATTGGTAGAACTGCGCCAGCGGGATACCGACGTGTTTAGCTAGGGAGATGGCTTCAGCTGCGGAGACGAGATGGATGCCGGTAAGGAGGTCAACTACGAGTTGGAGTTTTGCTTCCTTGTCTTCGGCTGACAGAGTACTCTGGATGCTAGTAACAGGTTCCGAGGTCCAGAGGCGGACGAGGCCGGCATCGTCGTTGGCGCCCCAGCCGCGGTCGAGTGCGGAGAAGTATACTTGCTCGGCGGCTGAGCAGAGAGTAGCTGGGAAGGCTACGCTGCGAGACGTGGATGTGATGATACCCTACACTCGTCCTTAGTACTACGTCACAACATTTTTGTTTCAAATAAAGGAACAAAACTACTTACGGTATCCTTCAGGATAATTGTCACAGCACTCGCTCCCGGGTAATAATCTTCCTTCAAAGTCCTCTGACTACGATTCTCAAACATCCAACTCCACCCCGTGCTCCCCAGCACCTTGTCGTACACATCCTTTCCGTTCAAGCCCAGTCTAGCCGCGAACCCATATGCTTCGCTGAGCGACAGAATCTGGACTGCGGCAAGCACCTGATGAACCATCTTCATATTGCTGCCCGCGCCAATCCCGCCATCGACGATGAAAAGCTTGGAGGGCGCGGACATTTCTTCCAAAAGCCATTGCCCTTTTGAAAAAGCAGCCGACGAGGCGCCAGCCATGATTGACAAAGTGCCGTCTGCTGCTCGGCCTGCACCGCCGGAAACAGGTGCGTCGATGAAGAGGATATCATCCCGGCCAATATCTACCAGCTCTTTCTCTACGCTCTTGGCGTATGCACTGGGTACCGTCGAACACAGCAAGAGCGTCGCTCCCTTTGGCAGCGCATTTACAATGCCGTCTTTGTCGAAAAGCGCGGGTTGGGCCTGCATGGCCGAGGCGACCATGACGATGTAGAAGGGCTTGTCTTTTGCAGAATCTGAGAGAGACGATGACGGTGTGCCACCAGCGGACTTGAATTTCTCGAGCGAAGGAGGGTAAACGTCGAAACCTGTTACGGAGTAGCCTTGCTTTACGAGATGGGTAGCCATGCCCATGCCCATTGCGCCTAGGCCACAAAAGCCGATTTGGGGTTTAGACGACATGTTTGTGGTCGTCGAAGAGGTTCCTTGCTAGGATAGAGGGGACTTGTTTGAGCTCTCCAGAGTAACTTGTTCCCAATGCTGCGTGTTAGTTGTCGACGAATACCGTACAAAAGCCGTTGTCCGTAATTAAAGTAAGAGCCCTTGGTTGTTACCCCGTATGATGTCGACAGTATCTATCTCTTTCTCAAATGTAATGTGCCAGAACCAGAAATGGGAAGTTTGGAGTCAAGATGTCAGTGATAAAACATCGACCACATACATACAACTCTCGTGTCACCCCACAGCCCAGCGTCACACGCTACCGTCTTTCCCCAGGAAAAAGGCCTTGGGCCGGCAAAAGATCCGTCTTCGGTCATTGACATTCATCCTGGTTGCCCCGCACTATGAGCGAAACTGGTAAGGCGTATCAGCTCACACCCGCAGAAAGTGGGTCGTCGGCAAATGACCGACGGCAAGCTATGTTGGGGAAGCCGGTCACGCGAATGCTGGATGACGGATATCGGTGTGCGCGCCGGCCTAGAAATAAGCGTTGTGGCTTGTTGGTGAGATTCGTTGCGTGTCTGAAATAGATGTCTGTGACGACGACTGCAGATGTCACCAACTTTTTCAACGAAGCATGTAGATTGTTCCCATTACACTATTACTGCAAGATGCCTATGAACGTACCGCGTGGTGAAAATCGTCAAAAAGTCATGATATCCATATACTCAAAACCATACTTCAGCTTCCGCTGAGATTGATCATCCAAAAAGCTTTCCATCACATAGCCCAAGCCACGAGAAAGGGATAAATCGGATCCAAATCTGCAGTGTTATCGCTCCTTCCGTCAGGGGTATAAGTCGCCAGTCCTTGTGAAGACAGACTATTAGTTGACAGAGAGTGGAACACTGCTCAAACCGTCAGTATGACGTCTAAGCAGCAACAACCCTCTCGTCCTCCCGACCACGCTGATGCTCACTAGCGATAGTAGAGGGAACATCGTCATCGAGGTCGTCACGGTCCTCGTAGCCGTTGCCCTGGTGCTCGGAAGCAGGGATCCACAAGCCAGACTCCCTGTCGAGGGCCTGGTCTTGGCCAGAGAGGTCAACACCCTCGCCAAGGTTGCGGTTCTGGTTGCGGCGACGTTGAGAGAGGGTGCGCGATCGCTGGGAGAGTTTGGCGGAGACGGAGGCGTTCTGAGATACCCAGTTGGTAAGAGCATCCTCGCAATCTTGGATGATGCTGTATTGTGTTAGTGACTGTTCCTCCTGAAGGAACAAGAACATTGACTTACGCCTTGCTAGCCTCGTAGCCGTCGTAAGCTTGACGGGTCTCCCCGGGAGTGACCGGTGTGTCGTCGACAAGCTCAAGAAGATGCTTGCCGTAGCCGGCGATGATGGCCAGCTTTTCACAGTGCTCGCGCATAGCATCAAACTGGTATGTGAAAGCTGCCTTGAGCTTCTCACGGGTAATGTTGGAAAGCTGGGCTTCTGCGACAAGAGACTCGGCCTCGGCGCGTACAAGCTCCTGCTCGAGGACAACGATCTTAGGAGAGTTGGGCTCCTTGTACTTCAACTGCGCAATCTGGTCCGTGATCTTCTGCTTGCCTATATGACTGTGAGCGTCGTTCGGATAGCGGGCATGTGGGTGACTTGCGGTCGCGGCTGTGCTCTTGATGGTGACGCGGTATTGGTCGTAACGGTCAACGTACTGATCCTCAAGCTCACCGATTTCGTAAATGAGGACACCAAGCTTGTCAGTGACGTCAGAGACATCGTCGTCGCAAGCCTCGCCCCAAATGGAGAGTTGTTGCTGTGCGAAGAGTTAGTACCACGGGGGGGTTGCACAAGGGTTGTGCAGACTTACTGCGACCTCCATGCGCTCCCTAGAAACCAGCTCCATGCTGCGCATGACGTTCTTCTCCATCTTGACAAGTTGTGACAGCTTCTTCGCAAGGTCAGGTCCGAAGGCACCGGCGGACTTGTGGCGGAAGGTGTGGCCTGCATGGTAGAGGGTCAGTTAGCAACTGTAGCATACTACGACGTGCTTTGAACAATCTGTCGGCTATCCGGTGACATGTACTCGTGGAATCGTCGTCGTCGTTGCATTATGCGACCAGGTGCTACACATGCGATGTGCAAAGACGGCATTGCGCAGTCCTCCTGTCGCGCGTTTTGCACATGGATCGAGAAGAATGGCCAAGCAGATAGACTGGTATTAACAGGACGTACCGATGTTGGCCTTGCCGAAGAAGCGTCCGCTCTTGGTCGAGGACGAAGGAGGCGGGGGGCTCTGAATCTGCGACGCCGTTGGCGCGCGAGATTGGCGCATGCTGTATGTTCGGTGCATTGTGGCGTCGGTGTTCTGGTGATGTATGAAGTGCAAGTTGGAAGAATGTGGTCGTGTTTGAAGGTTTCTTCGGGCGTGGTGTTGATATGGAAGGCGCAGAGACGTCGCGTATGACGGAGGTTTTGTTTAGGAGAGGTCAATGACGTAGCACTTGTTTAGCCCCACTCTCCCGCGGCGATCATGTTCAAGCGCACGCTACGAGGGGTCGTTGCACATCCTCCACACAACATTGGCACGCCCAAATCAGCATAGGGCATCCTCATACGACCGTGAAATCCTGTATTAGGACTGCGACCCTTTCCTGTGCTTTGTACGCGCATACGACACACCTCGTCCACAGTCAGACAATGTTTGCCCTGCTTGTGTTGATCTAGTTTGGCGCCAGAACGTTTGGCGCCAGAGGCTATGTTTCTTTCCGGCTGATGTGACGTTGATGTGTGTCTGTGTCCGGGACCCTTGGGCGCCATGATAATTGCGCTACCAAGAAACCATCTCTCCCTAGGCCCTTACAAGCAGCCATTCAAGTCGCCTAACAACAAAGTTGCGCATCTAGTAAGGTTTCAATGGTTACATCCTGCAAGTTTTCAAACCCCTTCAAGACAGCGACTGCATGGCAGCGGAGAGGCTGCTCAAGAGCATGTGACTCGGTTGCCGGACGTTCCGCGACGTACGTAGACGATGCTGGTGCAAAGTGATCATCTTCATGATTCCAAATAGTACTGGAAACTTGGTTTTCTCAAATTCTAAGCTGTTCATGTACAACCCATGCATAGACCTATGCAAGTATATCGTTTCATCATCATACTCAGGGTTGAGAATATAGTGCACCGTCATGAAGCTGGTTGGCAAAGACACTGAGGATGTTTCCAGCTTCGCCTAGGCCAGGGGTTGGACGCAGAGCCCAGAAGATGAGCTCACCTTCCCGCGGTGACCGACGGTGGTGCACAGCTAGCGATGCTAATCCTACTGCGAAGACGGTAGTCACACCTAGAAGGGTGTTGACAAACAGTGGAGATGGAAGCTCAGATCTGATGCGCTTTGATACTACCATTGGCTCTGAGACAACGACATTGTGCCGTCGTGATAATCCAGACAGTCCAGGAATGTTTCCCAATATCTCCTTCGCCCCAGCTAGCGTACTCGAGGCGAACGTTTGTGATTTTGCTGACCATGGTAGAAACGTACTTCTTACCATTTTCTTCGCGCCGGTGGAGACAGACCAGACGTCGACAGGATCGACCTCGTGGTTGTGAAAGAAATCTTTGCGTAATCTGTGTATGTATGCTCCGATGCGTGGGTACTTGGTCTGGATGGTCTCCCTAAGCCACGCTTGGGGCACCATTGGGTAATACAGTAAGGACAAGTACCCGAAGGCGAGGCAGTCCAAGCTAGAAGGCTTCTCTCCACGGAAGAGATGGTCGTGTTTCCCCAGTAGATCTGACAAGGGATCCAAGAGCTCACCCGATAAAGCATCCAGTCTGAAGCGTGCAGCATACACCTGGCCACCTAAGAGACCACCAAGACCCTTTCCACGTCCCATACTCATAGAGTTGGGTTGGCTCTCGGTAGGTATGCCGGCTGCCCGCTTTGCAGCCTCATATTCCGACGAAGCAGTTCCTCGACCTGGTGCAAAGCCTTCCTCGGCTGTAGTATCCACATCCAGACTGCTTAATCCCATGTGCGCAGTCCTGGCCCGAGCAAGGTCTCGTCGTTTCGGAGGGACGGTGTAGTTGGCATACCATGGTAGAATGGCGGTATAGGCGGACGAGGTCGTGGTGTTGTAGTTTTCTGCGGAGACGTAGAGGGATAGGTCGATTAGAGGGGTCGCTGTAGACTGGAGAAACGTAATGAATCTGTACATGCGTAAGAAGACGCCTGTGGATTTGCGGTTCAACACTTACGCAGTCCTATCGGTTCGTTGCCTACTAGTTAGGTTGACATCGAGGTCGTCAGTAACTGTGGGGTGATTACGAAGGTATGCGACAATATCCTCAAAGCCGGACGCGGTCGCAACGTCGTCATCGAAAAGTATCGGCAAGCTCTCTGCTGGTGTGTCAGAGGATGCTTCGACCACTACGGTCAAACAATTCTGTACCTGTCGCGCCAATCGTGGGGTTGTGTTCGGCGACTAGTGTCCATTCTCCTTTGGGAATAACGCGCTGGCAGTAGGCTATCGTCGCTATACATTCGGGCTCTATTGAGGGGAGGCCAAAGGCTGGACCCCATACATGAAGCTCAAGCACCATGTCTCGTGCTGTGTCGCGCTGTACCGTGGCTTTGCGAGGTGCAACATGGTTTCCGACAAACTTGTGCGCATGCCGACCGGAACTAGCGTCGGAACGCTCGCACGTGAACACGCATCATCATTGATTTCTATGTCTATGCTCGCAGTCGCACTTTTGTACTTACACAGTCGACCTCGGGCATCGGATTTATATCCTGCATATCTGGAAGATGGCACCACTCCGACGTTACTTACGAATTACGAAGCATTCTGTCCTGGAGGTCCGCATTTATCTTGACCGGCCCGCTGACGCTGAAGCATGGCTGTTGAAACGCGATGACCCGGCACTGCCACGCGTCATTGAGGCCATACGACCGCTTGTACTGCCCAAGCTCCGAGAGGAAAACGAGCGAGGTAAAGGTCGAGGTAGTGCCAAATCAAGAAAGAAGGGAGTCAAGGATGTTGTCGTTCAAGGTAAGCTACATGGAAGCTTGATGGAGTATCTACCATACAAGCATCCCCGGATTGATGTTGCAGTCTCACTGAGATGGCTAACCTCACGTCAGATGACTTTGAGGTTTCCATTTTCTTGACGGACCTATCCTCCCGTCACTCTGTTCTGACCAAGCAAAAGATCTTCAAGGACAAGGCCCGCATCCAGAGCAACTCAGAGAAACTCACTAACTGGCTGACAACCGGAACAAGCGATCAGCCTGTCGTTATCAATGAAGATGCCGCGGATCCGATAGTCATTAGAGAAGAAGACGATGACGAGCCCATCAATCTCGCTGACATCCCTGCAGCTGACCAGCTTGGAAAGCAGCATAAGCCTTCAGCACGCTCAAAACACCGAATAGGCGACAAAGAAGATGACGGAATCAGCGACCGCGGCGATAGCGAAGGCTCGGATTTGTTTGTCCCCGAGCCTACCACCGATCGAAGCAAAACCAGGACAGGAGTCGAAGACCAGGGTAGTGACGAGGAGCCACAAGCGGACGATAAGAAAAAACTCGGTCTGAATACATCATACGACGGCTTCAGTATCTATGGCCGGATACTGTGTCTTGTTGTTAAGCGCCGTGGCGTGCGAACTCCGGCAGGCGCAAGTGGTGCAACTTCCAGCCAGGCGATGCTGGAGAACTGGGTCTCTACACAAGCTGTGGCAGAGCAGCTCGACGACGACGACGACGCCGTCTGAATAGATTTAGCCACAGTGTACTACATGACCGCCGGCGTAACATAACATAACAGCCGAATCTGGTTGGAGACCGATATGATCACGAGCTACCGAGGACAAAAATAACAAAGGCGGCCAGGATTCGCCGACCCTGAACGCGATGAGTTCACAGCAGGCTTCATCCACGTGGTCAACCATTGCACCGGATAAATGGGCGGTCCTTCATGAAGCCCTTGCGCACTAGGTGGCTTGCTTAGTGAACCATTTTCCCAGAAAGGGTACAGCGTGCGCCAATTGTATGTGCATGTCTAATCTCCGCCACAAACGTGATAGACGTCCCAATCAGGGTCTGACGGCGACAATGCGTCTGAAACAGAGTATACACAAAGAGGCTGATGTGCTGGTAAAGACCGAGAGTCGGCGATTCGGTACGACTAAGCGTATTACTGTATCTATCTTCAGCTATCAAGATCCGATTACTATACTGAATTTTGCAACAAACGCCTCGTCGATCGAACACCCATCTGAGGAACCACAGCCTTGGCATATGTCAACTCGGTGGTTCTCCGGCGTGTATGCAGCCAAAGTCACGTCTTCCACTCCTCGGAGCCTCTTTTGCAAGTAGCGCTTCGGGCTCGCCGGCTGCAAAAGCAAGTGGCGCAGCAAAATCTGCTTTCGCTCAAAAGTCAGGGAGCGCAAGCCACATAAAGTGCGGTAGCGGCGCTGAGACATGGTGCGCGTACCTGCAGCAGCGTACCTAAATCTCCCTCTCCGCACCAAGTCATTGATCCGCTGATGACGATCACCTCGATCCACCAGTATCGGACCACGACTGCAAGAGTACGCCGAAATCAATAATCGCTCTCACCATGACGCGGTAATCGAGTAACCACGATGACGACTGCGGAGCCGGTCGATAGAGTTCAGAGCCAATACTAGGTACTTCTTCGCTGATACAGGCGTCGCAATCATTGCTGCAAGCAATCCCGCATTGAGATGACTAGAGGCTTATTGATTCAAACAGCCTCAAATGAGAACTATGTCGGTCAAAAGCTGCCGCTGTTACTGTGCGGCAGGCGCCCCTGTAGTTTCCAGGGGCCCTCTTGAGAAAGTGGCTGCGCTCTTGTGGCCTGTCAATTAACGGCAGACATGCTAACGCTCGGTCTCCTCTCGTCTCTCCGCGCTGGCCAGTTGGTTGGAACGCTTGTCTGCCCCAAACGTCTTTCGCTGGGACCAGATCTATCTTGTCGCATGTCTTTTGCATTGGACTGCGACACCTGTGCAATCCTTCTCCACCGTGCTGAAACAGCAGCTCGTTGGAAGCGTTGAGACTGAGCTATTGAACTACCGAAGGGGGTGGCGATTGTGAGGACAATACTTGCTGCGTTGAGCTTGACGCGTCGGCCGCCCCTGTAAATCTGATCGCTTACCGTCAACGATGAGCGCATCGTCGTACTTTTTTCCTTTTCGGTAGGTAAGGGAAATCTTTTTGCTTGTCGTGCACTGGCTCTCAGGACAGACGCCTCGATGACCGTGACATGTTGTTGCAGGCCGCAGGGGTAGAGGGAGGCATATTGCGAATGTCCATCAAACAAATGTCTTCTGAGTTCAGACGTAAACCCTGTCAGCCCACGTGGAGTTTGACCAGCTGCAACATGCAGGCTGCGGTGCTCCTGTCCGTCTCTCCGCAATGGTTGTCCATAGCGCCAAGTGGCTGCACGTCGACCGTTTAACTCTCCCTCTTTCCGGACCAGCCGAACATGTTGCGATAACCTTTATCGAGCGGCCACTGCCAGCCAGTTGTGGTGGCCGGAAGTGTTTGGAAAACAGGGCATAATGGGCGTCGGCAGCTACTCCTACCTCGGACAAACACGCGAGCCAGGATCAATACGAGTCGCACGAAGACAGCCGACCAAAAAGACAAAAATAATCATGACATGCCTTTGTGCGGTGGCCTAGCTGCCCACAAGCAAACGTGTATACCCCGGCCCTTTTGATGAGCAAAGTCATGCTTCACCTCCCTCACCGCCAGCACGGGCGCCAGCAGCTGTGGGCATTGTGGAGCGGAAAATTCTAGGGGCCTCGAATTTTGGGTAGAAGCGCCAAAGAAGCACGGGAGAAGGTCGGCATAGGCGCTAGATCTTCATCCTGCGCTGGAGGTCGGTGGGTGTCCGACGTGGGCAAACAGGCGACGTCGCAAATTGTGTGACGGAAATTTACTGTCAATGTGTCAGAATTTGCTTTCTGGCACGCAGGGCTACTGGAGCCGAGCGATGCCTGTTCCTGAAGCGCTCGCAAGCAAACCCTCTTGCACGCGGTCCCAAGGCGGCGACTGATCCCAGCCCTGCGCACCGTCAAGGTGAAAAGGAGGGCTATGTTTCATTCATCACGACCGTTCGCACTAGCCATGTCTGCTAGTAATAAGCCGGTAATGTCAGGGAACAGGTGATGTCAGAAGTGGTGAGCACACTTCCCGTGTGTCAATCATGCCTCGCTGAGCTTGCTGCCTTGCCTGAAGGATGATGCGTTGTACGAAGGACATGCCGCGACGGCGACAATACTGCGACGGGATTGGATCAACGCGATCTTCACGCAGTCACGAGGGCGATGAAACGACAAGGCGGTAACGCACGAGTTCGTGTTTCTTCTCCCCCTGCTCATTAAGTGACCAGGATCAGCGATGTTTCGGCGTGCTTTAGCTTATGCACAAGCCAGGAGCCACCCCTTTCCTGCTCATCAGCCCAACGCCTCTTTCACCGCTTGGGCCGTGTCATGCCCTGCCTAGCATTATTACACACATCGTCAAAGTACGTAGCTGACCGACATTTTGGGGGTCTGTAATCTGAGCACAAACATAAATACGTTGACCCCCCACCATCGGAGAGTTCGTTTCATCATCCAGAGCCGAAGACCACAACACTAAGAGTATATCTCTCTTCTGTCTACAACTACCACAACACTATCCAACCAACACTCTAACAATCTACTCAACACCTCCGCTCTACACAAGCCTAACAGCTCCGCCTTCAACTCAACACAATGGCCGCCATCATCTACGACGAGTCCAACATGGCATCGCAAAACCTCCCGCCTTGCCCTGGCCCACCACCAACCCGCCCTTTGCCTCCAGTCCCATCCAAATAGACGTTAACATCAAGTCGACTGATGTCTGTCTTATTCGACCCTCACTCATGGCTTTGGCGCACCTCAACATCGATATCAACTCCGCATTCCTACCCGAACATCCATTATCACACCACACCTGAACATTCTACCAACGGACATCGACCCGCACCTTGCCGACTGGTATGCTGCCATCGTGCAGTGCATCTGCCGCATCTAGGACGATCTGGCCTTCGACGCACCCTGCGCCACAGACTCAGCAACGCCCTGCCACTCACCTGACACCCGCCGCGATTTCCGGTTAAAAGCAGACTACGCTTGTCTTCGGAGAGTGATTCGACACCAGTTCAGCCTTGCATGACAAGCTCCCACATTACGCCCTGCAACCATGTGGCATTGCTGCATCTACCAGGACCTGCTCGCCTGACTGACATGGGAGCATGGCTACGATTGCATATCCAACACACGCTGGCTCGGGTGTCCGGAACGATCCTTCTCTATAGACGCCTACTTCATTTTGGCACATACACACGGCAGTCCTTCTAATATTGAGCGTATTACTTGCTTTGGAACATGCATTAGCTGGCGCTTGGGATTGGTTGTGTGGCATCTTAGCATCATTAGCTTTTGGAGTTCTATTACTGGTTAATCGGCATCACAGCCAGGAGGAATACCCAATATCGTCTCGTAGCATTAATTGTTTGATCTCAGATCAATTACACGTATACCATGTGTCCTTGATCAATGTGAAACCCGCGTGCAAACCATGACTAGAGTTTCTCCTGATCACTAATCTCTCCCCGGCATTCGACACTGGATGCGTTGGGGCTGAAAGTTAACTTATCCTGGGGCGCAAGGCAGCATCCGACGAGGGCGCTGCCTGCTTCTCGGCGATGCCTACTTCTCAGCGCACGCGATAGTTCCCGTGCACACCACCTTCGCTATCCGCTAAGGCACATGGGTGTGAGGGGATCCACCGGTCCTCCACAAGCGCTGCCACATGTGAGAGCGATCAGGAATGCGTCCTCCAGAGTCCACAATCAGGCACCTGTACATCACAAGCGCTCGGCCGTCAACACGTGGGCTGAGTGACGTAGTCTTGACAGGTGGAATAGAGAGCCAATGACTCCACTCGTCTAACTGTGCTGCATACTCAAGTGTCCCGCAGCAACCGAAACCTTCCGTGTGACCGGTTCACCTTGGGATTCACGGCACCACCCCGGCATGTGCAGGAACGACGATACTTGCCGCAGCTTTCAATCTTGGAACGCTAATCAGCAGGACGGGTGCGGCCTCACGCCATGAAGTCGAATATTGGCAGGGCGCGCGCTCTTTGTGATTCGGCTCGGCTGCGCTTACCCAGCTCCTCAGGCACAAGTGCATGCCCTGCTGTGAGGTAAGGCAGATGACTCCTCTACACACAAAGCCAACCACCAGCTGCATTGCTAGTCTTACGCAGAGATGCGACTACACGACGCTAAACCAACACTGTCCTTGACTATTACAGCTTCGCATGTTGTGCGACCTCACCGCTCAGCAAGACGTGCCCGCAACTCCACAGTCCTTAGCGGTATGCGTTACAGTACGCTATCTTGCAAAGGACAGTACCCCTCCATTATCATCAAAGACGACAAGCTGCGCATCTCGCGGCTACACAGGGACTACCGTTGTGTGCTTGACGCCGCAATCTGACGCGACGCCAATCTCCACCCCTCTGAGCGGGTCCGCGCACATCACATGGAGGGCATCTAAAGTGGCAGCACCCTGACGCTGTCTGAACTTGATACTCGGATAAGTTTGCCGAACATTTGCAGCAGCCTGCCAGCAGGCGAACAGAGACGGCTCGGATTCCAAATGTACAGTTTGAGCCTGTCCGTGGCCATGGCCGGAGTTGCTCGGTTTCATGATGCTTATTCGACCATGGACTCTGGAACTGCGCCATCGTCCTCCGTTCTCTTCAGTCAAGGCTCGTGTGATTGGTACAAGTCAACGAGTCTATTCCGGTCTGACGAATACGGACCTGAACAGCCATGTAATCGGTCCATCGGTCCTCCACAAACACACAGACCTATCGCTTAAATATCAAATTGCTCGCACACACACCGATCGTGCTAAGAAGAGCGTCGGTGGCAGTGGTGGCTGTCAGACGCCAGTTCATCCTGCAAGAAGCGAGGCATCCCATGTACGCCATCGGTTGACGTCGGCTGCGTGTTGCCGGGTGTACAACGTGTGAAAACCTGCAGTCGTCCTTGGATACATCAACTTTCACGCACGCAAGCGCAAATCAATCACACGCCCATGCAAGCCTTTTGTGTGCGCGTCCAAGTGCTGCTGAATCCCTGGCAGATCATTCTGACTCACGTCCCCAATTCCACAAACCATGCTCCTTTCTTCGCAGATCGTGGGTCCGCGGGCAGAGCATGCAGCCTGCAGCCCTACTATTGCTGACGCCTACTATATCCCAGCGCTGGAGAAGTCCGCCGTCTATCCAACTCATGCAGACGGCCTTTCTTCGTAGCTCGTCGGCGACTTGGTCCCTTGAGGTCCCTCTGACTCACCGTCAGCGGTGTACCAACCTGTCACCGTTACGACACGGACGCCGTTACGATTTGGCCGATGTCCCCTTTCGCAACCAGGTTCTCGGATTTTGTCGCGCAAAAGGGAAAAGCCGTTGAATCTGTAACTGCCGGTTGCCGCTGTAAAACCCTTACATCGCTCACCGCTGTATTGGTCATGTGGAGTATACAAGGCGGCATCTGCAAAGGGGTTTTCCAATCTTGTGACTTGCTACGTGGGAATTGTAATGTCCGCCTTGTTCGCCTAACACCCACCCCCTTTGGTGATCATTACGCACTTTCGCCATCAGCCAAGCATTGCGGCTGTAAGCGAACCGCAATCACATTAACTTCAAAGGAGGACCTAAGTACGGCAAACATTGTGTCCGGTTGATCGAGCTCGGCGCAATTATTGTTTTCTCCCTCTTTCTCTCGCCGAGCAAAACCGATAGTCACTTTAATACCTCCGTCACTACGACCGTTACCGACGAATTTCCGCCTCCATAATGAAGATCCCCCAAGCAAGCCGTGGTCGAAATTCCACTTGCAATGCATTATATGCAATGGTTGCAGAATAGAGTGTGTCAACAAGGATAGGCACCCTCCTTACACTTCGCTTGCGCAATCTGTTTCGCAGGCATCCAGGCATTCGTGGACAATACCGTTCCGCACCCACTCTTTCCCACACAACCGTGTGTGTAGCCCTGTCGATCAAACAACAGCGTCCTGAACATGCCGTTCATGCACATCGTCCGATATGGCAAGTGGATTCTGTCGCCACCACGTCTGACATCTGAAACAACTCTGGCGATTGATCGCGCCATGATTCAGTATTACCACTTGCATGTTACCACCGCTGTTGCCGCAGGCTTCTGACATTGCTGACGTGCATAATCTATTTTCTGCCTCAGACGGTGCTTCGGCATCTGAAAAGGCGGTGCTTATAGTTATTAGCCGGGTCGACGAGCTTGAGGCGCGCAACGTTAAATTCTGCCTATCTTTCAGGCATCATCGGAACATGTGTAGTTGTGAGCATGGCTGCCACATAGTAAGTTCCAACTACTTGAACTATACAGTATCAATGCGGCCAGGAGAATGTATGCAAGGATTACCCCACGCTCCATATGCAACATGCTCTATCCGGCTGATGTGTTGTATATTACCTTCACTACACACCACCTGCATATACTCATCATCGATTGTCAGCATGCTTACTCTAACGTGTCTCGCGTCTATCTGGCATGAAAAGCATGCAGACCTCTTGCTCATGTTCAACACTCTTGCTCGTTTTTAGACGTTCTTGCTCGCGTTCAGAGGCTCTTGCAAAGTCGAAGGTGGAATTACATTGCGATGTATTCCATGCACCACCATGGACGCTCCTTGAAGGTTGAAGTAAGCTTACGAGCAGACCAGTCATCACTAGGCGCCCAACCCCGCTGTACTGCATCACATTGCAATCTGGGCACATGTTCAGGGCAACGCCCCGCCAGAAGGTGTCTCTGCGTACAAACATAAATTTCTTGTTCGTCACTTTCTGCGTAACCATCACTTGTCGCATTGTGCACGTCGTCGAAAATGGCGGTTACCGATTGGTTGAACTTGATCGCTGAGTTTGGTGAGTGGGCTGCTGGACGCAAGCCAGTGACGAAGAAGTCAGACGCGCTGCGATTCGGTATATTGGGGGCTGCGAAGATTGCGTATGTCTACAATTTATTATCTTCATCAACGCTAGGCAGTTAAAGCATCCCGAAGCTAAAGGATATCGTCAAATAGTCCATCAGCTTTAATCATTCCAGCTCGCTCACATGCAGATGTCATAATTGTTGCTGTTGCAGCACGAGATAAGACAAAAGCAGAGGCCTATGCGAAGAGATGGGATGTACCAATCGTTCATGACAGCTACGAAGGTAGGTATGCCATTTCACGTCATCTCCTCAGCCCAGAAGCATCAAGCACTATATATCTGTGCTGCGGCAGGGTCACGCTGACATGTTGCAGCATTGATCAACGATCCCTCGATTGACTGTATATACAATCCCCTCCCCAACGGTCTGCACTACAAATGGACGCTCGCCGCGCAAGAAGCACGCTCTCTGTTCCATCACCAACTTCTGAGTGCTCCGGATGCCCCGGTTCTTGTTGAAGCAAGTCATTATCGTTTCCATCCCGCTTGGCATCTCTTCCTAGCGCAATTCAAGAAGGACAAGGTAGAGAAAGCAAGTGCTCGCGCTGGACTACCGAAGGGAGGTTTCCCTAGCACGGATATCAGGTACAAATACGATCTCGCTGGCGGTACTGCAATGGACCTAGGACATTACACCCTCTCCGCACTACGGGGTGTATTCGGAACTGAACCCACAGACGTTACTTCCGCAACACCTCGCCTCATCCATCCACCACACGATCAGCGCTGTGACCAAGCCATGGATGCTACATACGCCTTCCCCAACGGCGGTACCGGCCATATCTCAGCTGATCTAGGTGCTCGAGGTGGCTACTGTAAGTGCCCATGTACGAACTACATGTGAGACATACACTGACTTTGTACATCCACATTTAGGGTTCCCATGGCTAACATCCAATTGGCCAAGCTTCCGAGACTCGCTCGCCTGGATCTCCGTATCTCTGCGCCCTGAAGATATTGGAGTAGAGAACGGTCTACAAAAGTCCAGTCAAAGAACGCTTATCTTCTGGGGCTTCATGGGCCCACATGTCTACCATCGCATCGACATTACCACTATGACTACCTGGCGCGACCCTGCGTCTGGCAAGATCATCAAGGAAGAAAAGAAGACCGAGTATAAGAAAGCTTACAAGTGGCCAGAGGGCATGGGCGGTAAGGAGAAGGGTCAAGAATGGTGGGTTACCTATCGTTACCAGCTTGAAGAGTTTGTGAATAGGGTGAAGGGCAGGGAGGGAAGTGGTGCTTGGGTGGATGGCGAGGAGAGTATCAGGCAGATGGAAGCTACGGATCGGACTTACGAGAAAGCTGGTATGCTTGTCAGGCCTACGAGTGAAGATTTGGAGTAAGAGGAATCGGAGATGCGGTATTGCGTCATTGTCCATGTGTCTATGATCAGATAAGGTAACTGGGACTCGGTGCTAATCTATCAAATCAATATTATCTCCTGAATGTAGGCATGTCTTTCCTATGTAAGTACATATTGTCTTTCTCAGAGATACCTCCATCATGATTTCTTTTTTTAAAGCATTGTTCGAAGGATTGTGTTCTGTCCCCCAAAGGTGCTAAGCTGCCATGCCGCATCACCAGCCACGCGTCCGAGCAAAATCAATACCCCACTACGCAACCCCCAAAAGCCTTATTGCATGATAAGACAGTAAGCAAATAACCCCCAAGCAGAAGGCAGGTACCAAGCAGCGACAAGCTTTTCCAAGCCTGCATAAGCCTTACTTCTACCTGCCTGTGTAGGCATCGCTCGCTGCAGGCCTTGCCCCACTTTGAGGTACTTGGGTACAATTGGACATGACGCGATAGCATAACTCCTCGTCCTGGGTCCGGACGAGCCGAACTTGAGGGTCGTATAAAATGAATGCGGTACCTCTCAAGTTCCATGGTATATCGACTGGAAAGAAGGGTCAAAGATGAGGTTCTTGACATTGTTTTGCAGTTTCGCGGCTTTGGGCTCTGCGACTCCGGGTCTAGCTTCGGCTTCATGGAAGGGCAAGAGACAGGCCGCCAATGCGCCGGCTTATGAGGCGCATAGTATTGATCAACCGGTTGGTCACTGTCACTTTTACTCATCGTTGCGTTTTGGCTGAATCTTGGTGCAGATTGATCATTTTCCAGAGAGCGATCGGTACCTCCCTCACACCAATGCCACGTTCAAGCAGCGTTACTGTAAGTACAAGTTACTGCGTACATGCCCAGAGGATGCTAACTAAACTTTTCAGTTTTCGACTCATCTTACTACAAGCCTGATGGACCGGTATTTCTCTACATTGGCGGAGAGACGAGTGGAGAATCGCGCTTCTCCAACTTGCAGACTGGAAGTAAGTGACCGCAATGAAATAAACCCGATATACTTTCTGTCCAGGTGACTGATCGGTGCTTTCAGTCATCCAAATTCTCATGGAAAAGTTCAATGGTCTTGGTGTGATTCTAGAGAATCGCTACTACGGCGAAAGCTATCCCTACAACACCAGTACGACGGATGAGCTGAGGTTCTTAACTACAGAGCAAAGTAAGTGATGCGCTAATTTTATTCACATCATTCCTGAGCTAATTCTGAGTAGCGATTGCTGATAATGCCTACTTCAGACAGCATGCTACCTTTCCAGGCGTCAACGTCAGCCTTAGTACCGCCGACACCCCCTGGATCATGTATGGTGGTTCTCTTGCTGGCGCTCACACCGCATTCACTATGAAGACTTACAACGACATATTTGCTGGAGGCATCGGTAGTAGTGCCACTACCCAAGCCTTGCTTGAATACCCTCAATGGTACAATCCCATCATGAAGTTTGGCCCTGCAGACTGCGTATCCAGGATTGTCGACATCGTTGACAAGATCGACGAACTCATTTGGAGTAACAACAAAACCGGTATTCAGCAACTCAAGGATATCTTTGGTCTCGGTGCGCTGCAGGATCTGAGAGACTTTGCTATGACGATTGCGTTCCCGATTGGTGGCCCCAT
>JAESFQ010000232.1_pt1 | contig 19865 bp, 15 predicted proteins | sample 9269431 | NCBI WGS metagenome assembly JAESFQ01 (sample SAMN14502588, study PRJNA617103) | algae metagenome | isolation source: Plectolyngbya sp. WJT66-NPBG17 and co-occurring heterotrophs from well... | place: USA: Mojave Desert, Joshua Tree National Park, California | collected 2006-08-06
TCCAGCACCCTACCCAAGGCCTGACGTTCGGCCTCCTTGTCTTTACGGAAGGAGTCAATCTCTTCAAGCCTTTGCATCCATTGCTGTTGCGTCATCTCGATGGACTCGTCGTCATCCTTTGCGTTCTTCGGATCCAGCAAGCTCTTTCCGGCAATGGCGTTCAGACGTTGTCGCTCGGCTTGAGCTGCGATGGTGGACCTTGCGCCCATGATGTCGAAATGGGAAATAAGTACGGACATGCAGCCAGCTACCTTGAGCCGTAGCTGAGAGTATTCTTCGTCGCTAATGGAAAGAATGTTCTGACCGCGGGTCATCATCATGGCAAACTCCAAGGCGACGACAGCCCATCGGAACGTCTTGCGGTCCGAAGCAATGCAGTCATCGCAGATGAAGCTGACCCAGTCGAGTGCCAGCCTGGTGAGCTTGATATTGTTCATTGCCCTCCGGTTGTAGTCCATGTAGAGGACGGAACGTTGGCCGAATTCAGTCGCAAAAGCAAAACAAGTCTGGATGAGATCCTGGCAGTCAAGACCGACTGTCTGCCTACGGACAATCTCAACGCTGTCCATGATGGTGTTGGACAGCTTGTATGCTGTCTTCTTGATCTTCTGCAATTCCGCATTGACACGTGGAAGGTTGGCTCGTTGATCAATCAGGGTGGTCAGTTCAATGCCTATCGAAGACAGAAACGACATGTTTGCGTTTGCTAGGCGTTGCTGGGAGCCGTCCGCAACGAGGCGTAAACGCCCAGGCTTAAGATCAAGATGGGGCTCGATGATGTTGGCTGACATCTTCTTGCCAGGCCAGTACAAGGGCTGCTCTGGTCTGATGATCAAGACATAAGGGTTGGAGGGGTCTTCGGGGGCTTCTTCGGCGTGGTAACAGGTTGTGAGGAGCGACTGGATATCGTTTGGTCGGTCGAGTGCAGTCGGTGATGCGACAATGTAAATGCCGGTGTTATTGCCGCCGGTTGTCTCGACGAGGAAGTGGCCAGTAGCGATGAGGGATTCGTACAGTTCCTGTAGCTGTTCCTCGTCTAGGTCGATATTGTTGATGTTGAACTCGGTGCAGTTCTCGAAGCGCTGTGTGAGGATCCTAGAGAAACGGAACAGCTTACGCTGTCGCACACGGACAGAATCCAGTATTTGCTTGTATCGCTTTTCCATCTCGGAGCCTGTGAGCTCGTCTGGCCGACGCTGCAGCTCCCGTTCGAAGTGGGCGCTGAGCCGAGTGAGCGACTTGGATGTGAGGACACTGAACTGTTCTGCCGTCTCGACATCGCCGCCCTGGAGCTGTCGGCCGAGCTTGTTGCAAAAGTCCCACTCCTGTTCCAAGATTTCGGCCTCCTTGAAGGTGTTCTTGTTGGCTGCCAACTTCCAGTTGAGCATCTTGAAGTAGAACTTGAGGGCGTCTAGAACGACCAAGTCGAAGTTCTCCTCGATGCATGGAGGCAGATCCCAGCCAGGCTCTGGGCGGGAGATGACCATGTAGCTCTCCTTGACCTGGCCAGCCATGGCCAGCAGGATCTGGAACTGGGCAATCATCTGTTCGGCCATCATGACGCCCTGCTGCGATGGGTCCTTGATCTTCTTGGCGTACGACAGTCGGACACGGATAATCTCCTGGAGAAGACGCGAGGGAAAGTTGATGAGGGTCAGCAGCTCCTCAATGTACGGAGGGAGATGGCGCTCGGCGAAGCCCTCGGCATTTGCAATGAGGGTTGCCTTTGCCTTTTGAATGACCTTTTCGAGAGGGGCCAGCAGGTTGGTGTCGCCCTGCAGCGACTTGAGCCCATCCTCCTTGAGTATCCGATCAATAAACGAAGAGTCGTCGGTCAGATGGTGGTCCTGGGACGAGCGCGGGCGGGGCTTGGTGAAGTCGAGCTCCTCGTTGCCGACCCATTTCTTGAGAATGGACATTTCGGTGTTGATGAGGGCGATGGTGTTGTGCCAGGCTATGACGGCATCACAGGCGTCCTTGTAGGGCTGCGAGGCCGCGCGGGGGTAGGCAGCCTCGAGGGCCTGGCGGGTGGGGTAGACGCTCTCGACCTTTTCAATCTTCTTGACAATGTCCTCGACCTGCTGGGCGGCCGTCTGGCCGGCCTCGGCCTCTCCGCCAACCTCGAAGGAGATGATGCTCTCGAGGTGGGCGCGGATCTTGCTGCGGGTGTCGTCGACGATGCGGCGCTGGGCCTGCAGGGAGCGGCCGCAGACCTTGGCGCGGATGCCCATCCAGATTTCGGCCTTCATGGTGCTGTCGCCCTGCTGCTCGGTGCTGCCGATGAGACGCTTCTTCTCCTGCTTGACCACGTCGCCCGTGAGGACGCTGGCCAGCATCGAGTGCCACTCGAGGCGCTCGCGGTTGGCGGGGATCTTGAGCTCCTCGATCGAGGGCTGCATGTCGTCGTTGCCATAGTACAGCAGCGTCTCCTGGTCGTAGGGGTCGTTGTCGACATACTCGGCCGTCGAGGGCGACTCGTCGTCCGTCTCCGAGTCGGTGCTGTAGCCCAGACTAGGGGTGCGCAGCGCGGGGTCGAAGAAGTCGTCCTGCTGGTCCTCCTGGCGGATGCGCTGGACGTAGGCCTTTTCCTGGGCGCGGTACTCGGCGTTGGGGTTGTTGCGGCGGGCGCGCGTGGCCGAGTTGTTGCGCGGGCGGTGCGAGTTGGAGTTGAGCGAGAACTGCTGCGGACGGCGGGCGGGCGCGTAGGCGCTGCTGATGGTGCGGCCAGGCGTAGGGCGTGGGCCTCTGGTCGACGAGCTGGGCCCGCTGCCACCGTTGGCCTGCTGCTGCTGTTGCTGTGACGAGGCCGGGGGCGGCAGATCCGTCATGATGGCGGGACCACGAGAGCGCGACGACGACGAGGCGGTGCTGTTCCACGAGTACTGGGGCTCGCGCAGAGGAGCGACTTGGTCGGCGCGGCTGCTGTTGGCCTGCTCGCCTGCTGGAGGAGCAAAATTGTAGGCATCGAGGCCGGCGGCGCCAAGGAGGCCATCGTGATCGGATTCGGCAGAGGAGCCCGACGTCGAGCTCTCGGTGCGCTGGGGGCCGTCGGGGGCGTTGACTACGACGGGCTTGGTCGCATCGGCCATGGCCATGTTGCCGCAGGTGTCTGGCAGCAGTGGGTTGTGGTGAGCTGGGTGGGAGAAGCGCAGGACGCCGCGTCCATGGCCGCTCATGGTAGTCGGACGAGACGGCAGGGATGGGCGCATAAACCTGTTGGTTGCGCGGGACGGATGTTGTGGCGGTGCAGCAGCACTGACAGACGAAGCACGAAGCACGAAGCGCGAAGCGACGAGAGGACACGGTCAATTCACTCTGGAGAAGCTAGCGCCCTGTCCTGCAGGCGTCTGGCCCCTTTCGCCTGCCTTAGGTACTCGCCACATGCACAAGCGCATGCACTCGACTCGGCCTTGCTAGCTCGCCCTAGCGGTACTATCTTGTCATGTCCTGGTATGCTTGTCCTACCTTTCCTACCATCTCCTGGAGTACTTTTTCAACCATATATGGGACTATCTCTCCTACCATCTCTTGGAAAAGTCGTCATACCCATCTCCTAGAGTACTACTACCCACCCCCCAGTCCCGTCCCTGCAAACCCAAAGCAGCTCTCCTCCCGACATCACCTGACCATGCCATAAACATCAAGGGTCCAGGCACTTCTACGCCCCCTATCCAACCGTCATCATTGTGAAGTCGACACCTCCGTGGACATGTACGCTCCACTCGAGATAGCCGTTGGAGTCGGCAGCCTGCATGGCGCCGAGTCTGACGTAGCAACAGCGTCCGTGATCTGTCATTACTTCTGTCCGAGGCACCCATGTCGGCATGGCATGTATAACAAAACAATCGTGCAGCGCTTATAACACTAATGACGTCGACCATGTCTCCAAAGCATGTCGAGAATGGCTCACCTTCATCCGTGCCTATTCGCACAAATAAACATTATCATGCTATGGACCTTGATTACACACAACACCCCTAGATATCTTTCCTTGCCAGCTTGCTCTTGTGTCTGATCTGCTTGCCCCACTTGTAAAGTGCAAATGGAATCGGGATAAAGGCAATGCCCAAAAATGCCAACAAACTACTCGCCCAGTTGATGCCCAAGTTCTGGTACATGGCATTGGCGAACAGCGGGAACCCAGCGCCGAATGAAGACCTCATCAAGTCGTTGCCCGCCAGTACACTAGCCACCGAATCGGGGTAAGCATCCGACAGATACGGCAACACTGCCTGGAACAGCGTAAAGGACGCAATACCAAAGAAACTCGAGCCGATAATGGGGACAATCCAGTGCACATCCGACCTAGACGTCCATCCAAACCAGAAGAGACAGATGGGTACGAAGAAGCAACCAACCATGGCAGGGATGAGGCGCTTCTCCGGCTCGATGTTGCCGTTCTCGTCAAACTGCTTCTCCAGGTAATAGTAGTTCCACGCGAAGAGTACCGCGACCGCAACAAACGTGCCAACGAGGATGCCGAGAAACGCGACTCCCTCGAGCCCAAGGTTGAAGCCGTACAGCCCCTCAAACACCAGAGGAAACGATTCGAACCAGATGTAGAGGAGACCATAGATGAGCGCAATGTACAAGTTGAGCAGGAACACAATAGGCTCTGTGAAGTTGAGAGTAATGGGCTTTAGAAGACTCATGTTGACAACCTGTAATAGGGTTAGCATTGCAAGAATACAGTGTGAAAGCAACAACACATACGTCCTTTGCTGACATCTCTTCAGACATCATGTCCGCCTCGCATGTAAGACGCTCATCGCCCGTCAACTTCTTTAGCCTTCGTGTCCTGCGGTGCAAGATGTTGGGTGCGCTCGTCTCTGGCAGCAAGAAGAATAGAAACACCCAACAGAAGCCCGAAAGCCACATGAGCTCCCAAATAGTCCATGTCCAGCCTTTGGACATGACAGCGAAGCCACCCACAAGAGGACCTAGGACAGGGCCGCAGACAGCTCCAATTCCCCATACTGCCAAACCATAAACTTGTTTCTTGGGCCGATACATGTCGGCAATGGAAGCACCTCCCGTCGCCAGTGCTGGTGATCCGAAGAATCCAGTCAAGAATCGAAAGGCGAGAAGCATGCCAAAGTTGACCGAAAAGACCGTGGGCAGCTGAAGAAGAACAAACATGACTGGGTGGCGTTTGTGTTAGCATATTGTGTCTTTGACATGAACGGATAGTTGCACGTACGAAGCGTAAGAATGTACACCCATAGACGACCAATTTGTGGAATTTCGCTCATGGGCGACCAGATGAGCGGCCCGAGACCGTATCCAGCAACGTACAGCGTCAATCCCAGTGTCGCAGGAACCTGGGCGACGCCAAACTCTTGCATCACGCCCATGAGACCGGGCGTGTAGATTGCTGAGCCAATGTAGACTGAGAAAGTGAGGAAACAAATCTCAAACGTGACAAAGTACCGCTTGGCTCGCGACCAGTTTCGTGGGTTCTAGACAACCTTCAGTAAACTCTGTGGGTGTCAATGAGGTGCAAACATACCTGAGGATCATCTGGACCATACCAGTCAATAACATGGATGTCTTTGCCCTTTTCAGGATCGACTCTGACACCACTCGCCTCGTTGACCCCATCGCCCACTGTGTGCGACGAAGTCTCAGAGTGGTTTCTCTGCTCGCGACTTCTCACACCATGCGCCTGCGTGAGTTCGTCTACTTGATGCACGTTCTCTGGCGCTTGTGTGGATCCATGGTAGGCAGCGTATCCAGACTTTTCCTGATTAACATACTTCTTCCATATCTCGGGGTCCTGCTCCTCAGGATATTGAAGGTACTTGTTCCGCGTTGCAAGTCGAACCAGGTGGCCGAAAGCCGAGTCGCGGATGAGATCACGCATGATGATGCCCACTCACGGGATATGGCAGGCGGCGCAAGGGCTTGGAGCAATAAGGGATACAACACCCTCCACCAAGCCCTGGCATCGAATGCTTAAGTTCAATAAACATTTGTGACATCACATCCAACATCAGCGCTTGTAGAAGCCTGAGGAAGCTTATCCCCATCGCTTAGCGCCGCAAAAGGTGCACACGGATACCGAAAGCGCCCCTTGCGGTAGCAAAGCTAAGAGAAATGCGGCTCAAAAGGCTTAGTTTGACATAATATTTGCGCTGATGGCATTGTTTGACAAAACTATCGACAAGTCAATGACGATGCTCATCAGCCATCGATCGGCGCCAGGCACATCAGATCGCGCGTAGAGATCTAACGTTTTACCCAAGTCGCCCGGAGATCCGCGGAAGGGCTACGATGGTGCATCTGGAAAAAAGAACCTAAAGACGCTAGTGTTCGGCGAATGGAGAGGCTGAAGCGAATCTACGTTCCGGGTTTCAGAGCTGTTCATCATGTTCTGGGCTCGCAAATTCGATATGATGACGTGGATTATTGGTGAGGGTTGGGGTCTCGAATTGACTCATACACGCCATTGATCCTTAGATTCATGACTAGGTCTGCAGCGTAGCCGCACGCGCAGGAAATGTTCCCAGATGTAGAAATGAGTAGGGCTGCGACAACAAGACTGAAGCTTCACACGTACTGCTACTACCATTGATGAACAGTCCTCGTCAGTACCTACGAATACAACGACCAACTCAACGCCATTTGTGATCTAGTTATGACATCCATCTAGGCCATCCACTGGCTCAAGACTTCCTCCTCCACGTCGCGCACCAACACATGCACATGCTCCAAGCTCCTCACACTTTGCAAGTTGGTCGTGTTTTTGAACCAGATAACCTTGCTCCCCTCTTCCTGCTCTCCTGCCTTTTCCCTGAATTCTCTCCTCACAAAATCCTTGACCATGTCCCTACCCTCCTCGCTCAATGCACCTTCTTTATCTACTGGCAGTCGCTGCTTCAGCCACACCACAATATGTCGAATGTGAGGCTCAAGCGCATACGTCCAGTCATTTCTCAGGATCTTGTAGTCTTCTGGAGCCGTAAATGGTCTTTCGTTCCGTACATCAAATCGTAGCGCTCCCGTCTCGTCCTCGGTTGGCTCCCACATCAATCGCTGATCAAGAAGATATGCCATTACACTGCCATACTTCTCTTTGACATGCGCTGTCCAAGCAAGATAGGCTTTCAACGAGCTAGGCCAGCGTTTTAGCTCTTCAAGTTGGTTTGTAGAGATTAAATGATGTAGATTGGACCATGAATGCGGTGTGAAGTCTGCATCGTTGAGCGACAGCTGGTGCCAGTCAATGGCTGTAAGTGGGAAAGGTGGCTTGTCTCGCGGAAAGGGAAGTGCTGTCGGATCTGGATTTGATCGCCATTTTGACTGGAACATGGACGGGAGAGACGATTCGTCAATGACCATGTCTCGTGACATGGTATAGTGCGCACGCTTGTGGAAAAACGTATGTCGAGAATGAACTGTATCTGTGCCAAAGGTTCGCAAAGTTTAGATGCTTTGTAGCTGTGCTAGTCCCAGTGGAACGGCGGCTTGACGGAGATCCTTGAGGGGAAAAGATCAATGAGCGAGAGGCGAAGCGCAGTTTGATGGCTGGACGCATCCAACCCATGGGCTGCTGGGTTGGGTGAAGAGCGACCGGCGTGTGTTCGGGTGTGCACGCCTGCTTGCATTCTCCTGCGGAAGCGTTTCCTGATTGAGATTGCTATGGACACAGTAACAGGCAACACACATCGACTAATGCTTTTATGCATTGTTGGAACATAGCAAGGAATGCAGAAAAAGTACTTCCATCACAGAGGATGCATGCAAAAAGCCATATATGGGTATCGTTATGGGAGTTCAGATGGCATATATGCTGCTCTACAACTTTTCAAGTAAAATCTTCGCACCCGCGTTTCCTCTGGAAGCGCTGTCCGGCTTGTCGCCCTTCTTCGGCTTCTTACTCTTGGGCTCACCATTTTGTGCGCCTGGAGGATTGGCAGCCGCCTCTAGCGACTTCTTGTCCTTCTTCAGAGCCTTTAGAACCTCATCTTTCTTTTCAAAGCCTTCGGCTTCCGTCAAGGCTACCACCACAAAGGAGCCCTGGCCAGTCGCCCAGTCCATAACGTTGGCCTTGATTTGAGGCCAGAGCAAGTCTGCGAAACCGAGAGCGGGCTTTACCGGAACAACCTTTTTGGTAGAGGGGTCGAATTTGCCACCTTGTACCAGCATTTTCAGCATGTTCTTGCCATGACTGGTAGCCTTGTTATCGCCAGCGGAGGCAGGCAGTGCGGAATCCAATATCGATTGGGAGAGGCGGGCAACCTCTGCCAATGCCTCTTTGCGCTTCGCCGGTTCCACTTCTGGAGCTCCAACGAGAACCTCGCCCATAAACTGCAAGCCAAACGTAAACGACGCAAAATCAGCAGCGCGAGCTGTCACAGCTGTCAGTAGCTGCGGCTCGATGTTCTTTGCGATTTCTTGCAGACGGATATTTGGGTCCTTCTTTGATGTAGTCTGGCGAATGGCGTACAACTCGGTCAAACGGTCACGCGTATTGTCGTCCAATAGCCATTTCGCGTCGGCGGCGAAAGGATATAATAAAACAGTGCGCGCACGGGCATCGTTTACAAGGTTCAACACTTTTTCGGGAAGGGTATCGTTGTTAGGTAGAAGCTCGCTAAAGATGGACTTGGCGGACAGCTTGGTGTCATCAGTGACTGCCATGGCAGCAAGAAGGACATGATGAGCGTGTTGGTCAAAGGCCATTGTCTCGACTGTGTCCTTGTACGGTCGTAGGAAGAGCTTGCGGTCTTTGGCTGTGCCGTATGCAAAGCAAAGTGACATCAGTCGCGATCCTGATTTTGTGAAGGCAAGATTCTTGAGGAGATCCACATTGTCGGCCTCTTCACCCTCCTTGGTTGTCGGATCGGGCTTGAGGTGTTCAAGGAAGTCGTTTGCTTGTTCGGTGCCGGGCTCGCAGACCAGGAAGTACTGCAACATGGCGTCGTGTAGCATAGTGAAGCCGGTGAGCTTCTTTTGAATGAGCGAGTTGATCTGGTTCTCCAGGTAACCCATGATAGGTTTCCTCTTCTCCGGTGATTCTTTCAGGATAGCCGATAGCTCTGCGCTGTCGGTGCCCTCGGCAGAAAGACCCTTGATGGAGAACTCGGGCCCATACCATTCTCGAAGAAGACGGTTTTTCTGCTCTGGAGTGGCAACGGCTCGGTATATGTCGTCTACTATCCATGCGGCTTCGGGGTGGTTGATCATGCGCTTGACGTGGCTGTAGAATTCGGTGATGACAAGGTCGCGGATTTCAGGGTCACTGTAGTTGGTTAGATGCGTCATGTATTCATACATGCTCAATGTACTCACCCCTTCTCCACCAACTTGGCAATCAAGAACTTGGAGTACTTGCCCTCAGCTAGGACCTTGAACTCTCCCTTCAGCTCTCTCGCAATCATTCGCCTCTGCTCCATTGTCGAGTATTTGATGGCCGTTTGGATGACACGCACAGAGTCATGCTTGAACACAAAGTCCTTAACCCTGCCAGTTATGATTTCGAACAGTTCTCTGACAAGTTCCTTCCTCTCCTCCTTGTCAACGTGCGATTTCAGTCTGAGTTTCTCCCATAGCTTCTTGGAGCGCTCGATGATGTCGGCGTTTGGCTTCGCGGCCTTGCGTTCTTTCGCAAGGGCTTTTTGTTTCGCATGCGCTTCTCGCGAATTGCTTGCTAGGGGGACAATTAGCCAGAATATCAGGCAGGGTAGGTCGCTGTGTCTTACCATTCAACCCCGCCAATTTCGAATCCGCGCCATCGCCCGTGGGTTCCTTGGAAGAGTCTGTGCCGTCTTTGCGCGTTTGTGTCTTGCCGTTCGACTTCGCCGCCTGCTCCTCGCTACTTTCCACGTCGCTCATGTCCACGTCGGCACCGTCAGCTGCGGAGAAGCCGTAGAATCCATTGTCCTTTTCGCTGGTGTCTGACTCTTCCATGTCGTCTGAGCTCTCTACCTTGGCCGTCTTTGCCTTCTTGACTGGCTTGACGTCGTGTTTCGTCTCGCACTTCGTGGTAGGCTTCTCGACCTTGACCTTCTTGCTCTTGGTCTTCACTTCCGGCGCACTTGCGCCAGTTGATTTGCGTTTGATACCGGCCATTTTGAGGTTGTTGTCGTCGTGTCGCAGTCTGCAGGCTCGAGGTCGCAAAAGTTCGAGACATTCCGAACTTTTTCTAACAAGCGGGCTGGGGTGCACTTCAGTCTAGCCTAATCGCGACAAGTGTCTGGACCGGCGGTGGATGCTCCCCATGTGCTGCTCACCATCTCTCCCAACGTCAACCTCACTCGCGACTCGATGTGTTGCACTCTAGTAATTTCTTTGTCTGCTTGACGCAGTCTAATCTAGACTTGGGTAATGCTCGGGATCAGACGAAGAAGATCGGTGCCACTAACAGCGCGTCTTGGCTGGGCAGTCATAAAACTTGGTATGGGCCAAAATCATCAAAGCATTTGATGCTTGTAAAGACGAAGCTTCTGTACTAGACAACAATAGGAAAAAAATAAGAGGAGAGTGCGGTGTAGGCAAGAAGCGCATTGTAGCGCATATCGGTGTATAGACAGTGTTTGCTGCACTTTTAGCAGCATGAACATGTCGTTGGGTGGTCTAGTATATTCTTATAATGATGTGGCCTGTCTTCGCCGTCTATAACTCTTGGAATGGATAATTATAAGTATAGAAGGTGTTTCATGTTCGCTCCAGCAAGGTCTTCGTCTACTCTAGTAGTCACTGCTTTTGAGTATTATGCACAGAGGCCACACAGTAAGCGACGAGACTGAAGTAGTTGTTGTTTGTTTGAACTCCGTTGTATTAGATAATCATTGAAAGTGCAAAAAGGTTCGAACGATACAATACGAAGCGTGCGGAGTAAACATACACTCCATCAATGATAAATACATTTGCACAAAAGCATACCACATGAAGCCCTCCTCCATGCTTCAGCGTACAAACCTCACAAACGTGAGATACGCCTGCTGCAGGACACGAGAACGCAACGGCAACAAAAAAAAGAACCTGGGGTATCTGACTGAAGCCAGACGAATGCTGATGAGAGTGGGACTCGAACCCACGCCACTTTCGTGACCAGGAATATGTGTTAAGATAACCTTAACCTGGCGCCATAACCAACTCGGCCATCTCACCTGGTAGGCAATTGATGAAAGCTGCGGAAACTTTTATCCACATTAAGTGAGTCAAAAGAAGCTTTCTTGGAATGCTGCAGGGTATTTTGGTATATGCCGGAACTCATGCACTGCGGCAACACTGGGGATCAACCAAAAGCCGTCAGAACGCAGAACACAGTACAGAAGCATGTCATTCTTGGATCTCATACTACCAGCCCATCAATCTCGACAATAGTCCGACGAAGGGTACTGAAAGGTGTGCATACATGTTCCATCGGCTCCGACATGGCGCCTGCCTCCCTTGTGCTGTTCCTCGGCTCATGCATGTGCTCAAATGCGCATCTGCGCACCGTAATCCATGGCAATGCGTTCCTTCCAAATGCGGTATCTTCATCATTGTCCTATCATTCTTCGACCAAATCTCACAGACTCGCCCCCAGGTCGCTATTCTCGTTATCCCAGCCCAGTACATTTGACAGAAGCTTGTTGACACTGTTGTCTCAGTCAATACGAGCATTTCCTACAGAACTGAGCACGGGCTTGGCCTGTGGCAATTGCTGCGCCTCGCCAGTTCACCGCCCAACTCGATAGCCAGTCTCCCCTGCATCAACCCAGCTAGCATGAGCTTCGTGAAGCATACCTCCCCGCATTGAGATGAGCGCGCGCAAATGCAGCCATCGCTTGCGGTAGACCGCCATGACGTATTGGCCCATCTCGTCGCCCTCCGTCTTCGCGGCCACTAAACGTACGGATTCTGGGCGCGCGCACACTTCGCACGATGGCGTGGAACACAAGCAATCCAGCGAACAACATGACGGGCCAAACAATGCGTCGCGCAATCAATTTGGAGCGGAGACATTGGTGCAGAGCAATATTGGGGTAGAAGAGCAAGACAGCGCGCACTCGTCACCAGCTGGTGTGTCGGTTCAATCCGTCGAGGACGATATACATGGCACCATCATCGCAATCAGAGTGACCAGGAATGGACACATGTTTGCGACCCTCACCAGAACAACCCTCACAGTCTGGCAGACAAAGGCATGTTCCATTGCTAGTCTCGCGCTCCATGTGCTAATCGGCCACGCAGCCTACTGTTGTTTTGGCCTCTGTGTTACGTTCAGAGCAGTCCGTTAGAACATACGGCCCTAACACCGACGTCCTACTCCGCCCTGACTCCCAAATCTTCGTCATACAGACCACGCTCGGCTTCCTCATCACCTACTCGCTCGCGACCGACCATTCATCCCGCGTATACCAGCCTCAGTTCACCAACACACACGGAGGTCACGCAAGGAGAAGCAGTGCAATCACAGGCTTCAAGATTCAGCGTCAGCATGACATCAATGCGGGACCGGGAGAAAGTAGTGGCCTGCGAGAGCTCAGCCTACGCTTCCGCATGGTGATACGGGTAGACGCTGGGATAGTTAGGGCTCTCGCTCTGGATGACGAATTGGTCGTTGCAACTGAAAAGCCAGCAGCCGTACAATGTATTCGTTGGGCACCGGACAGCACTGGAAGTCAAACCAGTACCGAGCTACTGGCCAAGATGACGTGGCTGGGCAACAAGGCGTCCATGCGAGAAATGGTTCACGACCGGCCTATGAACCTGTCGTGTTGGATCACCGGTGATGGACAAGCATATGCTGTGCAAAGAGCGGCTAGACGAGACGCAGCAGTCTCTAGTCTCTTTCGTGGCTACGGTTTCCATACGCCCGAGACTGATGCTGATTACGGCGTCAAGGCTGCAATCAATGCGCGATTTTCATTGCTTGCTGTTGGCTGTGCCAGTGGTGAAATACATGTATACACCGCGCGCGACTACACGGGAAACATCCCCCTCTCACATAAGCTACAACCCAACGTCACGTCGCCCGGCAAGTTGACCGTGTTAACTTATTCACCCGACGGGTACTGTCTGTTTGCTGGCTACGAAAACGGCTGGGCGATGTGGAGTGTGTACGGAAAGCCCGGTGCCACGAGCTTCGCTGCAGAGAGGACAGTGTCCAAGACAAACAGCGAAGGGTGGCTTCTCAGCGTTCAAGAGGCCTTCTGGATTGGGGGTGGCGCTGAGCTCTTGCTGTTGGGCAACAATGACAACCGCCTCTTTGTGTTGGAGATGGCTCGTAGTGCAGTCACTGGCTGTTTCTCCTCGGCAAATGTATCACGCTCGTTGATGCAAACCAGTACCGGCTTCATGATATACCGTGGCTACGACCTGCCAGACTTGACGACAATCTCCGCCGACGTCTCTCTTTGGCACAATGTTCAAATCCCTTCGGCTTACATTGTCGACCAATGGCCGATTAAGAGTGCCGTCATCTCGAACGATGGCCGCTATGTGGCGATAGCGGGCAAGAGAGGGCTTGCTCACTACAGTGTCAACAGCGGACGCTGGAAGATGTTCGACGATCCTTTTGCAGAGAACGAGTTTTCTGTTCGAGGGGGCATGTGTTGGTTTCAACATGTCCTGATTGCGGCGGTCGAATGCCGCGAATCTTACGAGGTATGCACATGATGCCGCCTGTTGTATCGTTTATGCTGACATTCTCTCTCAAGGTTCGAGTGTATTCACGTGAGGCCCCTCTCGACAACAGCCATATCATGCATACACAGAAGCTACCCGCACCTATTGTACTGATTGCGCCTTCTGGCGAAGACTCGCTGTTGGTTTACACGTACGAAAACACACTGTATCACTTTGTCATTAGTGTTTTCGATGCGAGTGTAAAGTTGGTGCAAGTCGGCCAAATCGCGTTGCATGGCATCATTCGTGCACCTACACGAGTACGGGCGCTTAGCTGGATACTGCCTGAGGATCAGATTCGTGAGTGACTGAGAAGCCATTGTTCCTTGCATGCTGACATGTCGTAGATGATGGTGATCCATCACAGGATGTAGCTGTTGCAACTATCCTGTTCCTTGTGGACGGTAAACTTGTGCTTCTTCAGCCGACGACTACAGAAAGTGGCGAACTCAAATACGAAATGCGCATCATCGCGCAGAACGTGGAGACGTATGCTCTTATGCGCGATCACCCCGCGTTCGCATTAGACAGGCATGCTGAGTCCTTGCCGGCCAGTCCCTCGATGGAAATGACAATGGACGGTGTGCATGGCCATGATTTACGGGATTCACTGTGGTTCTTCGATGGTCACGACATGCGAGTATGGATAGACATGCAGGACGTTCTTGCTTCGGCGTCTCCAGAGATTGGCCGGGAACTATCCACACCTGTTCGGATTCCGGTTGATTTCTATCCCCTCTCGGCATTGATTAACAAAGCGATCATATTCGGTGTGGAGTCAGAGTTGATCCAGCGCAGGGATACGAGTTTCGCCTTGTTGCGTTTTGGAACTAGGGTATGTTGCCGCGCTCTTGTTCGCACCTCAGTAGCGGCCATGGTCTTGGGCTGACATGCACTTTAGACACACCTCTTCCTTCCTGCACTGCTGCGATCACACTTGGCGCAATTCAATCACCCTGCAGCCTTGCATCTTAGCCATCATTACCAGCACTTGCTTTACTTCCCTCATGCTCTTGAGATATTGCTGCATGAGGTCTTGGATGAAGAGGTGGACACTCAGCCATCTCCTGAACATGCGCTATTACCAAGCGTGCTATCGTTCCTGAGCTCATTCCCTCAATATCTCGACATCGTTGTGCAATGTACGCGCAAAACCGAGGTGCGCTCATGGCGGACATTGTTCTCCAACCTGCCTCCACCGGAAGACTTGTTTGAAGAATCACTGCAGAAGGGAAACCTCAAGACGGCGGGCGGCTACCTCCTCGTGCTCCATACTTTTGAGGAACTGCGGCCAACGGGTGACCAAGTGGTGCGCTTGCTGCAACGCGCCAAGGACGAACAAGATTGGGAGCTGTGCAAGGAACTCGCGCGGTTTCTCATGGCTCTGGATGAATCTGGCGCAACACTCCGAAGCACCCTTGAGCTTGTCGAGCTAAAAACTCCGTCGGCGGAACCAGGTCTTGGGCAGCCGCATTTCACGTTCGACTCGGCTCGACTAAACGTCCCCTTGAGAGGTCGCAACAATGGGCTGAGGGCATCGAATGGTCCAAGCGTTGGTGTTGGGGCCGATAGTGACGGTAAGATGTCGCGGGAGAACGGTGACGTGAGCCCTGGGGGGAGCGATGTGAGTGCTAGTAGCGATATTGGCCCGTCCCAAGCACCTGGCGATTATTTTGGCCTTGGCATGAACAATGTGCGGTAGTAGTAGTTATAGTACTAGTAGCTCGAAAAGTGGATGGAAAGTTTGGTCGAGGCAGCTGTATAGAGCTCTGGAAAGGTTACAAGTAGTCAATGCTGCCATTCTCAAAAGAGAAAAAACAGGCGACGTGGGTACTCGGAGTGATGTGGGCAGTTGCATGGTCCCAGAATCTTGGTCTGGTTTGGCATTTCCCAATGAGCAAGCCGTGCAGGGTCGTATTGACCCACAGGGCTGCTTACACCAGCTCATGGCGAACGGGAGCAGCAAAGCGGTTGGTGAGGACCACCGGCCACTCTCTCCATCTACCGTGTCTGCTACAGGGCCCCCGCAGGGATGGCGCACCCACGAAGCTGGTACACCTGTAAGCGAACGGTTAGATTGTGGTAGCATTTGTGTTCTCCGTCTAATGTAGTATCGCGTGATGTCTCGTGTCGTGTGTAGCGAAACGCTACAAGCTGAGCCAAGGTGTTTGTGAAAAGCAGCATCCAATGAATTGCCTGGCTTGGTCAGTAGGCAATCGACGCAAGCCAAGTCCTCCACGATAGTCGCAGGAGGACAGGAGGACGGGGAGGGACGGGGGGGACAGAAGGACAGAGGGACAGAAAAGGCGCAGATGATGACTCTGCCATGATGGATCCCCCAACGCCTTACCTACCTTGCGCTCTGGGGATCCATCTCAGACTCAGACGCATCCCGCGCTAAAGGGAGCACCAGTGCAGTGGGACGGCTTTGATTTCAGGTGACCATGCTGCATCGTTGCCTCGACCCCGGTCGCTCGTCAGTACAAGCATCGATCAAGAACACAGCCACGACTGCCTTCACCGTATCCTCTCCCCAGCTCAACACACGTTTCCCGACGCACAGCTGCCTTCTTTCCGCCTCCTCCGGTGACACAGGGCTTTTGTAAGGCCGGCATTGCGCTTTTCCTGGAACACCTCACGGGCGGCAGGGCACACCTGTCGTCAGCCGCGTACATATCTGCGTCTGGGCCCCATTCCCCTCAGCCCTATCCCACACGCATCCTCGCTCTCTTTCTCTCTCTTGCCCGCGCTTCACTCGACAAGGCGCCCCCCCATCTGCCACAGGAATGACCAAGACTTCCCGCATCATCATCCATCCATCCAAAACCATTGCGCTTGCCAATCTTCCTCGAGTATCGAGCTAGTCGATAACCATGACTGCCCCTCCCGCCGCGCGACCTCTCTTCCCCGCCACCCATCACATGCCGTTCGCCTATCCCTCCCCAGCTTCAACCATTGCATCAGATGCAGGCTTGCACTGGAATGCCATGTCGCCTCCGCAAGAACCCGATGGTGAGCGTGCCTTTTTGTGTCAATGAATCCGCAGACGTGATGCGCGTATCACATGCAGACGGCTCGCGACGCCGAGGTGCACTGATTACGCCAGCTGCACCAACGCGGCCTGTGCAACACCATCACCAACCAAGTGCTCATAGCGAAGCTGCCTTTCGGTCCTTTGACGTTGGCTCCTCCCATGTCAACGCGATCCTCGGTAGCCATTTCTACTTCACTCCAACCAAGCTACCTAGGCGGATGCTAACGTCCATCAGATGGCCCACCTTCGCGCCAGCCAAAGAGCTCTTCGCCAACGGCGCGCTCACCTGACAAAGGGACCTTTCGTTGGATCACCGCCACCAATCCCGGCGATTTCAAAACAAGGGTCAATATGCAAACGGTACGCCAGAAAGCCATGGGCAGTTACCTGGAGACGGCAAAGAGCCAGCCTAGCGAAAAGTACAAGACGAAGGGTGAGACGCCGAACATTTCACCATCAAATTCTCGCAGCCAAGGCGCAACAAAACCTCGATCCATCATAACACCAAAGGTCAGAGGAAAGAAGCCCAGTGACAAGGTACACACGACGCCCGAGAAACCTTCGCAACCCAGACCCAACAGCGAGGAGAAACCGCAACATGATACACAGGTAGCACAGATTCGTTCCCAGGCACCCATCGTCATTCCCATAGTCACAGGCCGCATCTATCCATTCGATAAACACCCAATGCCCAAATTAGTCTCTACTAGATCGACTCTGGATCCTTTCGGAACCATGTTTCAATCGAGAGATGCTCGTGTTTCTGTGGAAAGACTGAAGCACAAATGCTCCGCCTACTTCGGTACAGAGGGCTTAGGACGACACTGGATTCCCATATGTCTGAACTATCCACACACCTTCCTCAGTACCCTCTACATGGCTTCCGCGTACGACGACGTTGTACACAATCGCGAAGTGGAGACGTGGGAAACAGCAGCACTACGTCAAGATGTCATACACTTGGTGCGTGACATTATTAAAGGTAGAGAGCAGAGTGTGGCAGATCACAACATCATCGCAGTCAGCCAACTCATACTGGGTGACGTTATTAGCCGGTCCGAGGCAAGTCTACTCTACCACCAAACCGGCATGGAAGCGATGATCAAGGAGCGCCATGGACTCGGTAACTTGGGTGTAAACGGCGAACTAGCATCCGCAGTCTCGTGGGCAAATCTAGCGACCGCAATCCTACGTGAAGCCAAACCGACTCCCATGTACGTCGAGTACTGCACGAAGCGGGCGATAAAGACTTATCCCCTTGACGCCACGATACCTGAGTCGCCACTCTACCAGCCACATGGCACGTATACATCGATCGAGCAGTCGCCAAAGTGCAAACCAGAGGCGCGAAAGCTTCTCAACGACATCCGAATGTTGACTGAAGAGTCTCTTGATGCCCAGAGCCGGAGCCGTACCGGCGGCAACCCGCCTAAGCTCAAGACTATGTACGAGCGCATCATTCGATACCCCTCTGTGCAACAAATTCGCCGGACAGTCATTTTAAAGGAGGCTGACTGGAGATACGAAGCGATACGCCTCACCGCCATTGTTCAAGCCCAGGCCGTCTTTGACCAAGTTCCGCTGTCAGAGGCGCTCAAAAATGTGCAATTACGCCGTATGCAATCGGCCATGGATACTCCATCCACGGCCTCACAATCAAACGACTCAATTTCATCTCCTTTTGACGCTCAACATGTCACCCCGGTTACCGATTACTCGGGAAGCCCTACATTTGGCTCGTACAGCGACTCCTACTCAATGCAACAACCTGGCTTTCCTTTTGGCCACCGGCATTCGAATTCTTCCACATATTCACAACGCCCTTCATTTTCATCACAACTATCAAGCTCATCAGACCTATCTTCCCGGCAGCAGTTTTCTGCACCCACCAACAGTCAGTCTTGCATCCTTCAAGAACTACGAGACGCCCTCGAGAACTCGGACCTCTCAGAGTGCTGGTCCGACATGGCCGGGGTGCTGCTATGGATCGGACTGGTCATGGGAGCAGCAAGTAATCAGAACCAAGATAAAATTCTGCGAAGATACTTTTCTGCCACCACCATAAGGGCGTGCATCATACTCTGCTTCGAGCATCCGGAAGCGATACATTCGACGATGCTGAAAATGACACAGATTGTCGAAGCGTTGAGCAGGAAGCACGGTGATGGGCAACTGGTGAGAAAGGACAGCTTCGTGTCAAGGAAGCGAACGAAGGCTTGAAGTGTTCTCACAAGTACGATTTCAAAAGAATCGACGTTGCGACAAGCTTTCCCCACAGTGGCGATGTCTTTCGGCGTCTCCGAATGCTCCACTCTGAGTCGATATCCGTGCACACATAAGGCTGTAAGGCTTAGTCTCGGGGCTGACAAGGAAGTAGTCTTGCCACTTTTCTTTTCCAAGATGTTTAGCGGGTATCTGGGCGCTGTGACTTTCTTGTTGATATTCATATACCTCTCTACCTTGACTGTATCATATCACTGCGAAATTGAGCATTGGCGTTTGGGGATCAAGTATTCACCATAGTTGTAAAGGTGGAATTGGATTGAAAGCCATGGTCGAGCCCTGATGAACGTTTGCCATTATTTCTCATCACCCCCATCACAGCTGGTGTACGTATCCACACGCCCTAGCGAGTTTGAAAGAGGCATACTGCCTAACCCTTGGTAACCTTTTTAACGGTGCCATCGTCGTCAACGTGAACGTTCAACCTGTCGGGCTTGAAGTCCATTGTCTGCATCATATCGGGCTTGAGAACGCGGTGTTCTTGGGGTAGGTCTGACTTTGCAAAGGTCTGAGGAGGACATGGTGTTAGCGCAGACATGGAGTTGGAAGCGAAGGTAGAGGGAATCAGGCAAAGAAGGGAAGTGGTAGGCAAGTATAGGAGTGGAGGAGGAGGAGGAGGAGGAGGAGGAGGAGGAGGAGGAGGAGACGCGGCAAAAGGCGACTCACCATCTCATCATGCTGATCCCCGAGCTTCTTGCCCATGAGCTTGCTCATCCAATCGTCACCAGAGTTTCCGTCCTTGGACTGCAGACCGGGGACTACGAGAGGCATCTTGTGCTGTGTTGTGGTAGTGCTGTAGTGTTTGTGTGAGCGTATGCGTTTGGTGGCGCCTAGTCTCGATAGACGGCTTATCGTAAGGGTTATCGTAAAGGTTATCGTGTCTGGATGGTTTAGTACTTGGGGGAAGTAGTAGTAGTGGGGTAGAGGG
>JAESFQ010000233.1_pt1 | contig 19864 bp, 16 predicted proteins | sample 9269431 | NCBI WGS metagenome assembly JAESFQ01 (sample SAMN14502588, study PRJNA617103) | algae metagenome | isolation source: Plectolyngbya sp. WJT66-NPBG17 and co-occurring heterotrophs from well... | place: USA: Mojave Desert, Joshua Tree National Park, California | collected 2006-08-06
GGATGTGGGGGTAGTTGTTCAGAGTGGAAAGACCGAAGCCCCGGTAGTCGCAGGTTAGAAGATGGGTTTTCGGGATGCCGGAGATGGAACGGTAGGTTGAGGGGCGGTAGCCTTGAGCTATGTGGCCAGCGTTCTGTTGAATGAGTTAGAATGAGTATTGAAGAACACGGCTGCTCCAAAGGGATGCGAATGACCATTGGAGGAACAGAAGGAAATGAAAAGATGTGTGGAGCTGGAAAGGAAGACTTGATATAAGAAGTGGTGAAGCCAGAGATCTAGCAAGACTGAAGAATTCCTGAGATAAAGAGAGAGGCATGTCAAAGGAGAACATCAGGAATCGAATGAAAGCAAGACCTACACCATGGAAGTTGACCACAACCTTACTCTCTGGGTCGTTGCTCAACAGCTTCTCCCCTATTGTTCCCTTCAACTCGTCTGCGATGTCTCCCGAAGCAGCAGCAGTAAATAGCTCTCGTTCATTCTCCAGATACACATCTAGAGGAATCACATGCCAACAGAAGAGCTTCTCCTTATCCGCCGTCGTAAGCCAGAAAGATTGAACCTGACCCTCTGCACGATTACAGTTAGTAAAGAAACAATGAAGCTCGGGACGAGCACGGAGAAACAGTGCTTACTTGCAAAGCCGAATTCCTCAGGATTAGTCACGTTATGAAAGAATCCAGATTGGATCTTGTGAGCGTAGAGAGCGCTAAGGAGTCGTCGTCAGATTAAATTTGAAGTGAGTATTGTCACAATAGTAATAAACGTACTGTCTCTGGGCCGTAGGATTGACTAACAACCCCACAAAAGCCGCCCACACGATACCCAAAATGGCAAATGTCCAATACACCTTGGTGAAGATTGCCTTGAAGTTGGGCATCTTTCCAGTTACGTGTTGCGCTCTTGTGCTACTTTGCGCCTTTGAGAACTGGTGACACAGAAGAGATGTCGAGGCAGATAGCCCTACACAGTTTTAAGAGGCAACGCGGGATTGGTTTTGGCGACGTTGCGGAGACGAAGTGTGAGAGAGGCGCAGATGCATGGAGATAGGCAATTGCGGGTGGTCTAACCAGGATAAGCAGGCCGCAGCGAAGATCTTGGCATCGGAGTTGAGCGATGATAACCTGTGTCTCGTATGCACATAGTAGGAATATAACCAAGTTGAAATCACAATCTCTGACGTATGTTCCGGTTCCTGAAGTGGATTAACGCAATCCCATACACCGGCGTGTAAGCGTATATGACAAGAGAGCGAGCATATGTAGCTTAGCACTAAAAATTGGGTATCATTTGTACTTGTACACGACTGAAGACTACTTCCGAGTTTTCAGAATTTCGACAGATGTTCTGACCATTCTAGACAAGACTCTTCCTAGGTCGTCCAGCCTTCTTTCGTTCAGCCACACTACTAGCAGACACTCCCACACCTCCCATCACGACATCCTGCGTCGGCGTCGCAATCGCAGGTGTCACATCTCCACTCCTAGCCCTCTTTTCTGGCAATTCATCTCCGTCTCTCGGTAGCCTAAATGCCAAGTACGTCTCATCCGCTCTTTTACATTTATCAAATACCTCATTCATGTACTTCTCTACAACATGTGGTGGCCGTATTGAGCGCGGCAAGGCACTTGCAATCTCGTCCCCCTCATCGTGTTCTATGAGTAGGAGAACAGTGACAGGTTGGTAAAACTCAATGTTGTCTATCTCATTCATCTCATCGAAATCTTCGATTCGTTGGGGTGGTTTGGGTGGCATGAAGGGTGTCGAAGGGGCTGAAGCGGCGGGTTGTATGGGTGCAAAAGTAGGGTTTGTGGGGTTAGGTGTGGGCGTCATGGGATTTGACAGAGGCACATTCGGTGTCGCATTAGACATATTTCCAGGTGCTGGGGTCGGCGTCGGCGTCGGCGTTGACTTTGCAGCAGGTGTGGACGGAGGGTTGACAACAGGATCTGGCTTAGGCTTCATCTTGGTGATTAAGAATGATAGCTTTGCGCCTGTGCCATTGGGGAGCCATTCCATAAAACTATACGAAGGGAAGTAAAACTTGTCTTCGCTGCCGTGCACAAAACTGAAGACTAACGGACGGTATGTTGTCCTTGGGGGTGGGTTGTAAGTGGATATCTGCGGTGGTGGGTGGTATTGCGGCGGTTTGCTGAAGTTGTTCGCGTATGGCGGATATAGTTGTGGTGTGGGCGGAGGTTGTTGCATGTGCCCTTGCGGCGGGACTGGACTGTATGGCTTAGGTGCGCTGGGCTGGATAGGCTGTTGGATAGGCTGAACTGGTCGCGGAAGCGGGGGAGGAGCTATCTGTTTCGGTGCTGGAGGCGGTGGTGGTGGAGCTTTTGGGGTTGGAGCTGGCGGTATTGGTTTGGGGGTCTTTTCTTCCTTCTGTCTCGCTAGAATCGCCGTCAACTCGTTGATGTGGGTTTGAAAGAATTCTAGCTGTTCCTTGCTTGCCGATCCAGCTGCGACAATCTTCATAACAGCCTTCAGCTCGGGATCTGTTCCTGCTCTCGCCGCAAGCATGTGAATGACGGGATCGGGCGCGGGCGCTGCGGGCGCTTGGGGTGGAGGCGCTGCTTGTACGGGTTTGGGAGGTTGCGGTGGTCGTGGCTGAGGCTTTTGCTGTATCGGTTGACTACCTTGGTATTTCGTATGTTGGTTTGGCTGGTTGTGGTTCGGCCATGGAGCATATGGTGATGCCACCGGAGCCTTCTTCTGCACCGGCTTGCCCACCTCACGCGGGCCATAGAGTCTGATAGGCAATGTGTGCGGCTCTATTACCAGTTTCACGCTCACTCTATCAGCACCGACCTGAGGAAAGTTCTTGAGCAGCTCCTTCTGTCTCGCCGTCTTCGCTTTGTCCTCATCTGTCCGGTCGGCCAGCTTCTTGGGCTGATTGAAGTGGGCATGGAAAGTGCGGAAGTTGGCCCCAGACAGCCATACTGCCTTGGATCGCTCGAATGATGTTTCCAACACGCCGCTCTGCTGGATAGTCTGCCATTCGCTTGAGGGAAGATCGAGAGGTTGTGGTTCGGGAAGCGTAGGGAGAGGTGCGCCGTCGACTATTCGGAGAGGTAGTATTTGCTTGGGGGGCAATGGTGCGCCCTCAGCAACGGGGGTCGAGGGCGCGGAGTCTTTGACAGCGAGGCTTGTCCGCTTGCGCTTCAATGACGATTTGGTGCCTCTTGCCGGCTTCTCATTTGGCGTCTCGGGTGCAGCTGGGGCGGCTTCTTCGCGGGCGCGCGCCCTCGTCGATCGTCGCGGTTCAGACATTTCGTGTGCGGGGAGAGACAGTTGCCATCATGTCATGGCCAGAGTCGGGTGGTGGATTGCGCCTTAGGGATTGTGCGACGCGACCTAAGGCGTTCCGATGCGGCGGCACGCTAGCGCTGCATGGTCAAGGTTCACGAATGCTTACCTCCAGCCTCCATCACCGTTGCTATCCGCTACCCAACTACGATTAAACCATGGTCTCGGCAACATGTATTGATATCTTCCATCAGAATGATTCATGTTTAGACTTCACTAGAAGCTTTTGAAGAGTCTCAAGTCAAATCACCACGTCGAGCTCGCGATTTAAGCCACCCGACACCGCCCCCAATGATCGGCACATCAAAACAGGAGGCCTAAACAACGAATTACAAACTTAGCAATCTCCCGTAGTATGTCCGCAGGATTCTGCTATCAGCAATTCGGTTTGGTGCCCGCCATGCCCAGCCTGTCAAGCGCACTATAAGGCACCTGTCGCCGCTGTTATTGGAACATGGCATTTGCTTCCTGTGTTGAGCACTGTTTCCCACGCTTCTCCGATTCTGACTGCTGCTTGTACCCAACTACATCATGCGTATCGCGACCGGTGTCACCGTTCTCTCTAGTGTCTTTTCGACTGCTTTGGCGACTTGCTATTTCCCTAACAGCAATGTGGTGGGTTCCGATACAGCCTGTAACCCAAACGCCATAGTGTCATCGTCAGTAATCTCTCTGTATTTGCTAATTGTAACACATACTGACTTCGTATACCAACCTACAGATGCTGCTATGACAATCAGGCCTGTCTCTCCAACGGACTATGTGTATCCGATCCTCATGATCCTCAAAAGGCGCGATACCATCGAGGGACATGTACGGATAAATCGTGGAAGAGCGGGAACTGCGTGAGGCAATGTCTTGGTACAGAACCTGCCGTTGATTTTGTTTCTACCTATTGACTGTCATACAGACACCGAAGACAACGGAGCGCCGGTCTATAGCTGTAATGCCACTGATGTCGATTCGTACTGCTGTTACGAGGACTGCAAATGCGAAAGCCCCTTTGAGGTTTTCTCGTTCGATAAGTCACCAGCTGACGTCTACACCATGACCATCATCCTGGAGTCGTATACCCAGACCCACACTTCGACGCCGTCAGCTACGTCCTCCGCATCTACGAGCGCACCTTCTGTAGCTGCGCCAGTGTCTACATCGTCAACGCCTTCGGCAGCCACCACAGCAGCCACCACAGCAGCCCCAGATTCAGAAAGGGGATCAACAAACAAAGCTGCTCTAGGGATAGGACTGGGAGTAGGACTTGGTGTGGGTACAATAGCGATCTCCATTGCAGCCTTCTTCCTTTGGCGCCGTAAGAGAGGTTACAGGCCCGCGAAAGACAGTACCGGAGACCCCTCGGAGCTGGGCAACGAGGGCTTCTATCCACCTCAGGAAAAGTATGCCTACAACCATCAATCTGAAGTACCGGGGTAAGAACTTGAGTTGATCAACTCTTCAATTGTTCATTCTAACACAACGACTAGAGACTTTACCGCTACTGAGATGCCCACAACACTACATGAACCTGCTGAGCTAGATGGTTCCAGCAACCCAACATCAAAAGTGGGAACGGCATCGGGATCTCAATGAGGCCGTTCCATTGGAACGATGATGGGAAACTGCCTGCTTGAAGACTGGTCGCTGGAAGCAATACATGCTATAAAGAACAAAGATATTTGCAACAGTCACTCTTTGCACCTCAAACAAGGCACCTCAGTGTGGTCACTACAGGACTCTTATAACAACAGATACCCATTTATCCTTAGCGCAACCCCACCACCCGAAGCGAACCCTTACTTTGCATTTCAAATCCTCCCTCTAGACCCCCGCCTATCCGTCTTTTTCAGTTCTCCTATACATACTCCGCCACGCCCCCACCGACCCCGCTGCATGAATATCGAGAGTTTTGTACCTGACGCTAGCAAGTGGCTTAGCAAACCTATTTTGAGACCCGAATACTCCCACCGTGTTCGTCGCGGGATGATGCTTGTGCGGCTTTTGTGGCGGGGCGGGGTACTGCATACCCTGAGATGGTCAGGCATGTGGGGTTTCAGACTCCGGAGGTGCGAGCCTAGATTGTGCGTAGAGGTTTGGGGAAGACGGCATGGTTAGATTGGGGTGGACTGCAGTGAGTACGAGGATGGAGGGTGTACTGGTGGGCGTAATGGATTGAGTGCGTTGGTCGGTACTACTGTAAGATGGGTATGCGGAATGGTTGGTAGGTAGATGTTTCATGTGGTATGTAGTATGAAACGTTGAAGTTGTGCTGACTATCACCAACCCTATCACTCACGCCACCCGATACTTCCTTCATCAACCAACCGATTATACACCAGACAGTTTCACAGCATGCAAGAATCGACAAATCGCAATCACGCAATACCGTTGAAAAAAGGTGGTTGTATCAGAAAGCGTGTTTCATTTCTAAAGCTGTTAAGCCCAGGGTGGTTTTGACGATCAACAGGCATCCTGTGACCCCGCCCAATATCCAAGCCCCTTGTGTTCATTCTTGAAAAATCCCAAATGCAGACGCCTGTTTATGCGAAGAAAACTTTGGGTATGTACAGCTGAAAAACCGGTCACAGACCTCAACCCCATATGTAAAATGTGTGAAAAGCGAGTGTGTGAATGTAGTCATGTATCAACATGTGTCGTCGTGAGCGATGCGTAGAATGCAGTGCGACTCGTTTAGTTGACAACGCGGCGGCTGGTCCAGCGAGGACGAGCGATGCGTCCGTTGTAGCCACGCTTGGTAATGCTGCCGTTGACACAGGTTGTGCCGGCTGCGACTGCTTGCCAAACAACCTCGCCGTTATTGCAAAGACCGAATTGATCAGCACCATTGCAGACCACGGCGCCGTTTTCGGTGCAAGTGCCCGAGCCGCCAGCTGAAGGAGTGGAAGGCGTGGAAGGTGCGGCAGGAGAGCCGGTTCCAGCGGGAACGGTGGGCTTAACTGGGGAGGGTGCAGTTGGCGAGGCAGTGACGGTAACGAGTGTGGTGGAGGTCGACGGGAGTGTAGGTGCAGCTGAGGGAGCGACAGATGCAGCGCTGGAAGCTCCAGGGGCGAAGACACCGCCGCCGTTGGGTGGAAGAGCAGATGGCTCGCCACCAGCTGGGGTGGTAGGAGCAGCGGAGTACTGACCATCGTTTGGAGCGGTGGGGGTAGCAGAGGGCTCGCCAGCTGGGGAAGATGGCTCAGCAGGAGTAGAACCAGTAGCCCCACAGCTACCAGTAGGATCCTCCAAGTCGTTGGCGGCACCCTTCATCACGGTTTCGCCTGGGTTAGGGAACTTGGTGGCAAAATTCTGAGGAGAAGTGCAACCCTCATTGATGTTCGCGACGAACATGTCCGGGAGCTCGTTGAAAGCAGAGTCGTCGCTGGCACCACCGGTGACCTCGATAGGTGCACAGTTCATGTACAGCTCTGGCGCACCTGAAAGCTTAGAAAACCATGTCCATGCAAAGGTGGCCTTGCCGTTGGGGATGCTAGCGGGAAGCTTGAATGGGTAGTCGTTCGTGGAGCCATCAGTTCCTGGGCAGCCACCCTCCATTGACATGATGACCTTGAACTTTGAGTTCTCTGTAGGCTCGGTATCGGTAGTTACGCTAAGTTGACAAGAACCGCCTCCGTGAACTGCGGTTCCACTCAGCTTGAGAGTCTGTTCTTCACCGACAGCCATCTTGTTCATCTCGGAAACCTTGAAGCCAAGGTTGCTTTTGCAAGGAAACTGATCTTTGGTGATCGGTGCAGTGTCAAGTTGGTCGACACTGAAAGGAACGGGTGAAGTAATCTTGACGTGTGCGTTGGCGGTCGCGATGATGGCAACTGCGGCCATGATGGTGGACTTGAAAGACATGATGTTTGTGGTGGAAATAATATCGTACAACGACAGTGAAATGTTCAGAAGTTTGTAGAGAATGTAAATGATCTAGCCCTGCTAGTCTTGGAAAAGAAAGCTGCAATGCAAAGAATGTAGAAATTGCTGAGAGAGCGTGTGTTGTGATAAGGACATTATGCTGTGAGGCAGGTGTAGTCTCTTATACTCGTGTCACGTCCGATCTGCTGTGGGTACGGTGTCCATCGCGTACCGCCGCCAAAACCTCCACAATGCGTATCCTCGAATGATCCTCTAATCAAACCAGTGGTCTGGAGGGCGAAAGTGTAAACGTAAGACAAGGTACATGGGAGACGTTGGTGGTCCACAGCGGCGAGCGTCTACGGGATGAAACGGGCGGTCCGGGTATGCTGAGGCTCTCAGCCAAGGGAATACCAGAACGGCACGCAGCCGACGCAGGTACATTATGCGTCAACGCCTAAGGGGGAAGGCGACAAAGACGTGGACTCGAGGACCACCATGCGTCGGTGAAGAGCCTAAGGAGAGAGGTTTCGTTTCGATGTTGCATCTGGACGACCATTGGTTGAGGTGCAGTCGCTTAGCCGGTCGGCAAAAGATCCAGACCCCTGTGTGTTTTATGCTACGTCGCACCTCCGAGTCAACGACCCCTGTATAGCCAGGCCCATTGGTGAGCCGCTTACAGCCTCTCAACGCCTTCAACTTTTGGCGTTCGCAACTCGCTCCACCGCGCCTGGGAACAAAGCTTGAATCTCTCACTGGAGCCGCACAGGGTCTGTCACACCTTCATCCGTTTACCGTGCAGGACTGGCTGTCGGAAAGCGCCAGCTTGCCGATCACGATCTGCGTCAACTTTTACTGTGGGGATTTGGGATGTCGCCTCTGATTTCCGATTGGGAGCAACAATGGCATTGTTTCAAATGCCAACCCTTCAACCTATGAGCATGTGGGTGTGAAGCCAATGTGCTACAGGATATTTGTCGTTTGATAAACTGCAATGTCCTGACACATCTCGGTCTTCTGCTCGCTTCCATGCCTCCGTGATGCTCGTTTTGGAAACACGGCTTGAATTGCTGCGCCACGTACCATGTGGAGTAAGGAGTGGCGCATAGTGCGCGAGTTCATGCGACATGGAGCTTTAGTTGGGGCTCAGCAGTAAAGACGTCCTCGTTCTAGTTTCCGCAGGGGAACACCGGCGGCAAAGGCGATATGGCCGACGTTGTCGTTGCCACGCACGTCGGCAACGCATACCTCGACGTCTTTCAGAAGTCTCGCTCTTTCCATTGCGTCCAGCATAGTTCCACCCTGTGGAATATTGAGCCATGGATTCTCGTAGGTCATGCTCGTTACGAATCCGAACATTTCTGGTCCGAGTGTTTTCCGCTTGAGTATTAGAGCGACAGTACCTGTGATGAGAATAATGAGTGAAGCACTCAGAAGAAGGCTGAGCCATGCAAAATTGCAGACGAACATCTCTTCTGTCGAAGTAGTGTTGCCGGTCGTTGTTGCCCCGAGGAAAGGCGAGTTCGAATCGACGACGGTTTGCTGAAACTTAACGATCCAATCGAATATAGAATGACTTGTTGCTGATAAGTTCGCCGGGAGGTACACGTTGGCATCAGTGACTGGTAAAGTATCCGGACCGTACGCGGAGAGATTGCTGGTTAAACTACCGAAATAACCAGACGATTGACTACTAAGCTGGTAATAGGTATTGAAGACCAAGCTCAGCCTTTTCGAGAAGAGCTCCGGTGGAACTACAGACAGGTTTGTATAAAACTCGTCTGCAAACAAGCGTCCTGCCTTTTGGATAAAGGGAAACGTCGATGTATTCGCCATGAAAAGCTCAGTCGGGCTTGAGCCTTCGTTGAATTTGATTGCCGTGGGGAACTCCTTAGCGAAAGCTTCCATGATTACGAAGTACTCGAATGCCGTTAAAGCGCTTGGTCGCGTATCGGTTGTAGACTCCCTGATCTTAGAAGTGGCACACTCAGTACCAGTGCATTGTACTGACGCTTCGACGTGATGCTGGAAAATAGCGCACTTAGCGATGTTTAGGCCTTGCTCAGTACCGTCTTTGCTGATACCATATACAGATGCGAATGTCAACTCCCGTGGAATCTTGCTTTCGGTTTCGTCCAACCTTGACTGATTGTAATGGCCTATGAACCCATCTAATCGACCCAGGTAAAGATCTCTGTCCAGCTGTTTGGTGGGAGGAGGTCGCGCTAGGTCCCGAGCTGTATCAATGAGAAACGATGCTCTGCCGCCCAGAGTATCGAACGGTTGTAAATCGGGCTGGGATTTGTTGTACCAGACTTGCCCGGGAACCATCTCATCTAGTTTGGTGTAGTTCGTAGCACTCGGATCACTTGTGCCATGAGTACCTGGGTAAGGCTGCTGGTCGAAAGGTCCGCATGAAAGGGACAAGTAGTTGTACTCCAGTGTGAGTTTGTTACTAGCGTTGGTCGGAAGTCCAGCTATTGGCACACCTACCAGAGAGGTGTACATTTCTGGTGCCTGGATCTGGGAAGGAACTTCTATCCAACCATCTGCATCCGCCTTTGACTGGTTCAGTTCATCCAGTCTTGGTATCTTGACGTTGCCCCATGAGTCTTGGGGACCGAGCTTGACCGACTGCGGAGCAAGTAGGGCCGCATTGTACAGAGCACCAGCCTCAGCGTACTTGCTTCGTTGAAAATTGCTAGTCGCAGCAGGGAAGATGGCACCTCCTGGACCCGTTGTGAGATAGCGTAGTTTTGTGACAGAATAGCTTGCCTGGTGCTCGCGGCTCATCAAGCGAAGGGATGCCTGGCCACCTAGTGGAGATAAAGCCCAAAGGAACAAAAGATTTGCCCCGACAACGGTGAGTCGTTGCATGAGGAGCTGACTTTCAAACGTGCCCCATACAGACTGACTTGCCATAAGAAGTTCTAATGTCTAACGATTGTCAGTAAGAGGAAGTGTGTCGACCAACAGCATGGGTGATGTACGATCACGCAGCGTTTGGGTATTGGCGGTTCAGGAATGAAATGTAACAACTCACGCTAATCTTAGCACCCTTCTCCGCGAGATAACGAGCTATCATCTTCATACTACGTCCGCATATTGCTGCGAAGACTATAGGAAAGATGGTAGGGCCCTACAAGAGTTAGTGAATTACGCCAACAGTAGCGCATAGTAACATACCAACTGCATAGCAAACTCGACTTTTGTCCCGAAACCATTTCCTGTCGTTGGCTTGCCATGTAAGCTAGCTGCAGAACTACCGAGAACTGTACGGGATTAGCATTTCAACGTACACAGAGCCCACAAAACTTACGAATGAAGTATGCAGGTAAAAGGACGAGCAACAGGTCCCCGAGCCCATAAAGGAATGTGAGCCAGGTATGTTTCTTCAACGGCCTAGCCTCCTCAGGCCAACTCTCAACCCTCTCAACTGTAGTCTCCCAAGTCTTTGATTTCGTGTTCGATTTCGCCGCGGTCACGGGCGTCGTATCCGCATCCGCACCAACCCTCTCTTCCACGATCTGCCCACTCAACCTTTGGCGGCGAAACGGACTCCAGCGCGAAACACTGCTTACATCCATGACTGTCGTTGCCTGCGCGTTCCGTCACGCGCAAAGAATAAGCCGCAAAGATAATAGGCGTCCAAACGTTCTGGAAAGGAAACAAGAACAAAAACAAGAATTAAACCCGCTGAGTCGTACCGGTAAGCAGCAAGGCAAGATTTGAGGCTGATAGTTCGCACACAGCGAACGACACCTCTTTTGCTTGCTGCATCCTCCCCATGCATGCGGCGCAGTTGGACGGCGAATCCGCAACCACGGCGCTTAGCATACTTCCCAACTTGCGCATTTCACACTTGCTCTTTTTATTAGGAGCGCGCGTGCTGAAGGTGTTCTGACTACGTCGGGGTGCGTTCCTGGCGAATCGGTTGGGTGGAGTGAAACGCGAAGCGCTTGGGCGGGTCCGCCTTTACTTCGTTAGGTAGCGACTCTTTGGGACATATTTGGGGAGGAATGCGCTATTCATCACACTGCATGTCGCGCTTCATGCGATACTACTTGAGGCAATGATAGTAGGCTCGGGCCGGGACGAGGCGGATTTTGGAAGCGTGGCTTGGTGAGGAAAAGTCCGAGTGGGTGAGGCTGTTTTGGTGTTGCGCAAGGTGAGAGGGCCGAAGTGCAGGCGCGACTCCATCACTCTACCTACGAAAGGCTCGCATCTTTTGCCTTGTACCTTGTCGAATTGGATGATATCAAAATACTCAACAGAGATAAAGAACGCAAACGCGTTTGATGTACACGATGATGATGAAAAATCTATTTTGTAATAGGGCTTCACTACGAAAATGCGAGCTAGCTGCTGGGGGTTATCACGGAAATCAAACTCGATGCCAATCCTTTTGGCGCCCGCTACGATGCAGAATGATGCCGCCTTTCATAATGGACAATTGTTGCGCCGGACCTGCTGGTACTTCCCATCTCCGACTAAGATTCAAAGCCTAACCTCGGCTTGCAAGCATGCGATCCACGAATTGGACATAGAAATTGCGCCACTCCTTCTCTTTCTTTGGTCCTTCAAACGAGCCGGCGAGGGTGCGCAGGTACTGGTCCGCGCCGTCGCCGCCGACTCCCATACCGCCGAGATCGCTCTTGAGGCGCTCTACATAAGATTCACCGACCTTCTTAATGATCTCGTGTTGCAAGTTAGCGGCCTCGTATAGCACCTGCTTTGCCTGGGCGTCTTTCGAGTTGAACCCCGGTGATGCCGGTATCGACCATGCTAACGGAGAGAACTTATCCACCACGTAATTGTCGAAACCCGGTAGCGGTGCTTGAGCAGTATCGGGGGATGTGGGTGTAGTGTTCGCGCCAGGCCCGACCTTGTCGGGTCCACCCCACACTGAGATCATACGAATAAGCACAAAGATTGCAAGGCGCGCGGTAGGGTAGTCGTGTGTGTCGCGAGCGAATGTCTCGATCGAAGTTATAATGGGCTCAAAAGTCGCTTGGTTTGCTACATAATATTAGCAGTGTCACCTTGTGTTCCAACATCCAAGACTTACCATTGCTGACGAACACAGATCCGAGACCCTGGTTGAGAACAACGACGATAAAGTTTAGATACTCTCGCCGGAGCTCAGCTAGCTGGATTTCGTCATCTGTGCCCGAAGGAACCACCGCTAGTGCGGTGAATATACGTTGCAAAACTGGGCTCATAACGGTATCTAGGATGCCAGCGATCTCTGACTTGAAGGTGAAAATGACCTGACCCAGCACTTTGAGGAATGTGCTAATCTCGTCCATAGAGGAACTTAGGGATAAAAGTCCTTCGATCCAGGAGGGCAGCTGTTGTAGAAGACGCGAACCCAGCACAGCGATCATGCGTGAGAAGGCGAATCGCGCAGCGTGGCGAATGGAGCCAGAAGAGTTAAGCGACTCGAGAGCGACGAGAATAGCTTCAGATGCTTTGACAAACTCATCTGCAACCTCGCTTTGTGGTGCGACGCTGTTGTTGTTTGACGGGACCCAATCCGAGTAGCCTCGAGCTAGCGTTCCTATGGCCATGATGATGTGGTGAATCTGGAGTGTAGCCCGCTCATCGCCATTTCTCGCTTGCGGAAGAGTTTGTTGCATGTCTGAGAACAGAGGGCTCATGATAGTCTGCGCGTACAGTTTCTTGTTCTCCACAGAGACGGTATTGGAGGAAGCGATACAGCCCACGGCTTCAAATAGATATAGCTGTGAGTTGAAAAGTGCATCTGCCGACTGGTCTTCTTCGTCTGATGACATCTCGTCTTCTGAAGTATCCGGCAGCTCAGCCTTGATTGTAAGCAAGTCTCCAACCGCTTGGATGATGTCGTAGGACACGTTGCCCAGCTGGGCCCGCAGATGCTTAACTAAGCGTTGGAAGAGATACCACGACCGTGAACGGACCTTGACATGATTGCTGTGGGTGAGATTGACAAAATTCTCAAGAACCTTAGGAATGAGGCCAGGGTTTTGTTCGAAGAACTGATAGTAGCGAACGCATATCTCCATGTACTGCAGCTGAACAGCAGGATGTGGGTAGTTTGCTAATCCAGATTCAACCATGCTGTTCATCATGTTCACAAGCTGCTGAGCTGCAGCGGATGAGGGCTCGCGTTTCGCATACAGTCCCTGGTTCCTGACTGCAAGTTCTCCGAACAGGTACATCTCGTACAGAGCTAATTCAAGGTCACGCCAGTTCAGCGATTGATCGCCTTGAGACAGGCGTCCGAAAGTTCCGTTGACTAAGCGGCTGAGTGTCTCGATGTAATAAGGCTCGTCGATGGCGGTCACTGTTTGTTGGAGGACATGGAGGCGTCTCCGGAGGTCTGTGAACTCCGCCTCGTCTGTTTGTTCACCTTCCTCACCCCATGAGGCCGTCTCGTCGTATTTCATCTTTGCGATGATGGCATCCAGAACAGGTGGCAATACCGCGGCATATTGTGGAGGTATCGATCCAGATTTCTTTTGCATTTTGCGAAGAAAGGTAAGGAGATCGGTGAGAGACGGGATGACAGTCGAACAGACCTCGTCATACTGGTCGGCGAAGAAACGTAGAAGGTAAGGAGTGAAGATGCGGATGAGATCGTCTGCGCGTTGCCGGACATGTTCTTCGACATTCTCGTTCTCCAGTATCTTTACGATATCGAACACTATGTTATTAACGAGCTTAGCGACTGTCTCGGCAAGGTCGTTGTCGTAATTTGAACTGTTGAAATCGGCCAGAGCTGGGCTGCTGATCAGCTGGCCGACGACTTCGGACAGATTAAGGAAAGTGATCAGCTCAATTTTATCCGATGGGCTCATCTTCTTGCCCACAATCTCTGAAAACGTGTCGATTGCAGCATCGCGTACTTTTCCAGCAGCGCTCTCGGGGTCACCTATTCCCTGCTGACCCGCCATTTCCAAAAAGGTTGTGATCATGGCTTGGTTGACAATCAAGTTGATGTCGGTCCAACTGACCCAGCGTCCAATGGTCTCCAGACACATCTTCACGAGGTTTAAGTCTGTCTCCCTCCACTTTGCGAGTATTTCCTGCCACGATAACGAAATCTTTTGCGCGTCTCGTTGTCGAATGAGGTCCTTCAATTCTGTGTTGCGCTTCTTCTCGTCCTCTGGTCGGGCGACCAACTGATCGGCGATCTCGTCATGGACTTGACTAAGCATGCGAAGATACAGCAGCGTGGTGGCTGTGTTGACGTTTCCGATGGTAGACTGGTCGCCAGCCAGGGCGCGGAAATCGTCGAAGAAAGACTGCCATGAAGAAGGATATAGTGCTACAAAAAGATAAGTGACCGTCTGCATCAGCTTGTTCTGGATATGGCTTGTATCTGCAGCTCCACTGCCTGGTACATAGGATCGGTGGATATGACCCATTATGGTATCCTTAATGTACGCAAGACTCTGCTCATCGAGGCGATGTTCTTGGATGGCGTTGTTTACGAGATCGAGGGAGGTATGACGGACGAAGTCGGTGGGGCGAGGGTCTCGCGCGAAGAGGGTGAGGGCAGCTTGCCATGCGGAGCCTTCGACGCGGAGCTGGTTCAGGTATTCGATGGCCTGGCCGCGCAGCTCCTGGCTCGACGTCGGATTGGCGGCGATTTGGATGGCATTTTCTACCTACAGGAACGAAGCGTGAGTGGAAGCTTGATCAAGCGAGCAAACAGTCGTGCGTACCTGGTCCTCCATTTCCTCGTGTTTTCAAAACTGATCAAGCAGCGTTGAGTCACAGGTTGAGTCGATGTGGTTCAGGCTATGGGATGTACATTGGACGTGGCAGGGTAGAGATAATGAGTAGATGGGTATGCTATCGAATCATGGAGCAAAGCGCGGAAGACTGCATCGTGAAAGCGTTACAGCGGTGAAGGCAGAGGCGGGGCACGAGGGGTTGACGTACGGCGTGTGCAAGGGCTTGTGCGTAAAAGGAACAATGGTCAGAGCTTCAGATGCTCTGCTCTAGGCAACTGGATGTCCTGCAGAAAAAAGCAAAAGTAGTTCTGCGTGCTTGTCGAGGAGTGGTGGGCGAAAACAGCTCCGCAATGACTGGAGAGGCAGCGCCAAGCCCGTGGTGGGATGTTCACACGCCCAATTTGACCGAGTGACACGTGCGCACGAGATTCTGATTTTGAGACCGCCGATTACTGGCCTGGATTCCTAACCGTCATTGTCTGCTGCTACTCTCTCGATGACCATCAGGGACAATTCACGTCTCGGAGTATTCATCACACGACGTAACAATGCAGATGTGTTTCCTCATCATTGTCGTAACCCCACAAACCACAGCAATTTCCTTCCGATACTTGCTGGAAGGTTCTAAATTGTCACAAGGATGACTTGTTGACTGCACCATTCTGTCGCCAATAAACAGTCAGATCTCGCCAGATGTGTACAGATTCTATAACAATCTATAGTTTCTCCCTAATACCCGCGCCGCTTCTGTGGTAATGAGCACGCTGCTACTACGATGTACGGCAAACCAACTTACTATGCGCCTAGATGCTTCGCCGCCCACTCAACATGATCGTCAGCAAACGTAGCCATGAAATAGTAGCTATGATCGTAGTCGGGCTGCATGCGGAGTTGGATGCCCTTGTCATTACCGGCTTCCTTGGCTGCCTCGATAAAGTTCTCCGGAAGGAGTTGGCCTTGCTTGTAGAAATTATCTCCAGTGCCCTGGCTTGGTCAACAATATACTTCAAGACCGTCTTGTGGGAATACGCACCACATCGATGAGCATCTCCAAGGGGCCCTTCCATTGCTTTACCAACTCTGAAGCGTCGTGCTCCTTCCACTTTTGTTGCTGATCTTCGCCAAAGTATCCCTTGAATGCTTTCTGGCCCCATGGGCAGTTGATGGGGTTGGCGATGGGCGCGAATGCGGAGACGGACTTGTACATGCCAGGGTTCTTGAGGAACTATCAGTCGTGGTTAGTGTGTGCCTTTCTATTGTGCACATGGTAGACCCACCAGTGTCAACGCGCCATGGCCGCCCATGCTGTGCCCTGTGATGCTGACTTTGCTGGAGTCGAGCTCCTTGAAGGATGAGAACAGCGCTTCAGGAAGCTCCTTGGTAATGTATGAATACATGTTGTAGCCCTTCGACCATGGCTCCTTGGTGGCATCGACGTAGAATCCTGCGCCGGTTCCAAAGTCGTACGATTCGTCTTCGCCTGCGATTTGGAGGCCTCCTAGTCAGTGGGTTAGCCAGGTGCTCAGGATTGCATCTCACTGTAGACACGCACTTGGTGAAGTATCGGGGTAAACAACAGCAATGCCATGTTTGGCTGCGCCATGCTGGAAGAAGCCCTTCTCTGAGCAGTTGTTGCCGGTACATGTGAGTCCCGAAAGGTAGAACAGGACAGGGACCTTGGCTCCGGACTTTAGTGCTTGCGGAGGTAGGAACATGTTAAGCTCCATGTCTGTGTTTGTGCTCGACGACTTGTGCTTCAACTTGAGAAGCTTGCCCCCAAACGAGGCAATGGTGCCTGTGGTTTCGAAAGCCATGTTGGACAGTGTGATGTATCGAGAAGATCGCGTAGCAGAAAATGGGAATGCAGGCACAAATCGAGGGGTCCTTGGAAGTTTTGTGAGCAAGTGCATTGAGTGACGTTGTGCCTGGATTTAGTGCGGGGGACGGATAGCTATGTCAAGCTACCCCACCCCCTCTAGACTTTTGGCTTGTTACAGAAAACGGATCCGCACATGCAACGGACAAGGCTTGGAGATCGGGTGAGATTCGGGATATAATTGTGCAACCACTCAGAGACTCCTTTCGCCGAAATGCCCCGTATTTAGCCCAACAAAACTCCGTATTAGATGCAACCAAATGTTTAATGTCTTATGTCAGAAGCTCTTCGCAGGTCCAGTCCTCATAGAAACCATCAGGAAGATATCTCCGCACAACTAGTGGAATCTTCTTCTCTTGCAGCTCTTTCGCAGCAATTTGCAGAGGATCCGTCATGCCTTCCACGTCGATCAACACCGGAGCATTACCACTAAGATTTTGTTAGTCCTTGCACATATACCTTCTATCTAGCCGTAGCCTACCTGATCTGAAGTGCTCTTGTGCCCAACACACGAGCCTTCTCATACTTTGTCATGTATGGGGTGGTTGTACGCTTGTCGTTCGGGACCTTCTTGTCCTTTTCGCTCGTGACCGTGTTCTTGGAGGCTTCTTTGGCAGCTGCTGCCGCGCTGGAATCGCCTGACACTACCACGTTGTCGTCGTTGGGTTCGGCGTTGTCTGGGTCCTCGCCGCCGCCGGGCTGGTCGTCTTCGTCGTCCATCAGATCAGGCTCGGCCTCTTCGTCGAACTCGATGAGGGGTTCGTCGCTGTTGATGTTAGACTATGCTAGCAGGACTCCTACCATCCTCTCAGGCAATGCGCCTAGGGAAGGGAATGTAGAGATGAAAGTCAACATACATATCACCAGCACCGCCATCGTAGTCGTCACCGCCGTAGTCGGACATATTTGCAGTAGATTTAAACGCGTGTACGTGTGTCTTTGTAAGTGGTATCGAGATGTACGCGTGGAAGATGGAGTGCGTGTGCCTGATGCGATGCGCCGGTCAAAGAAAGTTCGCGATTAGAAACCGCAGGGGTCGGCGTCTGCGCTAGCGTCTGAACTCTTGGCGTTCAAAAATACAGTGGAGCTTGGAATTTGCCCAAGGTCCTCCGTATCTATGAGCCGCCATTTGTAAACCACCTGCAGTTCACAGGCATTGCTATGGCGCCCAAGCGGAAAACCACCGAGGACACCGGCATTGTGCCACAGAAGAGGTCTCGAAAAAGTACGATAACCCGACCACCATGACGTCGGTCTTGAAGGCTAACATTTTCGGAGGTGCTGCGGAGGACATCCCCAACCAGGACTATGCTACAGACGACTCTGCTGAATATAAGGTCAATTACACCGACAATGGCACTTTGAGAGCAGAGAGCGAAGCCCGTCGCCAGTGGAACTACATTTGCCCTACCTGTTCGCAACGCTTCAACCGACCATGTCGCCTCGAGACACACATGCGGAGCCACAACAAGGAGCGACCGTTCATCTGTATCGAACCCGGCTGCGACAAGACATTTCCCCGCAAAGATCACTTACAGCGCCATCTGAAGAACGCCCATAGTGACCCTGCGATCGAGCGAACATTCACATGCGACTGGATCGGGTGTGGGAAGAGTTTCACCTCCAACGGCAGGCTCCAGAGGCACAGAGACGTCCACGAATCCAAATTCTACTGTACCGACTTTCCACCGTGTAACGAAGCGTTCAGGAAGGCGAAGGCATTGGAGGCACATGTTAAGAGTCAGCACATGGAAGTCAAGCCCTACACTTGTTCTCATGTGGATGGAGAGACGGGCGAACAATGCAAAAGTGGCTTCCAGACTGAGGGAGCGCTACAGCGACATATGGATAGAGCGCATGCAGACACGCAAGAGCAGGGACACTTTTGTATGCTATGCGTAACGTCCGGTGCGGGACCGGAGACGATGCAGACCGAGTCTGGCGACACACTCACCATCCCAACACAACTTCCATCTTTCGCGACAAAAGAAGAGCTAGCCACCCACACGGCCGAGTGTCACCCGCCCTTGTGTACAGAATGCGGTCAGAAATTCAAGAGTGCATCCAATCTGAAAACGCACTTTGACAACGCACATGGCCATCCACAAGATCAAACGCAGTACGCGTGTCCCAGACTAGGCTGCGAGAGTGTCTTCAACCGAAAACACAACCTCACCGTTCACATCCAGACCGTTCACGACAAGCAGTCCAAGTACTCTTGTATATCGGATGCTCTGCAAAATTCAAAACACGCAGATCTCCAAGCTTGGAATGGAGAAAATGCATGTGGCGCTCCCTTCAAAGCCAAGTCGTCTCTCGACCAGCATGTTCGAACACATCATCTTGGTCTCGGCAACCGTAAGCAGTTGCGAAAGGCCGCCAAATCAAAGAAGAAGCCGGAACCCTCGATGCTCACCATGCTGACTGGTGTCGGCTACGAGCAAGGTCGTGAGGTAGCCTGTCTGGTCAAGACGTGTGAGTACCGCTTCTACATGGACCGCGATCTACGCCGTCATTTGCTCGCCGAACACAATATCCCCGAGGACGAGATTGAGGAGATGATCCAGGAGCGCGATGCTGTTAGCGGAGGCCAATTCTGGATCGGTGGATTTGACGATTCAATGAACATGTTCGACTCTGCTACGCCAAGCATGCCGGAAACACCGGCTCCATACTTCATGGAAGGCCATATGTCTATGCAACCTTACCCTGATCCGAAAGCTATGGATGCACGCAACGTTTTCTTCGATCAGCAGTTCGATCAGCTCTCCCTGATGAAGGATGACGCTGAGATGGATATGGCGATGGGCTTGGGCCATCTACCACCGGCCATGGATGCCCAAGAAGGCTTGCAGTGGGATATGCTGGCTCCGGTTGAGCAGTACAACAGCAATCTCACTCGCGGCTAAAAAGGCAGAATCACCCACTGAAAACAATCGCTGTCAAAAGCGGATGAGAATATCTGGTGTATGATTTTAACGATAGTTGATGTTTCGACGAGTTTTACGAGTTACCAAGATACCCATATAGCAAATACATACATACTTTACACTTTACACCACATCCCTCGTAAGTCTCGTACTCGCATTGCAAATGTCGC
>JAESFQ010000234.1_pt1 | contig 19797 bp, 24 predicted proteins | sample 9269431 | NCBI WGS metagenome assembly JAESFQ01 (sample SAMN14502588, study PRJNA617103) | algae metagenome | isolation source: Plectolyngbya sp. WJT66-NPBG17 and co-occurring heterotrophs from well... | place: USA: Mojave Desert, Joshua Tree National Park, California | collected 2006-08-06
ACCGGGTTTGACTTTCTTGCTAGCAGAATGCAGAAGAATGAAGAAGCATTTGAAGACTATCGGCACACAAACAGCTCGATCGTACAACACTCTCGCCATTTTAACAACTTACTTGTTATTTTTACACTACAACCACTCCTGTTAGTGTTTTCCTGAACTGTCCATATCCTTTCCCTTTGACTCACACAGTCACTGTGTGCGGTTCCATCACCTTCATCCAATGATACTGCGACGACCCAGAGACGATGAGCCAATCACAACCTCCGAAAACACATATTATACCCATTGGAAAAGATCATCTCGAATGAGAAGTATCGCACCCACAAGAACTTCCCGAACCCTCAACTGCAGCTATGGATCTGCATGCGGCCATATCCGACTGTCCCCAAAGTATAATCATGCAGTACACGATCTCGGCGGTAATAGTTTACTTCGTGCTCCACTTTCACACCGCGGCCCGTAAACTGCGGAGAGAGCTTCATATAGCATTTCAGGTATTAAATGCTTCCTACAGCTACAGCGAATCGCTTACGATAGCACTTACCAAACCCCGCGAGCTCGCCTGTCTCCATGAAGATCGAAGGGGAAATGCGAAGAGAAGGACTAGGGAAGATGCGAAAATGGTCAAGGGCGCGGTAAGTTAGCATGGAGTATACAGTAGCCGTTTAGTGGAAGGGAATGCTGAAGGATGAACATATTTTCATGAGGCAAGGGCAATCGCGTAAGCACAGATTGGCTGGGCTACTTGAACCAATCAACCCGAAGAGAGCTGGAGTGAGGGGTAGGCGCATTTGGTCACGTATCTCTAGAGTGCCAAGCACAATTAGGATGGCTGCCTAGTTTTGGTCGTGACGCCAACCTCATTAACTCCCCTTCAACACTTCATTGAGAAGTCAGCACAATGGATGTCTCTGAACCTGTTCCTCACTCTTGCAAGTTTTGCCAAGAAATCAAGATCGATGGTACCCCAGGCACTAGCGGATGGATCGAACAGTCTTTTACGTGGCCCCTCCCCAAAGTCCAAACCTTTGCTGAAGAATGCGCGCTTTTCAAGTGGAGTTTACAGCCCACAGTCAGAACTCTAAAGGCTACAGATCGACTCGCCCTGTATGTATCAACTGATCACGAAGACCTTGAAGCTTTTGAGGTAGAGTGGAAGGATGCCAATGGGAAGTCAGTGCCATTCATTGCTAGCGAGCAATTGAGCCTACATATTTTCGCCGAAAAGAGTATGTTTCCATAAGAGATATTCCCGTACTCTTAGCTAACGAGCGCAGATGAATCCACCGCTCAACACATCAAATCAAGGCCCCTCACACGTTCGAGAGCTGGATCAAGGAACATGAATACTTATCGCAAACGCCTCGAAAACTGCCAAGGTACCCACGAGAAGTGCAAAGAAGCCATGAAAGCAGTTCAACATAACGTGGCGCCCAGGCGTCTCCTCTATACGCGACCAAACCTTAGCCCACGGTTATATACAGTTCCTGAGGGAGAATCCCCTCGCTATATAGCATTAAGCTACTGTTGGGGGGATGCAAAGCAAATGGAAAAGGCAATGACCAACAAGGCAAATGTCCAGCATCGACACCGCATGATAGAGTCATCGCAACTACCACCGACAATCAAAGATGCTATAGAAGTGACCCGGTCACTCGGATTGGAGTATCTTTGGGTGGACGCTATCTGCATTATTCAGGATGACACAGAAGATTGTGCAACAGAACTGGCAAAGATGTCAAGCATTTATCTAGGATCCACCCTTACCATTTCTGCAGCCAGTGCGAAGGATTCTATGGAGGGCTTTCTTGGAGATCGTGATCTCACAAGGGCCTATGGCGCTCTGTTTCAACTGCCTTACTGTTACAGGAGTAATGATGATGTGGTGACAGGGAAAATGCTATTGGCTGAGCACCCGATTTGTGATATGCATGAAGAACCGATTGATGGAAGAGCATGGACAATGCAGGAACACATACTCCCGCTTCGTCTTATCAGGTTCGGTTCAAAACAAACGACCTGGAAATGCCCAACCCGTTATGTAAACATTGATGGAGGAGGTTCCCCTCGTCGAAAAAACAAGCACACTGAATTCTCTGTCAACGAGCCTCACCTGGTGACTGAGCTGCAGTCTAAAATGAAAGAGTACGGCGGCCTGGGTAAATCAATGGTCTTGGGCGACTGGTTAGAGAACATCAGCGAGTACACAAATCGCAAACTCTCGCACCCTAGGGACAAACTACCTGCGTGTGCTGCTCTGGCAGAAACTTTTTCGAAGACAATGGGCTGGGAAGCAACCGATTATCTTGCGGGATTATGGGAAAATGACATCCAAGCGCAACTCCTATGGTATCGACGTGAAGAAATAGAAGCAGAAAGACTTCCCGGTCCAACTTGGTCATGGGCTACTCTTAATGGACCGATCACATTCTTTCAGCGCTTCCAGATGGGGCGTATTGGTTTAGTCAAAGCGAGAGCGAGGCTTGAGAATAAGATGATCATCCACAAAGTTGTGGGTCACAAATACTCTGAAGTTGAATCTGGCCGCCTGTGGTTGAACGGACGCCTGCAACAAGCACGTTGGAGTCGCTCTCGTCTTCGGCGGAGCACTGACTCTCCACGGGTCTTACCCTTTACGATTCATTGGGACTCATCTGGTAGGATTGGCCCGCGGATTGTATGGTGCTTTGAAATAATTCGGTCACATATCTCATTGGGCCTCCTACTCGAAACGAAAAATGGGATGGACTTTGAGCGTGTCGGCATCTTTGAGTGCGACGACATTGCAGTGGCCAAGCGCTTGTTTGCTGAAGTAAAATCACGGACCATCATTCTTCACTAGTAGTAATTGCTATTCACTTGGATCGGAGATGACATATAGTTCAATGGCACCGAATAAAACACTACGATATTTGACCCGCTGTTGGTACGGACAGTAAGGTGCGATGGGTTACTATAAGTGCGAGGTAAACAGTGAAGAATTCGCCGGGAACGTCACGTTCCCCAGTCCTGTTCACACCATGCGTTTCCGTACTAAGCTTGCAGCAGGGACGACAACTACTGCAGGCGTGGCTATTGAGGCACGCCGCGAATTTTCCTTGAAGCTTGCCATCGCATCGCTGTGATCGCATGATCAACCTGACCACGGTAGCATCTTGTGTGGGAAGAGGTGAATGAGAGAACGGTGAGGATGGAGCGACCCTACTTTGCGTCACCACGATTTTCACCAGATGTCTCCGGGATCGGACAGCTTCGAAACAGATGCAGGATGAACAAGTTAAATTAAAAACAGCATAACTTACTAAGCCTCAAAGAAGTAACGTGCTCCACCACTCACCGGCTATAACTAGTCACTCGCTATCCCCATCAAACTTGTCGCGACGCTTGACACAATAGCAATAATGCCGCGACAACAACGTCCTTTACAGCCCTGTCGCCAAGAACACGGTATAGTAAATTTAACTAAAAGCTATACGCCCGCGGGTATATAGCACTACTAATATCTAGCAAGCTGTTTCTTACTCTCTAGAGTTTGTGGAAGACCTGTGTTTTAACTTAAACAGCCTCGCGGCAGATGCGTCTTTTAAGAGGAATTCGGAGTCTATTCGAGTAATCTCATCTATATAAACTAAGAACTCTACTACAGTTATTTTCTACCCATGGCATGCTCAATCTCCTTTAATGCCGCGAGAACTTTCTCGTCTCGATGTCTTCGGCCCACAATTTGGAGACTTATAGGAGCACCTGCGTAAGTATCCGGGTCGTACAGGTTATGCACGAACCGATCCTCTTCATTTATCGGCTGATAGTTCGTAGCCTTGTCGATATGCGGATCCACCTTGGTTACTGGAAAGACCGCAGCAGGATAGTCCAGCAGGTTCCATATGCTTGAATAACCCCAATATCGTGACATACCATGAGGTGAAGCAGCGCCGAAGTATGGAGGGCAAAGAATCACATCCACTTCGTGACCGTCGTCGTTTATAGTGTTCGTCCAATGGCGGGCATACTTCGTCCTGAAAGCGTCTCTTTCTGTATGGAGCTGCGATAATCGTTAATAATATGTCTTTACGAGCTTCGTGATCTAAGTACGTACCCGCCATGTCTCATGGAGATTGAGATCTTTAACAGTTGGTTGTTCAGTGGTTATCCATTTTGTCAATGGCAGAACTGGTTCTCCGGATTTTTCAAGCAAACCTAGGACTTCCCTTGCTCCATCTGGGAAGTATAATGCAGAGACAATCTCCCAACCTTTGCGATGGTCCAATTCCCCGCACTCCCAGTCTACGACATGCATTCCTGCTAATCTGCATGCTTCGGATACCTCACGTAGGGCACGTATCATGGGTGGGTGAGGCTTCACCACGCCATCCCACCATTGCACGGCAACTTTCAAAGGCTTCTTGAAGTGATAAGGGATCCAAGGTTGGAACCTGATTGCAGGGTCCAATCTCCAGGGCTGGGAAGCCATGACGATATCCATAAAGAGTTCCAGAGAGTCTCTATCGGTCGCCATAGGGCCATTCGTCGCAATGATACTTTCCCTTCCTGACATGTGGCTTGTTCCACCCGCAGTAGGAATTCGTTGCGCCGAGGGTCTAGAGCAATCAGTCCTGAACAATCATTAGGAAGCTTCTTGCCTACTTAAATCCGTATATACCGCAATGTGCTGCGGGAACTCTGATGCTTCCCCCAATGTCTCCTCCCAGACCCTTAATGTAGATTAGCACTTTCAATAAAGAAAACAAGGCACCAACCAAACTTACCAGAACGCTGCCCCTCAGGCCGATCAAGGCACTTTCTCCTCCACTGCTTCCACCAGAGGTTAAGTTCCTATTGTAGGGGTTCACAGTTCTACCGTAGATATTGCTTTCGGTTTCCAGATGCATTATTGTCTGAGGTTGTGTCGTGCGCGCAAAATACACACAGCCTGCATCCCAGAGGATGTCCAATAGGAGAGTAGAGCCTTGGTGTTTGCCAACATACGCGACGTAGGATCCATTTGCTTGCTGGTTTTCCCCTTTCGTTCCTAGATGTTCCTTCACGGAGATGGGCAGACCATGCAGCGGCCCTATAGGCTCAGGTAAGGAGTCTAGGTACTTTGCTCTGTGGATAGCGTCATCCCACATCAACTCCGTCAGACAATTTGTAGCAAGGTGCGCTACGGCAGCGCGGCGAAGAAATGCTCGTGTGAGCTCTTCCGACGACAGCTTTTTCGTTCTCAGCTTAACCAGTAGCTCGTTGACAGAGTAATCCTGGGTAAGCTCTAATTCTCTCGGTGTCAACATTAAACTGGGCAAAGCCTGCGAGTTTTGCGGCAGCATGTCGGGTATTGCTTGTAATGGGGGTTGCATCTTGAGCAGCGAATCGTCGCGGATCCTCCGGGGAATTTTCGCCTGTGCCTCCCAGGCTGGCGACTCGTCGATGTTGCCCATGTTTCGGGGGTTTGCAGAGGACGATGGGGTGAAGGTACGGAGCAACAGGTAGAAGAGAGAGATGGAAGAGGGATATAAGATGACCTTGGAGGGAGGCCTTTTGCGACAGACGTTATTGCAACGTCATTTTCAACGCGAGCAGACGAATCAGCAGCAAGTGTCTAAGCTTCGGTACCGAGGTAACCATAGGCAGAAAGATCTCCGCTTGTTTCGCAAATAAACGAATGAGATACGTCTAGAATACCTCCAGGCGTAGTTTGGCCGCTGCAAAAATTTCATCGATGGAATTGAGCAGATTGTTAAGAAGGTCAAGACCATGGCTCCGCAGCCTAAAGTCAAAGGCACGAAAAAGAATAGCAATAGCCGCAACAAGGATGAAAATATTGCAATCACGGAGACTCTGGGACGCGTGGCTGCTACATTGAAAGAACGCCAGTCGACGACCAAGAAACAGATCGCTGTAGCGGAGAAGATCAAGGTTATACTCGAACGCGAGAGCTTGTTGCCGGATGAGGTTGATCGACTAGTTCGAGAAGCGGAGGAGGCTTTTCAGCGCCCATAGGATACAACCCTTGTTCGGCCTCCGCTTTCGGGTTCCCGTACATTCAATGTGACGGCATCACTGTCACCGCTCGACAAGGACGTGGACGGAAAGCTAGAAAGACATTACGAGGAGTTGGAGAAGTGGTTTCAAAGTGTGCGGGATCAGCCTATCCTCAAAGACCAGAATTGAGAAGAAGGATATCGTAGGAGGCATTGTGCTCTAATGCAGGCCCGATGAAGCTGTACGGGAAGTGGATCGAGATGATGAACTGGGAGCTACGTGCATTAACCATGGAAATGTGTTCTGCTGTTGCCTATCCTGACCAGAGCTTCGGGTAAGAGAACGTAATACATGTCCCTTTCTACTCTTTCTCAGGACGTTGCGATTGAAGCTGGGTGATGTATCGTGATAGTCCGTGTCCCGAAGCGATGCGCGGGGCAGGGGCAGTGCTTTTGGCGTCTTGGCACGTGATAAACTAGGTGCCTACCCGCCTTCCCGGCAGTCTAGGCTGCGCAACTCTTTCCTCCAACGTCGCGTCTTCTTCTGCGTGTGGTCTGTCGCCTATGAATTGGGTGACATAGGTTCCTTTGAAGACGCAACAATGCGAGCGCAACGAATGAAGAGAGGGCGTGTTCTTAATCTCTCTCTTCTAGGTTCGGTATACCGACGCGTCTTGTTCAACTCCCAGAAGCTGCTATACAGGCCTGCCCTTCGGTTAGACATGTCAAGCCTCTTGCATGGCAATGGTAGTTCTCGGCGTCTTCTCGTCCCCTAGACGATAGCGTATGCATCTGAACAGCCACCGTTTCAGCCGCACTCAGCCTCTTCGCAGACAAAGCTCTTCACGAAATCGTGCAAGATTTCAGTCGACCTACTGCCAAACAGCTCAACAAGCAAGTTGATCCGACTAAACTACGCAATAGCTGGGGCTTATCTTCTTGGCTGTTTGCAACATTCTGCCTTGCAAGCAGGCAGTCCGCTAAGGAATCGGGGCCTAGCCGGCTTGGGTCAGTACGAGCTGGATACGTCCTAGCTTTGTTCAGCCTTGCGTGCTTGGTGAGCGATGTTGGGTTGGTAACTTCTCTGATTCGTCCGAACTTTACTGGTTACCCTGCAATGGCTTGCGGTTACGTCTTGCCAATCTAAGTTGAAGGCATATATCTTCAGCTTCAGACATGCCCCCTTCGGTTATTAGACACACTCAGCCTGCTGTGTCGCCGCTGTTTTTCCCACTCGTATGCGTAGTCGAAGAGACTTATTGAATTTTGGTTCCCATATCAACTATACGCCAACTAGAGTACTATGACGACAAAAGATCATCTTCCATGGCGATATGATCACTGGCAGAAACACCCGGAGGACCTAGTGCCGCATACTGGACATACTGTGGTTTCGATATGCGAGACCAGCGTAAGCCGCGGATGTTCGAACTTTGTCTTATAGAACTGAGGCTTTGAAGATAGGGATATCATTTCACCGTGAAGTGATCAGCGACACAGATATACCAAGGCTTTGTAAACGAACAGCATCATTGCCACGAGATGTGAAGCGCTCATTACGGCTGGTTGTCACGCTCGCGAATCGAGTGGAAAAGGTTCCCTACTCATTGGATGCCATAGAGGCTCTGAATTCACACTGGCATCTTCCCTACAACCATGTCCCTAGGCAGTGGTCCATGGATAACGTAACAATGCCATTCTCGCCACTGTTAGGGAATAGCGCTTGGGAAGGTATGTTTGCTCGCATGTTACTGCTATTGGAAGAGAGGATGGCGAACACCTGGTTAGATCAATTCTGCGTGCTATGACTGACGGACAACCTAGGCTTCTCCTCAGACTTGGCAACGATGGTGTCTGTGACGATGCACAATCCCTCCACAGGTCAGATATTTGGCGTGTGTATCACATCCGAGAAAAACTACTTGGACCGCCTCCTACAACGCCTGGAGACATCCAAAGAGTTTGCACTAAATCCGTTTTTCACTCCCGTAATTGCGACATCCCTTTGTGTCCATGACCTACGAAAAGAATGTGGCAACATCACAGACGCTTGTGGAGGAATTGAATCAACAATGGGCTATTGGTCGGAAGATGACGAACTGAGCTTGGACAAGGTACCAAATGTTGCACGAATACCACAGCGTTTGAACAACCTCGCAATACGTATTGCAGAGGTGGAGTTCAAGTTCTCGATAATCACCAACTTGCTCGCTCAGCTGAAAACCCAGCTTTCACGCTCACCCAACAAGTGTTCCTCTAGTGTCACTGTCGCATTGCAAGAGCAGGTCGTGTACTTGCAGCAATGTACAGGGGATTCTGGGCGTGTTAACAAACGCTTGAGAGAGGGTGTTCAGTCTATGGTACAAACGGTACGTATTGACTTTGACGTGTTTCCCATCGGCCAAATCTCATGACTGTAGGTATACGCAAATCTCCAACAGAGAGACAACCATCTCAACCACCGTTACGGTGCCGATATGCGACTCATCACGGCTATCACCCTCATCTTCCTGCCTGGAACATTTGTCGCAACCTTCTTCAGTACCACGTTCTGGGATTTCTCTCCCGACAATAGAGGCCCGAAAGTGACTTATTGGGTATACCTGTACTTCGTGGTCACCATAGGCCTTACGCTCTTGGTACTCGTGGTATGGAGAAAGTTCAGTAGGCTGAAGCGATGGGCTGGGAAGGTGGTGCAAAGCGGGTGTCGAGTTCCGTTGCTGGGAAGACTGATAAAAGGGGAGAAGATGGATGATATAGAGCTCGGGCGGAAGGGTGATTGAGATGTCTTCACTCATAAAGTTTACCTCTCCGCTCGGCGTATGCTTGGAACGGCTGGACTTCAGGACCCTCTCTTCAGGTATAGCGCAATGGGAACTTCTTCAATCGTTATGACCATGTCAAGCTGGCGTTATCGTTGTTTCCCTGATACCTCAACCATTCTGGTTTGCATGCTCTGCCATGTACACTTTCTTCCACCTCTCATACCCCTGCCTGACACCAGTTCTCTCAAAGCCATCCCCAACATGACTATCATCTGTTTCATTCCCGCTTTCATGCGCATCTCCATCGACTTCCAAACCACTTTTCTCGCCTCTTGCGACCACCTTCTTAACCCACATCCGCACCACCCACCTGCCCACCACCAATCCCAACCCGCTAACTCCAATAATGAAAGGAATCAACTGCCCAACACTCGTCCACAGCTCACTCAATCCACTGACTCGATTCCAACGCAGCGTCAACTCGAGTTGCAGGATAACGACGATGTTGATGAGCAGATCGAGTATGACATAGTAGCCAAACTTTCTTCGGCGTTGCAGGATTGGTAAGGAGAAGAGACGAAGCCAATGATACCGAAGTCCATGGCGGTAAAGGTTTCTGAGTTTGAGAAGCTGAAGTATAGGTGATGGCGGCATACGTTTGAAAAGGCCCGTTGAGTGGATCGAGGAGGCGAGATTGTCGGAGGTGTGAGTAGATGACGAAAGCTTGTGGTGGGAAACGACATTTGATAAACGCTATGTAGCTGTATAGTTGACAGTGAAACCAGGATGGTGGTGCCGGTTTTCCGGCAGCTGCACTGCGGTATTTCTTAGGGAAGAGAATCGATCTCGCGATGACTGGGAAGGTGAGAGGTTTGCCTTCAGTGCTCATCTGATATGGACTTGCTGCAACGCAGTCTTGGATGTATAGCTCGCTCTCGTAGACTTCGTGGATGATGGAGAGGTCCGGTTTGGGCTCAGGAGTCTCGGAATGAGTATGGGACGATGATGATGAAGTTGGCGTTGTGGGAGATGACATCTCCTGGATACTGGTGCGGGACGATCGTTTGGAGTGTTCTTGGGAAGTGATGCGAGAAAAGCACTTCCACTCTGCTGTTCTTTGCGCCAGGGGATCTGAACGCGTGCGGACCAGGCTGAGCGGGCGGGCGGGTCCCAAACCCGATCTTCTGGGTAAACAGCGGGAACATAAAGCTCGAGAGCATCCATCATGCGATGGCCCTTGCTTCGAAACACCGTGCTTAGTACTGTCATCATCTGTGACTGTGTCCTTCTTCTCTTCGACTGTTTCTTTACCAAAGCTCGATCGCTGGGACTCCTCCCATGCCCTGACTGCCTCCACGAACTCCTTTCTCTTTTCCCTCACTTTCCAAGCAGTCCACGGTCTCAAGAACTCTACAACCACCCAATAGATCGTGCAAAGCAGCACGAAAAGACTCATAGCCATCATCACCGTTCTGGCCCAACCAAACAGATTCGTCTTGACCACATACATCATCAACCACGTACCGCACGGTGTCTTCTTCATGTCATCCAGTCCCGCCCACCAGAACCACACATGCAGACAGATATTCACCAAATTAACAATCTCGCACACCACTTTCCTTAGCAAGCTACCTCGAGAAAAGGTAGCTTTGCTGTACGAGGATTTGGCCCGCACACCCATCATACAACTCCATGCCAGTATCTGCAGCAACACGAATGCCTCCACGGCATATACTTCAGACGGGCTGGAAGTATAGATCAATGCGACGATGAGGATTGCGACGCTGAAGATGCTGACGGAGTCGCGGAGGACTTGGACTTCGGAAAGGAGAAAGTAGTTCGCAAACCAGACGGCGAGGATTTGTGCGTAGATACCGATTCGGATTCCGATACCGTAGATGTCATTGTTGCCCTCGAAACCACATGCTGGGTCTGCAGTCGCGTGGTTGAGCACGGGGGAGGGCGCGTTGTGCAGGTACATCAACGCTGATGCGTAGAAAGACGTCGGAAGATGAACAAGATGGTGATGGCTAGAAGGGAATAACGGAGACTACATGTTAGCAACTTCTGGTAGGCATCAATTTCGCGCTGCTGCGCCGCACGCTGGGTACTGTCTCTAAGCGCCCAGGTTCAGGCGTAGCGAAGACCTGAGGCAAGCCATTCGCCACAGGTGCAGGGAGTTGAAACAGCGAAGCATCGTTCAACAGCCGCGGGATACAAGCGAAAAGCATCGTAGATTGCGAGTTGCAAAAGCTTGCCTGCTTGTTCTGTACATACAGTAGAAATAGGCGATTTGGGTTTCAGAAGAAAGACGCGCAGGTTGAAAGTTCCAAATGTGCTATTGCTATGAGCAATTATCAACAAGGCTCACGAGCGATCGCTCTGTTCCCAAACTCCAAAAGTTGTCCGTCCTGCTGTGTTATGCTCGCTCAAAATGTCCCAAAACACCCCATGCCGATTATTGTTCCCTTATCGCTATCGTCATCTGCCGTCCGCGGTGCGTCTGCGCTTTCAAACGGGCGTGCGCCGTCATCGATCGAAGCCGTGCGCGGCTGTATGTGATGTCGTGATGTCGTCACATTTACATGACGGTGCAAGGGAGACAGCAGCAACTGCAGTCATCCGTGCTGATACAGCTGCACTTGCCGCCCTGAGGCTTCACGATGGAGCCAGCAGCCGAGGAAATGGAGGAGTTCGAAGCAGGCATTTTGGCGTATGGATATGTGTGAATCGCGTGGGTTTCAGCAGTCTGGTAAATCGGTCGAGGGTGGTTGCACTAGAACGACATAAGCAAGTTCCCCCAGACACAGGATCGGATCTGAACTTACAGTATGCGCGATGGAGGCAAGCGAAAGGTGAGGTTTGTTGTGAGGAACTAAAGGTGTATCGGAGGAGGCAAAGGGGAGATTAATACGGTCGCAGAGGGTTGTTCAGCCCTGCTTCAATGCTGCGCGTGGCGCTAGGCCAATGGCATGCCGGCGCTAGGGGACCCATGACGTCGCCCTCGTGGCAGTGAACGTGGCTAACGCCGCGCGTTCGGTCATAGGTTTGCGCGGGGCATGTGAAAAAATAGAAGCGCAAGAGAGGTATTGTGAAAATATGTATTGCAACGATCTAGATGGGGGAAGGGGTATTGCTAAACATGAGACGAGAGAAACCCATTGCTGTGTCTCGCTATGGACATGCAGATGATGTGCGCGTTACGTCTTTGATATCTTAGACGTCTCTCCAAGTCGGTTGACCCTTCTCTGCAAATGGCGTCTTGATAGCTGGAGTGTGTTAGCTAGATTTGAGAGAAATGTCTGCAGACTTACCATTACTGTCCCCGAACGGGTCATCATCATCCTCTGGTTCACTGTCTGGCTCGATACGCTGCTTGCCAGCCATAGCTGGGGGAGGCATAGGGATACTAGTTGGTCTGGGTGGCTTCGGGGGAGCAGACTCGTTTACACTCATATTAGCCATAGACGCTTCAGCAAGAGACACGTTGCCCTCCTCATTGTCGCTGTCACTGTCGTCATCGATGCTCTTGTCCATGATCTCAAACGCCATGAGGCCCTTGACTAGCTCATCGTTGGCATTCAGAAGCCCACCAATGTACTGTTCTGACTCGACCAAATGGATGTAGCGCAGAATCTGACGACGGAGCTGCTTGCACGTCTCGAAGCGTTGCATAACTTCCGGGTTGTCGCTGACACGCTGCTGCTCGCGGTTGATGAGTTGCAACCCATTCAGCAGGTTCGTGCTAGCCACGTTGGCCGATGCTATTGTCTCGAGCATCTGTCCTTTCTCCTTCTCCAGGTTGAAGGGCTGTCCTTTGGTTTTCTTCTTGTCTTTCTTGTCCCTCTTAAAGAGTGAGGTAGTTAGAAGAGCACTCTCAGCGCCAAGTATGACGGGAGTGGTAGTTCGTGCAGATGACGCATGGGATGGCTCCGGTCGCCTGTTTCTGGGAGGGGATTGTGAATGCTCCTCGCGCTCACGCGCAGCTTCGGCATCTTGTTGTCGCACAATCCGGGATTGCTGTGGCTGAGGGCGCTTGGTGCGAGGAAGCTCTTTGTGTAGTGCTGCTATCCGCTCAAGGCCAGGCGTTCCCTTGTATGCAACAGCCCATCCTCGGAACAAAATGTTGGCCTTCTGTCGTACTTCCGCATCTACTGTGTCATCTCTAGCCAGGATTCGCAATCGCTCGAGAAGTGGCTCATCCGCGAACGCCTTCTGGAACCTGGTACCGGCATTCTGGATTAAAGCATCTAAAATGACAAGGGCGCGGATTTGGCGATGCACATTGCCGTACTTGCTATGAAAGGATTAGAACCTGTCGCATTACGGTAAGATCCTGGCTTACAGCTTCTTTCGCAAAGCTCGTGCTGCTTCTGTAGGACCAGATGCCTGGATGCGAATGACTTCGATTAGATCAACGACGCCACCAACATCCTGTGTTGATTAGCACGTTATATGCAACTCCCAAGGGTTAACTTACATTCTCCTCATATTGCTCGCTCGTCAATCGATCGATCTGGACCGTGACAGCCGAAAACGCGTGCTTCTACGTTGTAGCCACAGCTTTAGTACCTTGTGACAGCATTCAAAGAAACACAAAGGGCAAGGATTCTCGAAAATTGGAAGATCCGCGTATGCTTTCGGGTCCTTGTGGTGATGCAGCGTTCTGCGAGGGGGTTCGACTGACGGCAAGCTTGAAGGCAAGCTTGAACTGGACTGGCTTGTGCGGTACAAAGGAAGTGCTTCGAGTTCAGAAGAAGCAACACTGTAAGATGTAGAGGTTCTATGAAGCGTCTCGCCATCGAGAAGACGTTCTCCGTCAAGCTGAGAAGTGTGGAAAATCATGACTGAAGAAAAGAGTGGTTACGATAAGGGTGGGCTAAAGGGAAGTATCGAAAGACAGTGTGTGTGAAGTCTCGAGATTCTTAAAGAGAGATCGGTCTGAAAAGTAACTTACAGGCATCGTACGTTTGTCGCTTGGTGTGACCCTTCAGGGTAAGTACCTGCTATATTTGGGGGTCGAAAAAGCAACGCACCTCCGAACAGGATGTTTGCTTGGTTGTCAGAACAAATCTGGACAGAACCAGGGTCTGTTGTTTGGACCACGGTCTGGGAGAGGTCGGAGGACCGGTCTGGAAGCAGAGAGCCGGCGTTACAGATAAGAATAGAACAGTCGGGTTTAGACGAGCATACGCGGGCAAGTCGCACAGTGTTTATAGAGAGCGAGAGATGGTGGCCAGGCTTCGAAGCGAAAGTCTAAGTAGTAATGGTTGCCTATGTGCTGGGCACGCGATATGTGAATGAAGCTCCATCTTGATACCCCGCAGTGGACGCCAAGCTATCCCTAGGTACCCAAGTGCAGTACATACAACCCCCCAAAACCAAGTGCATATCTGATGATGATTGCCATCGTTACTGAGATGGCTTTCACAATTCTTCTATATACATCTCCAGACTCGGGAGCAAAAAGCGACGAGATGGACATCTGGGTTATGGTTGAATTTCAGACGCAGTACCTACTAGGACTTCAATCATAAAATGAGAGTATGCGGGCTTGTTGACAACGCATATCACCAAATCCATTTGGTCAATCACGGTGTGCCTGTCTGTAATTGTACCTACCATGCCAATACCGCCGGTCCACGGTCGATGTGCGGCTGCGTAAGGCCCCGAGGAAGTCACAGCCCACCGCGCGTCGCGCGACTCATCCCACCAAACTTCTTCACCTCACCTCCTTCACTGCGCTTCCACACCGTGCGCTTCGCATCGCTGAAGTCACGATGCATCCGGCAAATGCGCTGTGTCATGGTGGAAACGCGGGGATGATGGGGGAAAGGAATGGTGATGACGCGTGAGAGGCCCGAAGCGCGCTCACTCGCCTTTTCCTACTACGCATTCGTCTTATTCTCTACCGCCTGAACTAACATGATGTATGCAGGTATACTCACATTCATTCGTCCACGTCTAGTTTCACGGCTATCAATCAGTCTTCCACACAGTCCCTGACACCTCCCTCGTCGACAGCAATACCTGTCCAGCAGAACCAGGCCCGGCGAAGAGCGGCCGTCCACGCACCACGGCGACATAATTCTGCTGTCGCACAGTATCTTGGCCTTGGTAGTGCGAGAGAGCCGACGCACCTCGAGATTTATGCTCCCTCAACAGCAACATCACAGAGCCTGCCTCCAAAGCCGGCAGGAAAGCGGCCAAGGTTATCCACCCATGCGAACACAGCAGATGGCAGTCGAGTGAACGCACAGGGAAGGGCATCTCTCGACCAGCGTCGTGTGTCAGAGAACTTTCGGGCAACCAAGTCTGCACGCAGTTCTGCAGCATCTAAAACCAAGACTTTGCTGTCCAGGACTACGCAACCAGTGTTCGTTGATGGTGCACAAACCCAAAGATCGACAGTAGACGGCGACGGATTGACAATTTCACACCAAGACCGTACGAGTCAAATCTGCAACGTAACAGATCAAGGTTTCGCAAGCCCTGAAACACTGCGAGATGTTAGCCAAGATACGGTGGCCACATTGCCTATGCAACATCCCCCTGGTGCACGTTCGTTCAGTCTCGAAAGTGACGACTTCGATGCCAGTGAAGCTGAACACGTAGATTTAAATCTAGTTCCACAGCAAACCGGACTCTCGTCTTTCGTGGAAGACGATTTTGACTTTGACATCGAAGATGACGAGCTGCTCACATTGATATCTGAGATTGGCGGCAAGTGCCCTGACTCTGCAAAACATGCCTCGAGGTACCTTGTGCAGTCCAACAGCAAAAACGATGACGGGCTACAGCACAAGCCAGGCTCATCTGCGGGTGCTCCCATCATGTCCGATGAAGTTCATACCAAGGAGCATCCTCGGCCAATATCGAAGCAGTTTACTTCTCCCGTCACTCTGAAGACGCGCCTACAGGCCTCGTGTCGCGACTCAGGCTCCTCGAAAACTCGAAAACCAATTGCTAGATCATCATTTCCTAAAGCTGTTCGTGATCGCTCGCCTATCATCGGTCTCTCGTCAAGTCTGCAGCTCAAGACATGCTTCCGCATCGGCGAGGTGATTAGTCAGAGTCACCAGGCATCTAAGTCGGGAAAGCACATCATGATCGAGATGTATGCCAGAGTACTTGCTTCGGAGCGGACTGAGACGGAGCAGCAATTCACATTCTGCGACCTCTTCCATGCCAAACCGCCTTACATCAAGGGAAAGTACAACGCTGCCATCTGGAAGTCGGTGCAGCTGTTCGAGTACGATGGCAGACGACTTTTACAACAAGGGCGGATATGCCGGTGCATTGGTACTCCGAAGCGCGAGGACAAGGCATGGACCATGACGGTTCTGAACGTCTGGGAAGCAACATGGGAGGACATTGAGTGGGTGCACGGTATCGTGGACTTTTAGCAACATTGTGAAAGAAGTGTTCAGGGGTATGCAGGAAGGGGTGATTTATGGGTGATCTAAGCGCCATGGAGAACATCATGGCCGCAAGTGTGTGAGAGTAGTTAATGTGTAGCAATGTATTATACTCGATGCATATAACAGGCAGTTCGAAAATTATCAGGTTTCAGTGAGTTTGAGGGACAGTTCTTGCTGGTAATAGGCTCAGCGCATGGTTCACCCATGATGATGGCTTACACGTGACGATAGGCCATGATTAACCGCCCCGCGTACGGGCCATTGCCAGTTCCACCAATTTGACTTTGCTCACAGCACGTTGCTGGGAGAATGAGGCTTAACAGTTCTCCTGCCAAACTAACCATTCGACGTAGTGTTGACGGCGACCATGACGACAGACATCGGTAGCGAACACAGTACCGCCGACGAGCGCGGAGTAGCCATGATGGAGACTCACCCTCACCTGGCGACAACGCCGCCAAAGACGAACTCGCCCAAAGCACGGTCTCTCTCGGACAGCACGCCCCGTCTTGAGCCCTCTCCGAAATTCCGTGAACCCGCACGCATGTCCAAAGATGACCAAACCATCGTCGCCAGCCCCAGCACACCGCGTAGACCAGACTTCCTCTCGCGAGGCCTTTCTCTGCAGATGCCGGCGCGAGAGTCGCCCATGCCCAGTCCCGCACACTTCGCTGCTCGTGTGCCCCTCTCGCCACAGCTAGATTCACGCAATACCTACGCTTCGCCCGCTTCTGTGCTGCCCCGACGGTCGCGCGGTGCTGAGTTCTCGAGAGCTTGCACCAACCTCCACCATTCGACGCTTCCCGATCAATCCTCGCCCGATTCCTCGCCGACCATCACCCAGAAGGGTATTAAGATTCCGCCGCGGAAGCCTCGCTCCAATTCAATGCTACTTGACTCGCCGAATGTGAGCATGCAAGGGGGCTGGAGTCATGGCGACAGAACCGCTCCTTCAAGCTCAGTCGGCAGCATCAACATGATGGGCTCAGAGGACTCCAGTAGCTCCTCTGATGAGATCGATCCACTGGACCCCGAGGACAACGACGATCCCATGATCACGACCCCGCAAGCGAAGACCAACACCCTCTTCCCAGGGCTCAATACTGGGAGCAACGTTTGGTCAAACTTATTCTCACCTGGTGGACAACCCAACTTTGCAAGTATGCATCGAGCGAGATTGCGCAAGGGTCGAAGCCGAAAGAGCTCGAGCTCAGCCAGCGGACACAGCTCCATGGCAAGTCCTGGGCCAGCGTCACCGCCCAACGGTAAAGACACGGGATACTTCGCGCGCGAAGCGGCTATGCGGAAAGCAGGATCGCGACGACAGAGCCTCTCGCTCTTCGCCAACGATCTTCACATCTCATCCGGTAACGACAGCGGCGACGAGGGTGGTAATATGCCCCAGACGCCGGGCGTGGTGAGACGAGTGGTCAACCGGAGGGGCAATTTGCTGGTATGCATTTTTCCATCACTACAACTATGCAAGATACTAATTCTACCAGCCAAAGTCGAGACAATTCGGCCGCATCCGAGCGGAGCTGTTCGAAGAAGCCGCTCCAGTCGATAGCGAGTTCCGCCGCGAGGCTGAGATCATCCGACAAGTCCGAGAAAGCGACGTGGATCTAGAGCGGCCCTCTGGAACGGCGCACTCATCTCCCAATCTATTGCCTACAGTTCCAGGGCTGGATGGCCCACTAGAGGGTGTCCCAGAAGAAGGCAGCGAGAGCAACATGAGTCTAGACGGATCGACATCCAAGGGACTTTTCGGTGCATTTGGTAGTCTTCACAGTGGTCGGACCTCGATCAGCAACGGCTTCTGGAATCAACGCGCCGCACATACTCCTCCGCCATCCTTCCCTCGTGCAGAGTCATCCGCAATGAGCGAGGACATGAACATGGACTCGCCAACTATTGGTGGTACTGGTGGAGCATCCCGAGCGTCTACACCAGGTCCAATGCAGCCCCCCACAGCAGCCGAAGCTTTGAAAAAGTCGAATAAGCGCCGGCGAGACGACGACTTTGACGAAGCCTCAATGAAACGCCGTGCAGTTTCACCGGGCCTCAGCGTTCACAATAGCCCAGTCATCTCGCAATCTCCTGCACAGAGGGATAGTACTTTTTGGGGCACGACTGCTAAACCCAGCCGCGAGACGTCGATCAGCGGTCAGTCGCATGGTGAGCGTTCGAATAGTGGAGGCAGCATGAGCATGACGCCAACACTGGGCCCTAAGCGGATAGGTCTACAGGGTATGACGGATACCAATGACGGGCTGATGAAGATGAGCATCGAGTGATGGCCAAACTTGACTTCTTGGATGATATTTGTAGCATTGAGCATGATTTAGCGCGGCGTTTGTGGGTTAACGAGGCCAAAGATGGTTGCCTAAACGTACAAAGATACCCATTGTCAATTTTTCGAGCTGGATATGAAATATGAAATGCGAACATCTTCTAAGGGCACCACGATGTTGGCATAGTTGCTCTCCGCAATTGCACATGTGAAGTGGAGCTGGCCCCTGCCCCACTAAGCTCCTGCGCCTCGACTTCCGCCCGCAGCGTCGACAACGCGCCAAACAATTGAGACGACCATAGAAGCATACCCGCCAACTGCAGCATAGAGAAATCGCAGCTATGTCACGAACAGCAGCTCTATCCTCTTTCATTGACAGTGCGCCGCCCGGCGAGGTATGTCTCTCACAACCACAACAGAGCTCCCACCAGTACACCTACTAACAACACCTCAGCTCGCCGACGTCACCAAAGCAATCAAGTCAATCCTCGGCGACGACTCCGTCCAAAACGAACTCTCGCCCGCCTTCCAAAAGTACAACGAGGAGCAATTCACCACAACGAAGCTTCCCGGCGGCAGCACCGAGGTCTTGGTCAGCCAATACAACTCGCTAGGCGACGGCAGATACTACGACATCGACACACAGAGCTCCTTCGACTTTGACCATGCGACAGGCAAGGCGAGCGCAGTCCAGAGTTATGTAGTAGAAAGCGCACAAGAGGACCTCCTGTACGCTCAACCCCTCCCCAATAACTATCGGCTACAAAGCAACACCCATGCGAAAGTTTAACCTAACATGCCTCAAACAGAAAGAGCCTGAACAAGTCCCTAAGCACCCACGCCTCAGAACACTACCCCAAATCCTCTCACGGCGTCTACCCCGTCCCGTCCTCGCCCTCATCCCTCGCCATCATCACCGTCGCAAACAAGTACTCGCCCACAAACTACTGGAACGGGCGCTGGCGCAGCTCCTACATCTACGACACGTCCTCCGGCTCCGTCACAGGCAGCATAAAAGTCGACGTGCACTACTACGAAGACGGAAACGTGCGTCTGCTCACCACCAAGGAGGTGAGCTTGAACGTAGGCGGTAGCGCGACGGGGACCGAGGTGATGCGCAAGATTGCTGCCGAGGAGAAGAAGTACCAGGAGGATCTCAACAAGGCGTTTGGCAGTCTGAGTGAGGGCGCGTTCAAGGCGTTGAGGAGGCAGTTGCCCATTACGAGACAGAAGATTGAGTGGGAGAAGATTAGCGGGTATAGGCTTGGTCAGGATATTGGTGGGGGGAGGAGGTGAGATGGTGGATGGGGGTGTTTGGTTGGTCGGTCTATCGTACGGGGTTG
>JAESFQ010000235.1_pt1 | contig 19789 bp, 24 predicted proteins | sample 9269431 | NCBI WGS metagenome assembly JAESFQ01 (sample SAMN14502588, study PRJNA617103) | algae metagenome | isolation source: Plectolyngbya sp. WJT66-NPBG17 and co-occurring heterotrophs from well... | place: USA: Mojave Desert, Joshua Tree National Park, California | collected 2006-08-06
GACAGCTCGAATGCCGTTTTCAGTAGTAATCTACATGTGCAAAGACGGAAAAAGGCACCAGCCAGCCCGGGGAATGTTGGCCGTGTCCTCGCAAGCGACACCTACCCCATCATCATGTGTGACATCAGTCGAACTGATTGGCATAAGCCTACGTTTACAAAGGCCGCGTGTCCAATCTGCCTTGTGCAGGTGAGCACCGAGTATAAACTCAGGTTCTACTTTGATCAGTACAGGTTGAAGTCAGGGTTTCGGGATCAGGCAGCTGAGGCCAAGACGTGGTGGATAACGGTGGACGAGAATGCTTCAGCGGACATGTTCGAGACGTGCTATTATTGTAGGTGCAGAAAGCTAAGTGATGGCAGAAATTGCTAGTCATGTCAGGGTTTAGGGCTAGCGAAGGTTCTATCGAGAAGGTTTTCTCCTTTACGTCAGATGGTAGGCGTGGGTGAAATGCATTTGCGGCTGTTACGAATGGGGCTGGGGTGGAGAGCTGGAAGAGGCTGGGCAATACATTAAGCATTCCACTTTGCAAGCCGTCTCACCAACGCACAACGGGCCAATATGAATGCAGCGAACGGGTGCAGGGGCTGGGCAGTGGCCGGAAGCGCGGAAGGACTTTATCGAATTGTGATGATCCAAACGCAGTGCGTCAGGGCCGACAGTGCGTAGGAGGCGTACCGCGCGCTCCAAGGTGGTCAAGCTGCCGCGGGGATCCACGTCTTCAAGGGCCATGACGGAGCCTGTTTCGAGGCCCAGATGGCACAGGACCGAGAAGAAGATGGTGATGGCGATTCGGGGCCATGGCGAAACAAGGCTTATTGAGCCTCCTGCCGCGGATCGCTCGTGGCTAATGGTTCAGTAGCCGCAGATTGGCGTGGGTGCAGATCTGAGGCAGCCACCGGGATGCAGGATTAGCAACACGGAGTCTTGGTCGGCGCAGCTGACGCGTTGATCCTCTTTTTTTCTCCCCCAGCGCAACAGGCAATGCTGGATGGCCGACGAGAAGGGCATGGGGATGCGTGCAATGGTGAATGGCCCACGGCGGCGTTTGAGGTCGCGTGTCTCAGGGCGGGCTGGGTGGTGTCGCAGCATCGGGCGCAGAGCATGGCGGCTCGTGATGTCATGTGTTGTTGAGTATGGCGCGTCGTCGTCTCTGCCCTGGCGCGGCATCGCTCGGACCGGCGCCACTTTTGGCCCATTTCGTGACGCATGTCTGAAAGTGTTGACACCTCGTCCAACCCTGGCCACTCTTTTGCCGTCCACTCATCATCGACCCTGGCTGCATGTCCCTCGCTCCCCCATTTCCTGTGATAACTTCCCCTGCGCTCGTTTTCTAGATTGCTAGTCCGACTTTACTTTCCGCTGTTTTTTCTACCATTTGCATTCGTTTGCACCGGACGGCCTCGATCCGCACCCATGTTCTCCTCCTTGTGCGCCAGCAGTCTGGCTATACTCTCGTTACCCGCCGTGCGCCTTGCCCTCGCCCAGTCCATCTCCATATCCCTAGGGAACAGCCCGCCCGATGGCGCCTCCGACTACCTCGACCCTTCGTATGCAGGCTTCGGCATTGAGCCCTCGAACCTCTTCTCCTTCACCGGCAAGGAGCAGACGAATCAATTTTCCATTAAGCTACTACAGAACCTCGCAGACTACTCGGGCGCGCCGCCTCACATTCGGTTAGGAGGAAACACGCAGGATTACATGGTGTTTCAATCGTCCAACGCACAATTCGCCTGGACCTCGAACAAAGACTCGACCGCACAGGGTGCTATTGCTGCCGATTCCATGATCATTGGGCCCAATTACTTCGCAGCGCTCGACCGCTTCCCCAAGGACACCCCCGTGACCTTTGGACTCAACATGGCCTACATGGATGACGACTACGCCGATCAGATTACTGCATTGGCCCAAGCTGCCATCGATGGCATGAAGAACGTCAAGCTCTACTCCTTTGAGATTGGTAACGAGCCCGACCTGTGGCTGCAGAACTCTTTCCGCTCCGCGCCCTGGGATGGAAAAACATATACAGACCAGTGGTTGGACCGTGCCGAAGTTGTATACGAGCGTGTGCTTAAGGCTGCCGGCCTACCGTCGTCCTTCTTCGAGGCTCCTGCGACTGCGTCCACTATTGGAACTACTTTTGAGATTGCGCAACTCGTAGACGATGGCATCATGGAGGGTAGGAACGGTGATAACTTCCTGGCCACCTGGAACCAGCACGACTACTTCTATTGTATGTTACGTCTCCCTCGATCCGCTTGCCCAACTAACATCCTCCAGTCATTGGAGTTACGCCCACACCCCTTACCCTCGACGACCTCATGGACCTCGATGCTACCAACACACAGTTCAAGTACTGGGAGAAGCAGGTCGGCATCGCCCTTAAGACAAATCACCCCTACGTTTTGCGTGAGATGAGCTCTGTTGGCCCCATCGGCATGCCCGGCGTGAGCGACACATTCGGCGCTTCTCTCTGGACTCTCAACTTCTTCCTCTACGCAGCATCCATCGGTATCTCGTCCGTCCAGATGCACATGACCGACAACTCCAATGCCAGTGCCTGGTCGCCTATCCCCATGTATGGTCGTGACACCTCATTCGTACGACCACAGTATTACGCCCATGCCGCCGTCGCACAGATTGTTGGTAACGGCAACGGAACCACACAGATTGCATCTCTTACCACAAGTAACGTAGGTGCCGCGTACGACGGCCGCATCCGTGCGTACGCCGCCTACGCAAACGACAAGCTCCAGTCCATCACTTTGATCAACAGCAAGAAAGCCGATGCGTCTGTATCGAACAAGGGCAGTTTCACCTTCAATCTTAACCTAGGCTCTGCGAACGCCAACAAGGAAGTCTACATCTCTTACCTCACAGCCCCCGGTGCAGACTCCCAGTCAGATGTCACATGGAATGGCATGAAGTATGACGACATTACCGGCGCGTCCTCCGTTGCTGATAATACCGTCACAACAACCACAGCCGACGGCAACGGTCGAATCTCTGTTCCTGTCCGCGACAGCCAAGCTGTAGTAGCAAACATTGGCTTCCAACTAGGCTCTACCGCCGTCCTCAAACCAGATGGCACACAGTCAAAGAAGAGTAATGCCGCTTCGACCTCGATCGGCAGTGCCGACTACGCCGTTTTGAGCGGTCTGTTGGCCATGATGGCGGCGTTTATCACCGCGTAATGGCAGGGGTAGCGAAACATGATTTCCTTTGTTAATCAACCTAAGCATTATGGAAGTGCATATGCATTATGACGGCGTTCTTTCTGCGATAGAAGGCTTCTCATCCGCATCTCTCATGGTCAGGATATTCCGCCTCATTGCTCCGTTTGGGATTTGGGTTTATCGCTTACGGGAGGGGGACCATTAATGACGCGCGACACAAGACAACTCGTCTTTTCTTTTTTGGTTTGCAAGGGTAGGATAGGCGCATGAAGGCGCTGGGAGTGTACATACATGGTTTTCATTGTCTCAAAGACGTACATTTCGTACCCTGATATCTAGATGCTAGATTTCTAGAACTGCAACATTATGCTCGATGCCCTTTTATTACTGCATTCCCTCTGTTGGTGGAAACTATGTGATAAACGAACCTGGCAAAAAGCAACTGCATTACTTTGTACGTGTCAGATCGTCACGAGAAGGCCATGTTAAGCTTTTCAGGCTTTCTGTCTTACCGCTGCATCGGGGCTCGGGATTACAGTAGGAACTGTTGCCGCGCCGCTTCCGGCGCGCGTGCGTGGCGAGCATCGTGGGTGGCCCTGCGTTTGATATTTCCTCGCTAAGTCTGAGGCAAAAGATCGCTGCATACAGGGGCTAAATGCCTTTGTGTTATGCAGGTGAAAGCATGGACGGTTGTTCAACAAATGTGCGTTGGCGTTATGACTCTAGCTTAATGCAAAGAAAGAACTATGGGAGAAGACGCGATCTAGATGAAGACATACGATGGCACAACGAGTGGTTGACTTCTGAACATTTCACAATCAAGACAGTCAGCTTTCATGCACGCTCAAAGAATTGTTGGTATGCCCCCCTCAGACGAGGCGGAATGCTTGCATTGGTCTAGGGCGAATGTCGTATTCGAGAGCAGTTTTCATCGTTGTGATGGGGTGGATATAACCACAACGTCGATATGAGCCTGTAGAACCGTCCGCGACTAAGCAAAGGCATTCCAGGATGACTCTATCATTGTCTGACGTATTCCACTCCCACTCTGCGTTAGGCGACCACTTCAAAGGGACACCAAAGGGCTGGGTCGTGAAGTTTGTTTCAGTGGTATCCCATTCGATGCTCAAATCCGTCTTTTCGTGCTCACGGGTCACAGACGAGAAATAAGCCCAGGTGCCCAAATCGGATAGTTTAAATGGAATACCATGGACGATGACAGCGGAGTTGTTGGAGTTCATCAAAGTATGCTTCGGCCAGGAATCGTCCTTTTCTCGACGCGGAGGCTACGTGGCCTTGCACGCTGATCCATGACCAAGTCGGCCATGAAGTACTGCGATGTGGACGACATGTGTCGTGGAGAATATGCCATAGTAAACCGATAAGTAGATGCTCCTTCCACAGCCCCAGTACGTTCGTCCAATTCATGCGCTGTGAATAGTGGGTTACCAGACCTGCTATCGCTGGTAGTCTATCACCGGGAAAGGTAAGATGGCAGCCAGTAAAATCGAAAAGTATCTTGGTCCATTTCTTCAGAAGCGGGTCAGCTAGAAGCGTTCTTGATTCTGGCGACTCGAAGCCGTCTTTTTGGTGTAGTTGTTGCAATACTTCGCCATCTTCCATTTCTGGATACACAAGGGCTTTGAAGTGGGCCTCTAGGCCACCATGGTTCGTATCGGCCTCTTTCTCAAACACGGTATCGCACTCCCAGAATAAACTGGAACCAAAATACAATGTGCGTCGTGACAGAGCCCGCTCTTGGAACGCCCAGCCGCGCGAGTTCAGAACGCTATTGGAGAAACAGATATACTGGTTCACGACACTGGGAGCACTATACCCAAGACTACGGCCATTACGCTGGTTCCACGTGCGGTAATATCGACATCCTTGAAAGACCAACAGATCACGCCGCGCAAACATTCCGTCTGTGGCACGTGCCCCTCCAAGCGCTGCAATGGTCAATGTAGCGTTGCGATAAACATCGCACACAGTTTTCGCCTCTCGCTCCCAGTCATGGGCATCGTCTTGTAATATGCAGAGGCTATCCACCCATAGAAAGCGGGACCCGAGCCTATAGGCCACTCCAATGGCATCTTGGATCGTGAGTGCAAGTTGGTCGAATGGTATCGAAGTTTTGAACGCCGCAAGAGTTTTTGTAGTAGTGGACAACAAGTTTGTACCACCCCAGCAATAGCTCAATGCAAAGTAATGTGCCCCAGCTGTCGATTCCACCAGTCTTACTTCATGGGGACCTCTAATCTCAATTAGACGCGTTGGAGCTTTGGGTGATGAGCCATGATGGCATTTGGGATGTGATTCCAAACAGTGCTGAAGCTATAACTTGCAACGTTCCAAACATTCGTCAGAACCCATGTAAATGCTCCGACAGAAGGCATGTGGTGGTTTGGAAGTACTAGGGTGGCGTACAAACAATGTGACGTAAGAATTCCCGAGCTCATGACAATCAGTCAAAATGATCCCATGGGTTGCCCCATAATCGTCCTCATAACATCTTCTATCCTCATTTCCCTTCGTACCTGCAGAGACTAGTGACCTCGAGCATAAAAGATACGAATAGATGCTCTTAGAAGGAAGTGTTGGCATAGTTGCTCCGTTGGAGCGCTGTGTTTCTCTCAACAACAACGTGCACACGTAGCAACCTCTAACGGCCGAGTCGAGCAGAAGACCCACGTCAACTTTGAGTTGCCCTTCCATTGTAATATCGGACTCTGTCACTCCATCGATCGAGATCTTTGGCGTATCAGGAGTATTTCGAAGTAGGTCCTCGCACCGTTGACACAAAAAGTCAAAAGTTGCCTCAACGGTAAGTTCGTACGACTCGCGCTCTTTAACGCCGACAGGTATGAAGGTAGGATCACAGGCCCACGGAACAGGTCTGGGAAGCGGTGATAGCTTTGGTGGTTCCATGGTATCTCAAAGAACCGACATCCATCAAATTTACTGGTTGTAGAGATGTGTGTGCAAAACGGTTGAGGTGAACAGACGTTGGCGACTGTGCCATGCAACCCCCTGCAAGATCATTGTCACATGGCATCTGCAAGATATGGAACTTCTACATATCGCTTCTAACGAATCCGGGGAAGTGTTTCATTTTTCTCATTTTTTCTAAAGCGAATACACCAGATGTGGATACATGGATTCGGTGCGCTGACTTTGGTCACAAGGACCATGACGTCAGGGCCATCGGTGCGCCGAGCCTCGACCTTCACACATTTTTGCTCGACGCTTGCGTGCCGATTGTCCGAGATCTGACTACTGGGCTGCCTGTCTTTCTTCTCATCAGGCGCGTAGATACCAAGATCGCCACTAATCACAAGACAAGCTCGCCGTGGGGCAGCATGACGAAACGCGTCCGGCACCCTTTCCGAAATGTTTGGGAAGCAGGTGTCATGCATAGCTGGGAACTTGTACTACCTGAAGCGTGGCCCCGCCTACTCAACACCTTGTCGCATACTTGATATCCATGATGAAAATGCGATTCCGCGACAAAACCCATGCCAAGTACGAGGATAATGATGAGAAGCCCCCAGAAGAAGTCGGGCTGGGCGATCGCATGGTGCATTTCACATGGTATGTCTACGCGCTCAAAGCATTCGGATAATGAACTCACATTACCACAGGGCATGGTTCGCGTGTACCATGTCCACAGGAGCACTAGCTGTGGTTCTAGGGAACACCCCAAACAAATTTACTGGCCTGCAAACCATTGGCAAGGTTGTTTTCATGTTCGACCTTATACTCTTCACCGTCTTCAACCTGTGCATGTTCGTGCGATTCATACTGGCCCCTCGGAAGCTACTTGGATCGCTGCACCATCCAGTCGAAGGTCTTTTCTTCGGCACGTACTGGGTATCCGTCGCCCTCATACTGAATTGCACATACATATATGGCAATCCATCAACTGGATCATGGCTCACCAAAGCGCTCGAAATCACCTTTTGGATGTACTGTGCAGCAGCTTTCATTGTCGGCATCGTCCAGTACTCGCTTTTCTTCCGATTAGAACGCCTTGATGTTGCCGACGCAGTACCAGCATGGATCTTTCCAATTTATCCATTGCTTGTTGTAGGCACGCTGGCTGGCACTATACTTCCCGGTCAGCCTGAGACGCCCAGCTGGAAGATCTTCGTCGGAGCAGTGTTCTTCCAAGGACTAGCTTGGGTCGTCTCCTTCCTGATGTATGGCCTCTATATGCAGCGTCTGATGACAAGTTCTCTGCCCTCTCCCACTACTCGACCAGGAATGTATGTATCTGTTGGGCCAGCAGGTAAGTCGATACCCCATGGGCGTTTGTTTCTTTCAAGATTACTAATAGCAACAGGTTACACTGCTGCCGGTCTCCTCTCCCTCGCGAACCAAGCGCCGTCGCTCATCTCCGCAAACTACTTTACAGACATATCAGTCCCAGACGGCGAAATTGTACGCATCATCGGCATCATGTCGGGCCTCTTCATAATACTCTTCGCGTACTGGTTCTTCATCATAACAACCATTGCCGTCATAGTGGGATCACGTAGGATGTCGTTCTCGTTGAACTGGTGGGCATTTATTTTCCCCAACGCAGGACTTACGCTTGCAACAATACAGGCAGCAAAAGTGTTAAACAGCGAAGCCATCAACGGTGTCGCGAGCGCCTTGACCATTCTGCTGGTCATCATGTGGTTTGTCACGGCAGCCTTCTGCATTCGTGCCGTATACCTTGGACAAATCTTGTGGCCAGGAAAGGACGAAGACAAGACTATGGTCAGGCTGGGTTGGGGTTGGCAGAGTAACAGAGGGGATCCAGAGGCTGGTAAGATCATGGCTTGATGTTTAGTGTTGAAGGGATTGTTGGTTGTTGGGTGAGGTGTAAAGTTACTAGAGCTTTGTAATGCTATCACGATACCCCCTTGAACTCCGAACTGCTGTGCAAGAATAAACTGACCCAGTCGCGAATGAGGCTGGTCCAGACAAGCCCAACTAATTCGGGACACGTATACGAGGTGCACAAGCTATGCTCGTTGTGATGCTAGCCATGTGGACGGTAGGGATTGGGTTTCCGAGGCGATACGGAATCTGGGGTGCGTTGGCGCGTTCTGGCTCCGTTTAGTAGCCTTGGTGCACCTGCCACATGACCTCGCATCGGACGGACAAGTCGCATCGAGCGGAATTGCTTGGATCCAAGGATTCCCGCCCTCGTCCTTTCTGCAATGGTGGATAGCCCTTCTCCACAGGAGGAAAGCTTTGTTACAGAGCGCTATCGTGCTTTCCCGCGGACATTGCGAAGCCTACCCAGAGTGCGATAATGATGATTTCCACTCCCATGGAAAGCTGGCCAGGTATGCATCGTACTTGGTGCACGCTCGTTATCGTACGCTACTTTGTCCAACAGTAGTAGTCTACATTCAGAGGCGAAATGTGTCGCGACTCGTTACTAGCCAAGTGCCACGGTTCAACAGAAGTACACAGAACCACACAGAAGCTCTCGGCTGCATTTTCGGAAGCGCCTAGGGTTGCCCAGCCCAGTCGTCCAGCAGTAAAAACATGACTAGCCGGCATCGTAAAGTGTAGACTGGAAACGCAAAATGTTCGTCCGCAATTCTGCAATGTCTGCAAGCATCAATTGTGGAAGCACTCGGCCAATATTGACGGCCGGTGCGATGCAAGCCCCGAACGCGACCCCAGTCATCGGCCGGACATAAATCTAAAACTCTAAAAAGTGAACAATCGCAATGTCTGCAAACGCCGATCTTCCGAAACGCAGCCTCCTTCACGATACTCCCTTATCTCCCTCCAGCTCAACACCATGCATCATGCCCCCGTCTAGAATTACACAACGATAACAAAATGCATGGTCTAGACCTCGCGGACTAGGCAGCTTGGTCTGGCTAAACTGCGAATGGCGCCGTCTACGCGCTGCTTGGCCGGCTGGCGGAGAGGAAATTGGTGCGGGGCCGCCTTGTCAACGCACACATGAACCACTTATCGCCGCTCGTCGGACACAACGAAGCGGCACAGTAAGCTACTCGGGGAGACTGCCACGCGTTAATCACGTCGTCGGCCGAATCAGCGCCTTGGGCTGACATGGCGGAGCTGGCGTCAAGGCATCCCTGTATGGTAGCGTGCTATAATTGGCTGCGGAAGTGGGAAGAATGGATCATGCGATGCTTGGGTCGTCGGGGATAGGGTTTTGGGTTGGTGGTCTGGGTGGGTGCATGGGTGGAGTTGGGGTTTGGGATGCCGCATGAGCAATGGCATTCTCAGGTGAGCGTGGGAATCTGGCACAAGTATATAGATAGGTAGTATTCCCCACATGAAGGTGAAGACATTACATCGCAGACTTCCTGTATCAGACTTCATTAACATCGTCTATTCCTCGAGTATATTCAGACACTACCACTCTACTACTACCATCATACCAATCTCGAATGCAACCCATCCTACCAACGACAATGTCTTCACCCGCAACCCAATACGTCTACGTCCCCAACCTAGTCGGAGGCCAGATGCTCCGCATCCCCATTGAAGACATCGAAGCAGAGGGCCAGATCTCCATTTCATATCAACCCATCGCGAGCCCAAAGCTGTCCTCACGATACGTTCGTAGCGCATCGCCATCACCGAGCGTTGAGAGCGTCGACGACACCGAGGAGTGATAAGCTCATACCAAGGCGATGCATGAAAGACGAAGAAATGACGGCAAAGCCTTGCACTGGTCTGCAGTCCAGCAAAGGCGGAACCTGCAGCGGACATTATTGCCAAGCAGCTTAGTCGCAGCCTCGACTACACGGTTCACCCCCACGAGTCGAAACCATGGAGGACTGACATCATCGTCCCCATATCCTTACTGCAATCGCAACATTTTCTTCCGAAATGACGACAATCGACCCCGTTGGTCCCGAGAAGCGACCGGAGAAAACTTTTAAATTGCGTGGAGATGGTGTGTGGGGAATACTGCAAGCAAGGAGAGCATCTTTTGCTTGGCGGGCGTTGAAGGAGGCTTGGGAGGGTGCCGATCGCAGGATCAATTGGGCAAGCAGGCACGCGTTGGCTTGGCGGGGCATGGAGTTCGTTTAGGAATGGTACGGATCGATTGGTAGTCTTGGTTACCTTAATGTCTACTCTGTAATATTCTGTGGTACTTTGATCGCTTGACCATGTTGATGCTACGTGTTCAAGTAAATTGTGATTGTGATTTGCGGTGTGCATGCGTGCGTGCGTGCGTGCTGCATGCATTGACTACTGGAGAGCAAAAGCAAGTACAAGTGATTTTATGTTTCTCGCACAAACCTTATTCCCAATGTGCATGCGAGATATGTCACACACTGCATGCATCGTGATGACCGGGAAAGGTAGCAGTGGTTACAAAGCTAGTTAGTGAAAGTGCGTTGTCAGTGTCGAGTTACCACTACGGGAAGACTTCATTCCAAGCTATACTCGGCAATACAAGCTACTCATGGTGTTTCTGATCAATGTGAGAGCGGAAAAGTTGATGTTGTATCTATCTGAGGTCTGCATTTGCAGTCAACATGAGTAAGACGAGCTTATTTGTGCAAGGGCGCCGGCGCTTTCCTACATGTCGGGTGACAGAGCATCGCCCTGGGGTCGTCTTCGCGCCCAACGTTGCTATTGATGGACGACATCCTTATCAGCCGTGAGCTCGATCCAATACTCCAACTCATCCGTTGCCGTGGACCTTGCCGGCATAACTACTTTACCTGCCCATGTACCTTCCTTCTCTTTCCACAAGCTGCTCATCTTCTGATACACACAAAACACCTCATGTTGTATCGCCTGCTGCATCTTTCCCATGTATGCAGGTGTGATAGCAGCATTTTCAGAGGGAAAGCGGATGTAGTGATTCAAGTCCATGTCTACACTAGTTAGGTCTTTCGAATGACGCTTTTCTGGATCCGGGAAAGCCAAGTCGCGGATCGATACTTTGAAGTAGATGGTGAGTCGAGTGAGAAATTGATGGTACCGCGGCGCTGGAAAGAAGATGCCACCTTGGATAGCTAAGGGATCGCGGAGAAGATTACGCGATGCGCATGAATTGATCTCAGGTAACTGAAAATCTGCCGTGGATGGTGATTGTGCTAGCACGCTTTTACGAATGTAGCACTGGAATGAATTCATGGTGTAGAAGAAGCTGACCGCCTCGTCGTGTAGGTGCTTACAAGTTCGCAGTAGGACAAGGCCCGGAATGTTCGTGTGTATCAGCGGAGACAGCACGATGTAGTCTCTGCTTTTGAATAGGTGAGCGTAAATATAGTTGCGCAGCTCGCATGAGATACTAAGGAGGCTGTGTTTTTGAAGATCCATAGCAAGGCTCTTCGAGACAGTGCGCCGTTGTCGTGCCGATGTTGTCTTGCGATCTTTGTTTGAGCAGCAGTGCGTCTTCCTGCTGATCTGCCCGGTCAGTTGTAACGGGGCCGGCTGTACAGCTGCGGTTGGCATCGTCAACCTGAGTGCTGATGAGGCTTGGTTTCCCATCGCCACTATACATGTAAGTCAAAGCTATGATAAGTATTGATCAGAGGAAGTAAGTAGATTGCGTCTCGGCCCGAGCCTGTGGAGGTTGTGTAGGTGTCGTGTTGCAGCAGATGCCCAGGTATGCACCGTGGTTCGTTACGACAAGAACATTCCATGGCAGCAATTCAATTCATCAATGATACCCAAAATTAGCTTTTTAAGTTACTCATGTACTATTTTCACGATGTGAAGCAATTGCTTCTCAGCTCTATGCTCTGTGATAGTCAATCTTGCTGTGCACATTGTTCCTTTCACGCTCGACAAAGAACGGGTGACATCTCATAGCTTTGCGTTAGTTGTCGAGCTCTATTCACGTGCAATCAGGATTTCAGAGTACATTGACGACACAAATGGTATCAATGTCAATCCAACAAGAAGGATGGGAATGTGAAGGGTTCAAGAAGCCAATGGTTGTTGAAGCCGCTCAGACAGCGCACGGACGGCACTGTCGAACGAATCTTTCGCCATCGTGAACTGACTTCTGTCCGGCACCTTCCTCACTTCCTAATACTTCAAGTGCCAGCAAAGAGCCTACGATGCGACATCACGGCCATTCTCATCGAGCAACAATTTTGTCTTGAAGATACATAAGGCGCAATGTTGCTGACAGGAGTTGCCGGCCTCTTGGGCGCCCAGGTGAGCTCGGAAGCTCTTAGCCAAGGGTGAGTATAGCTATCGAATGATCGCTTCCATAGACTCACCGTCTTCTACTATACCAACATTTGACCATGTCCCCGGGTACCTTCAATGACAAAGCCATCTTCAGAATACGTAGTGAGCCGTACAAAACGACGCCAACGCTCATATCGGGATGTGGGCCACCTAGTGTTCGAATTACCCGACGTGGAGAGCCAGGTTGTTCGGGACAATGTGATCCCCATCTGGATAGCGAAAGTTTGCTTAGTCTCAAATCGGGGTAATTTTCTAGAAAGCCGAAGCCGCCATGGTGCACCCACTACATGGCGCCAAGTCTGGGGGGGGTCAAAATCTGGGGTGAAACCTGGGGTAGAAGCATTACCAATCGTACAGCCATCTACGACACTAGGTCTTGACGGGGTTGGAGCTTCGCAAGTCTAATCATATTGTGTCCTTGGCTCTTGGATCTAGCCATGTCGACCGGCTCCACATGCTACTCTTCACGCTTGTCGTTGTGATGCATTTTGCGCCGAACAGAGAAGACGACCTCGCCTGTAAGCTATAAGTTTCAGCAATCGAACACTTAGGAACTCTACACAGTCACCCAGAAACACTGGCTTCACTGCATCAAAAATGGTTGCCTCACGCATCATCGCCGCATCCCTCCTCCTCTTTTCGTCTTTCACCTCTGCTGGTCTAACGGAGCGCCAGAAATCTACCTACCTTGACTGGAAGACATTCAAAGCTAATGGCATCAACCTTGGTGGATGGCTCGCCCAAGAAGCCGTTATCGACCCAACCTGGTGGTCTCAGAACTGCGGCAGCACAACTGATGAGTGGACTCGCTGTGCCAAACTAGGATCACAATGTGGTCCTGTCCTTGAGCGTCGCTATGCCACGTTCATCACGCCTGCCGATATCGACAAGCTAGCTACAGTTGGTGTGAACGTTTTGAGGATTCCAACGACGTATGCTGCATGGGTCAAAGTCCCGGGCAGTAACTTCTACAGCGGCAACCAAGCCCAATTCTTCAAGAACATTGCATCGTATGCAATTTCAAAGCATGGGATGCACATAATCCTTGACATTCACTCCCTTCCCGGTGGAGTAAATGGCATGGGCTTCGGTGAAGGCGAAGGCCGCTTCGGCTGGTTCAACAACGCAACAAATCTCGATTATTCTCTACGAGCTGTCGATGCTGCACTGGCTTTCATTCAATCTTCCGGTAGCCCGCAGTCATACACACTCGCACCGATCAATGAACCAGTCGACAATCGCGACTTCACAACCTTTGGCACTCCAGCCGCGTTGACGGACAACGGTGTCACGTGGGTACAAAAGTACATTGATGCGGTTATTACCAAAACGGCAGCCGTGGACAAGCGCATCCCAGTAATGTTCCAAGGTAGCTTCAGAGGCGAAGCATTCTGGTCTCCCCGGTTTCCAACTTCGACCAATCTCGTCTTCGACGTACACAACTACTATTTCGCTGGCCGTCCGACCGACTCTGATACCGTCAGCGCAGACATCTGCTCAGACGCCAAGGCATCGGCAGGAGATGGCAAGTTTCCAGTGTTTGTCGGTGAATGGTCGATCGAGACCGTTGCAGATAACAAATTTGCGAATCGTCGGAAAAACCTGAACACCGGGCTGTACGCTTTCGCGAAGTTCACAAGAGGAAGCGCCTATTGGACTGCTAAATTTTCTGGGAATGTGCCGGTGGCTGGAGAGGGTGTCCAAGGAGACTACTGGAATTACTCGGCTTTCATTGATATGGGTATCGTCAAGCCTGGCGAAGGCGCACAGAACTGTAACTGAGCTCTGAAAGAGTTGTTCGAGTGGAATAGTCCGGTTTGTTGCTGTCTGTCCATATCGCAATCTTCTGGGTGTTACAATAGGAAGAGATGCTCACAACAACCGCTGATACATATCAAACTATTTGCTCAACTATGGGAATAAATTGATTGAGTCAATATCTAGGGTTGTTTATACCGGTCCTTTCTTTCTTAGCAGTCGAGGTCTGCCAATTTTCGTCGACGAAGGCTCGAACGTAGTCTTAAAGTAGTCAAAAGAGACTGTAGTCATTCATTCAATTCTCCACAATGCCTCAGTATCCATCCCCTGTTCAAGCATTAGTATATCATGTCCCCACCAAAGCACACGTTTAGCATATGGTTCACTTACAGATCATCACGTCAACCAGCCTTGGTTTAATCTCTGAAATGTCTTGATCGAGCAACAGCTCCCATAGCTCTACTATGGAACGCAATGTCATCATGAACCAGCCAAAGTATGGCCGAGGGCCTTGCCCCCTCCTCCGAGGATGGTAATCTGCAGCAACATAGTCCACCTCTACGCACTTAAGCCATCGCTGCTTAATACTAGAACATCCGCTGGAGCCGTGATACTGATACTGCCATTTCTGCACACTTCCTGCAGCCACGACGTCGCTCGTGTCATTGCGCAGAAGCTCTTTCGGTTCACCGTTCTCCTTTGGCAAAAAGTAGGGATCCATCAAAACTTCTGCATCGGCGACAAGGAAGATGCGCTCACTCCTGTAGAAATTCGGCGAGGATACAATATCCGCGGGGGGGTTGAGATACATTTGGCGGAGTTGGTCGATAGTAAGTCCATCGTACAGGGAAGCATCGGAGCGGAAATCGAGGCGCAAAAGAGAGAGCAAGTGCTGAGACGTGGGCGGGGGTTCATTGTCGTGCAATCCTGGAATGGTTTCCTCGACCCCTGATGAGATGGCTTCGACTAAGGATTCCCACTGCGATTGCGATTCAGGCGTGTAGCATGTCCGGTAGATTGTGTAGCCCCAAGGGTGATAGGAAAACGGCTCCTCGGCTTGACCATCTGTTGTTATGATTAGGTCATTTAGTATGTCCTTGGGGCACTGGATCATGGCGTTTGAATATAGGCCGATATTGTTGAGGAAGGTACAGCATCAGTCCTCGTGGTATACCAACGGGATATTCGACTTATGTGTTCGCCCGGATATATTGGAAGGATTGCCGAGTCTCAAGGCAACGACCGCACTAACCTCTTACGACTTGGTGGGCGCTCTCCCTAGCGCCTTCGTGACCGCGATCAAATTCTTAGTAGAGTTTGCATAAAAGTCTAGACATAAGAGAATTGCTTTGGAACGATGAAATCGCCAGTCGTTGTTCTAGCTGTCGCGTTCATACGACCTGACCCTACTATGCCACGCTATCACAACATCTTCCAAAAACTTAATCTCCCTAAATCATAGTAATGTAACAGAAGCAATCACATATACCTACCTAGGTACCCACCTGCAAACATGCCTTGCTGCCTCAAAATCTCCCTCGCCTCATTCTCTTTTCGCTTCCTCTCCTCCTTCTCCAAGATCTTCTCCTCCTTCTTCCTTTTTTTCTCAGCCTGCTTTTGCTCTTTTTCTAACTTTGCCTGTTCCTCCTTCATTTTCTTCTGAAAATCATCATACCAACTATTCCTCCCACTGTCCCTACTAGCGTTCTTGGGAGATGATTTGAACATTCTGTCTTTTCCGAGCAAACGGTCAGTTTTATTCTGTTGCCTCGCACGTCCTCGATCCCAGGCCTGCCACCCGTATGGGTCCTTTTCTGCTTCTAGCCCTGGTGGCGGTGTTGATTGACGAGGCTGTAAGTTCTTCTGCGGTCGGTTCGTGTGTTGGGAGTACTCTTCTTGAGTTATCTCTCTGCCAGGGAAGAAGAGACTGGAGACGATGGAAGGCGTAGGTGAGCTATTACGGGGTCCTGATCGAAGAGGAGTGGAATTGTATGGCTGCAGACCAAGGCTCGGATTAGAGTGCGCGGGGGTGGTGATTTGAAAAGGGCCAAAGGAACTATCTGATATAGTGGTGGCGCGTCCAACTTGGGGAGACCCAAAACTGTTGCGTTGTGAACTTACATTGAAAGATCTCTGTACATCGCCGAAATCCTCAATCTGTTGCTGACCCGGTGCGATCGCATATGCACTGCCCCCTTCCCTCTTACTTTGCATTTCTTTCACCCAGTACAATGGCCGAACAAACCTAGGCTGTAGCCAATTACCCACTCCAGATTCAGAGTTATGGTGAACAGTTTTCTTTCGGAGCTTTAGAGGCGCTTTCGAATCTTGTGAAGGAAGTTTAGTGCTTAGTGCAGCAGATTGAGATTGAGGATTCTGCTGCGACCAGGCTTGGAGGAAGATGGGCGGACACCAGTAGCCGCATGTAGCCATAGCAAGTATATATGGATCTAGGAGATGCCCTGGATCTGTTGAAGAATTTGATGGTGTGGAAGACACAGAGGATGATGAGACTTCCCGACCCGCAGGCTGAAGATCAGCGTGTTGGTTGAAGTAACGTGGTACAGGGGCATGACCGTTGGTTTCGTCTTCTTCAATAAAGTGGGATGCGTTGTAAGTATGCAATATTATACTCGGACTGCCAGCACGCATTTGGTACAAGCGACTGGCTGTATCCCTACAGTCTTCCGAATTCAGAGTGGGCGGTAGGCAGGACTGCTTATCGACCGCTTGAATTACCTGTCTGAGTATATCAGCTACATTTGCCTAATAAATTTTGTCTGAGATTCGCTTACATTGGGTTTATCCGCCTCCAAGTCCGCCTCTTCATCAGCCCAGCAGACCCAATCTCGCTGCTGTGTCATGCGAGACATTATGCTCGCTTCATCACCAACTTCCCCCTCTCTCTCCTTGGTTTCGTATAATCCTTGTGCCGTATTCTTGGTCGCCTCCCTTTCGTAAACTTCCTCAAGAGTCAGCCTCGGACCATCACCCACCAAATCCCCATATAGCATTTGCGTCCTGCGCCGTCTCTTTTTTATCGCCTTGTCCGTTTCTCTTATGGCGTCGAGATAATCTCGATCGTCGTGAAAGTGCACGGATACTTCCCAGCCCCAGTCTTGAAGATCTTTGAGTTTACGTAGCTCGAAAGGGGTAGAGTTAGTGAGTGTGTAGGTAAAAAGCGGATTGCAGGAGTTGATGGAGTGCACTGGTGGTTTGATCAGATATGGCATTTTATTTTGTGATCGTTGCTCATTGGAAATGATAGGGTAGAGATCGTGAGGCTTTGTAGGCGGGCAAGTGCATTTACCGTGGAATAGAATCGCCAATGCTGTTAACAAGGTCGCATACTTCACGCTCAGTATTCTCATATCTGAGATATGTCATTACCAAAAGGCCGGCTCCTTCAATTTTCAGGAGGGCCACAACATGTTGCCATTGAATTGATCTATTGGGTATTGTATGCGGGCAACACCGGCGCAATGCCACTTCGTAGTCAGCCGCCATCTTTAGTCGTTTCCTCGTAGTTGGAATTTTTCTAGCCAGATGGCCGACTTCTAGGCGCTATCAAGCGAGAATGTCTATGCGCGTGGTATCTTGTGACGCGCGGTTCCCGGTTTCAAGACGTGATACGCCGATTACGGCGAAGGCGTGAAGGTTGCAGAGTCACAGATTCGCCTTCAGCATAATTCCTATCACTGATGTGAGCATCCATCAATGGTCTGTATGCCCGTCGCATGGTTTGCGATGGGATATTTATATTTGGTATGGGATGAGGAGTTGATGCTCAGGGAGGTCTCAAAACCATATCTTGATCAGCTCCTCTGAGACAGCAGACGGAGTGAGAACGCCGGACTCTGTAATGATGCCAGAGATGAGATCGGGGGGCTATTTCAGATTAGCAAATGGCGTCATGATCAAGGTGAACAAAACATACCGTAAAGTCTACAGCGTCATGAGCGTCGAGTGGAGCGACCGTTGACCTCTGTTTGGCAGTCATGTCTGCGATGGCTTCGTCGAAGACATTTCGTTGCTCCTCGTCGCTCTTGATCTTGTGTTCCTCCTTGTGTTCTTCAGCGACCTTGAAGTCTAGTACCTTCTGCTCAATGGGCAGATCGAATTGGCTGAGGGGATATAGCCTAACGAACTTGTGGCTCTCGGCAACAACGTAGAAAGGCTTTCCCTTGCTCTTAGCTAGGACACCCAACTGGTATGTGCCCATGCGTGATATGATACCACCATTCTCTACGACGCCTTCGGCTCCCACAATAACCATATCGACCTTGCCCAGTGAGTAGGCGACAGCCGAATCTGGAATTGTAGCCACTGGAACGTTGTGTTCTCGGAGGTCGGCGACAGTTTGGAGGCCCTCTTTCGCATCCGAAGAGCTTGTCGAGGGTAAAACGTATATAACCTTGAAGCGGAGAGTGCTCGACTCGGCTGCCCTTCGCAGTAGCGCACCCACTACTCGCGACCCACCATTTGTGAGCACAGTACCCCCATCACGAATAAAGTGCTTGCCGAAGCTTGCTATCTTCTCCCTGCTCTGCTTCGCCCGATCCACGAATAGCTTGCCATTTGAGAGTAGGTGGTTCCGTATCGCGCGGAAGTCATCGTCTGGGCCTAGATTCAGGCTCGCTGGGCGGTTGAGCGTTGTGATTAGGTAGCGCTGGAAGAGATCTGTGCCGGCGGAGAGGGAGATTGGATTCGCGATGGACGCTTTCAGCGCGGCAGTGTGGCGTTCGAGTAGGTCGAGTGTCTCAGCGACGGTAGAGACTGAGCTTTGCGCGATGGCTTCTACGAGTGCCTCGATGGCTGCAACGGGCATAGTAAGCTCAGGATCATCTTCGAGGATACGGCGATAAGTCGCTACTATGTCGAATGTTGACTGCGATTTGACACCGGATTCGGTGCTCATCTTGGCGGTTAATTGCTGCGTGTCGGTGCTTCGTGAACTTTTGGACATTTTGGAGGGGTTCGCGATTGAGTCATTCGCCAAGACTGGACGGTTAGCCTCGTCATCACCTCCCCAGGCGTTCACACTTCGATGCGCCAAACCACTAACGACAGTGACCATTGTAGCGGACAACTCAACGTCGTTTTACTCTCCATCTGCGAAGTCAGCATATATTGCTGCATTGGAGATCAAAAACTGCCATATGAGCGCTTGGCCACGTACCAGCATCACCATGTCAGGCACTCGTAATTGCCTTCACTCTTCTGGCCGTCATCAAACTCTATCTAATTATTCGTTTGTCATGGAAGATACAATGGTTGCATGACAATGACCAGTCACGATGGCAATACTCTACTATGTCGCGATATGCTAACCCAACTCACCGTCCACTGTGACTGCACATTACCGGAGGAGCCAGACTCATTGCCGGCAAAATGTAGTCTCCCATCTTCAAAGTTCTCACTAACCGTATACTCTTTATATCAAATAGTCAACTACGATTCGTTCAAAACCACCTACTAGGAAGCGAAACAACGCAGAAAATCTTGCCTGCGAAACTGCTCGTAGCTATGACAACAGCCACTGCTACTACAACCGAAAGTTTCAATGCCCTACATTATCTATGTGCCGGGGGTCCCGAAGCCCTACATCACCAATGACCCGAGGATCTACATGGATTGTTTGAAGATCTTCA
>JAESFQ010000236.1_pt1 | contig 19674 bp, 16 predicted proteins | sample 9269431 | NCBI WGS metagenome assembly JAESFQ01 (sample SAMN14502588, study PRJNA617103) | algae metagenome | isolation source: Plectolyngbya sp. WJT66-NPBG17 and co-occurring heterotrophs from well... | place: USA: Mojave Desert, Joshua Tree National Park, California | collected 2006-08-06
TGTCGATTGTTTGCTTGGACAGAAGGTTCAAGTCTTACAAGACGCCCTATCAGTCACACCAGCATCCATGGCGCAAATTGATCAAGCTGGATGGGCAAGCACGAGAGCGCCAGCCCGTGACGATTATCGTGGAGATTTCGAGAGACCGAGAGGGTGGAAGTACCAAAGCTTGAGGATCGGACCCATCAAGCTTCCGTGTTACGCGTCGCCAGAATCGCAGTTGATCCTGGTCTCGTTTGTCTGCTTTTTATGTCCCGGTAACTACCGCGTCATGGTAGCCATGAACAAATCACTGATTCTATGCAGGCATGTTCAACGCCGTCAACGGCATAGGGGCCGCAGGTCTTGATGATGACGCGTATGCTAGCAACGCTGCGAATACCACGCTCTACGCTACCTTCGCCGTTGTCGGATTCTTCGCCGGTACTATCACCAACGTCCTTGGCATTCGAGTAGCGCTTTCCTTCGGCGGTTTAGGATATTGCGTCTATGTTAGTGCGCTGCTATGCTTCAACAAAACTCAAAACTTGGGCTATGTAGTATTCTCCGGTTTTCTGCTGGGATGCTGTGCCGGCATTCTGTGGTCCGCACAAGGCGCAATTATGATGAGCTATCCACCTGAGAAGTTCAAGGGGCGATACATCTCCTGGTTCTGGATCATATTCAATATGGGTGCTGTTATCGGTGGCCTGGTTCAGCTTGCGCTCAACTTCAATACAAAAGATGGAACCAAAGCAGCCGTGACCGACGGAACATACATCGGTTTTATGATCCTTACATTCCTCGGCGCCTGCCTTTCCTGGACACTAGTCGACGCGAAACATGTCATACGACGTGATGGAACCCGGAGTAAGTAATTTCTCTGTACGAATTACATGTGAAAACATATACTAACTGCGTACACCAACCTTCAGTCATCATGATGAAACATCCAACTTGGCAGTCCGAGATCTTTGGTCTTTGGGAGACTCTCCGTACGGATCCATATATTATGCTCCTCTTTCCAATGTTCTTCGCTTCCAACTGGTTTTATACATACCAGTTCAATAACGTCAATTATGCACGATTCAATGTGCGGACTCGCGCATTGAACAACACGCTGTATTGGTTGGCGCAGATTTTCGGAGCTGGCGTGTTCGGGTTCGCGCTTGACTTCCCGAACGTTAGAAGAACTACTCGAGCAAAGATTGCTTGGGCCGTCATGTTCGTCTTGACTTTTGCTGTTTGGGGAGGAGGGTATGCATTTCAGCGCCAGTATCGTCGCGACGATGAGAGCCCCCTCTTGGACTGGACCGATAGTGGTTATGGTGGCCCACTGGTGTTGTACATAAGCTATGGCTTCTTCGACGCGGCATGGCAAACATGCGTGTATTGGTACGCCTCTCTACGCATTCCGCCCTCCTCCGCTAACAGACTCTAGGTTTATGGGCGCCATCTCAAACAATAGCCGAAAGCTCGCCAACTTTGCTGGCTTTTACAAGGGCATCCAATCCGCCGGAGCAGCTATCGTGTTTCGCCTGGACGGCTACAAGAGGCCATATATGGACATTTTCTTATCCAGTTGGGTCTTGTTAGCTGGAAGCTTGGTGATAGCGCTGCCTGTAATGCTTTTGAAAATCAAAGACACGGTACCACTCGAGGAGGACTTGAAGTTTACAGATGAGACCATCGAGGACGTACTGGGTAGAAGGGAGGGCTATCTATTGGAAGAGCCCGAGAAGCCGTAAGATGGTGCGTTCGGACTGAAGAAGGATGCGGACGTGTTGTTCTTGCCTCCCCTTACATTCGGCGGGAACTACGGCCCAGAACAGCTAGCGCTCGACTAGCAAATTAGCACAACATAATTAGACTTAGGGCGCGAAATCTGTTGATAGATTTCTAATCATATTTTTATCGTTATCGAAACGCCATGTTCAGTTGGGCGGTATTACCTCCAAGTCCATTGTGTTGCTGGTAAGCTATTGGAGTTCGGCATGAAGTGCACCGGCGCTTCTCGGAATACTTGTGCACTGCATCGTCCACTCCGAAAGTGGCGGCTTTTCACTAAAACGACCTGCATGCGTGCATTCGAATCATGACATATCTACCGTATGGATTGTACCCCGCTTCCAAGAAGGGGTCGCTTTTCTCTTCCTGGATTAGAGCCCAACAACTCCATGCATGTTGGACGAAAGGTCGAATTTGGCCAAACTCGCATGGACCGACTTACCATGTATTCATCGTTGATGTCATGTAACAGAGGCGCTGAACCTTTTCTCAAATAACTAGACTTCTCTGCAAGTAGTATTCTCTGAAACAAAAGTCCTTATAGCGTCTGCATTCAACGTCCATCATGGCGACTAGCACTCAAACACCCCTCGCGAGCACAGGCATCACGCACGACAATCGATCGGATTTCGAGCTGGAAGCAAGCCCACGATGGAACGAGCAGCTTACAAACGAGAACGAGTCTATGCTACCGCCAACCGATGGCGGAAAAGATGCGTGGTTATTTGTTGCGGCTGCATTCATGATTGAAATGATGGTGTGGGGTAAGCGTGGAAAGCTTCATCAATCATGTCTTTGCTCCTGCAGAATTACTCGTGTTGAACATTTTGCCAACATATTTGCTAGGGTTTCCATGGTCTTACGGTATCTTCCAAGAGTACTATAGTTCATCGCCACCCTTTGCGGGTTCGTCCGGAATCCCAGCTATCGGCACTTCAGCCATGGGCATACTTTACATGGTCGCGCCCTTCACATTTGGCTCATTCACACGTTGGCCGCAATACAGGAGGAAGGCAATGGTCGCTGGTGTGTCCACCATGTGTTTTTCACTTGGACTGAGCTCGCCATGCACGGCGGTACCGCAACTTATCGTCACCCAGGGCATCCTCTATGGTATCGGCGGCGCTGTAACGTATTGTCCTTGTATTATACTCTTGGATGAATGGTTTGTAAGGCGCAAAGGTCTCGCGTTTGGTATCATGTGGGCTGGCACAGCACTCGGAGGCGTCGTCATCCTGCTATTGCTGCAATTCCTTCTCCATCGCTACGACTTTCGCACTGCGCTACGCACATGGACGATCTTGCTCTTCGTAGTCTGTCTACCGCTCACAAGCTTTATTAAACCGCGCTTGCCGGTTCCGGCAACAACCAGAGTCCGAGTCACCTTCAACTTCCTCACGAGCAGAACTTTTTGGATCCTGCAATCTGGGAACATACTGCAGGGCTTGGGGTTCTTTGTGCCGTCCATCTGTGAGTGCCTCTGTAAGAATTTCGTTTCTGAAATGCACTGACTTTGTACACCAACACTCAGACCTACCAACATATACAAAAGCCCTAGGGTTCAGCAGCGCGGTCTCCACTGTGCCTCTCATTCTCCTCAATGTTGCCGCCGCCATCGGATCCATCGGCATGGGAAGCATCATCGATCGCACACATGTCACCACCGCCATCCTCATCTCCACGATCGGTGCAATGATCTCCACTTTTCTGATCTGGGGCTTCAGCACGTCTCTACCACCGCTGCTGATATTCTGCTTCACGTATGGGCTGTTCGCGGGCAGCTTCGCGAATACTTGGGCTGGCGTCATGAGAGCAGTGCAAATAAGTACGGGACAGATGGAGAGTTCCATGGTATTCTCGTTCTTGTGTATGGGTAGGGGTATCGGGAATATTGTGAGTGGGCCCATTAGTGAAGCATTGCTGAAGACTGGGAGTCTTGGTGAACATGGACTGTATGGGACACGATATGGTAGTTTGGTGGTTTGGACAGGGATTAGTGCTGCGCTCGGAGGTGTAAGTATCATTGGCAGAGGGGTGGGGTGGTTGTAAGGTAGTGTTGAAAAGCCGTATGTGCACCAGGGCAAAGGGTCAATACGATGAGGCTTCGGCCTTCACGTTCGCTCACTCATGTATCCAGGTCCAACAGAAAGCCAGAAAACAGAGGGAGGATTGTTGCCGATGTCGGTTTGCGACAGCGTCCGTTGCCCCGCTACCTACATGAACGATATACACAAGATACCTCGCTTCCCGAACGGTCACTCGGCATTATCGTATCCAAGAAGACGCAGCCTAGTCCGAAGCCTTACGGTGACAGACTCCAACCCATCCTTGCTTCACTTCCGTACCAATCAAATACCCAAGAGCGTCACCGAAAGAAACCCCCTCTGGCTCAGCAATACCCCTCCATCACGTAAATTTCTTCACATCCACCTTATCAAACTGCGTAGACGAAAACAACACCCTTGTAGAAATCGTATGCCGCCTACTATCCCCATCACTCCTCCTCTCGCCCTGCTCATCCTTACTTCTCCTCCCCTTCTTCTTCCCAGCGCGATTCCTCTTGTCCAATGGTGAGTGACACACGATTTGACTGGTAGGTCGATGAAGCGCTGCTTCGGAATGTGTATAGGTTGGTGAATTATATCGCGCGAGTGGTAGTTGCATGGAAATGAGATCTTCTTCCGACTGCGAATGTTTTGATGGTCGTTTTGGCTCGGTAGAGGGCTTTGTGGAGCTGAGGCTGGACTTCCATTTTTTGAGTGTGGTGCTGAAAAGCATATTTGTGTGTCTGTGTCGTCTGAGGCGATAGCAGACGCGTGTTGTGTGTTATAGACGCGTCTCTTTCAACGCGTTAGGGATGTTTAGTGAAGGCACGGGGAGAGTACTGAGTAACAATTTGAAGAAAGCGAATAGAGGGGACATGGAAAGACATCATATGCACTGAGATCACAAGCAACTACCCCATGATTTCGGATGAGTTGCTTTCCCAGCTAGAAATGGCGATCCCTTGCATGCCCAGTGATGCGGGATGCGAGCTGTGCCGCAAAAGCATGTTCTCAGTCCAACCGGTAGCTCTTCGGTAAATCTCCGAATGGCTGAGCCAGGTCGCTGGAAACTGTCAGAAAGTTTATTCGGATTCTGATACAAGACAAGTACCTCTTCGCCGTATTCGGAGGGAGAACAGGCAAGGTTTTTGATGCGGCCGTTGGTTCTAGCGACAAGTCCACATGTTCGCACCGGAACTACGGCACACACGGCACAACGCCCGGGGGACCCCAACCGGAGTCGTATGACTTGACCTTGCAATTTGTGTTTTGTTCACCAACTCTGTGCTCAAACTGTGTGGCTTGCAGGTTGTGGGATGAGTTTGTGAGGACGCGGCATGGCGGCGTTCGGACAGGGGTGTGTCGGTACGCGAAGCAATGCACAAGAAGGAGCGAAATTGCATCCGAGGGGAAGCCGCGTCTAGACTACGTGATCTTCCTGCACGTGGTTAGCATGGTGATAGGACCGCATCACGAACGAAAGATGATGATGTTAAGGGAAGGGGTGTATAGAGGCTGGCTGAGTATGTCTCATCAGGCGACTTGTCTACTCGTCATGGGCGGCGGCGCATTGCAATAACGTGTGAAGTAAGAACCATTGAAGCTTAGGCACGATCGTGGTTCTTATCGATTTTAGGTCCGAGGTGCTCATCGTACAGGGCTCCACCATTGTCGTGTCTCAGAAATCCATGAGCCCGAGTGTCCTCCCTTAGCTGATCAACCGCATCGTGACCTCGACCGTAGCAAATGTGCCCGCCGATACTGGCATAGCCCTTAGCAAAGTCGGTCCAATACCCCTCCAGAAGCCACCCAAGCCCTCTCCCCTGTACGTTTTGGCAAAGCAGTCCCTCATACTCTTGTACTTCTGCTCCTTGCCAAACGCATCACTCTGCATCTTGCTCTTGATGACATCAAACGGATAACTGCTTATCCAAAGCACCTCACCAGCAAGTCCACCATACGCCGCAACTTTCAGGGTAGAGATCTCCGATCGGTCAATGTTGTTGCGGGCAGCGTCTGCGTTCATCATGTACTCGAAAGCGGTGAACCAACAACCGTAAGCTTGAGCTTCACGCATAAATGTCACAGCTGTGCCACGGTAGACGCCGCCGAGGATGCCTTGATGTGCGGAGAGCTTACGTACGCAGTCGATCGGGCCGGCGTAGAGACGGTTTGCGCCGTGGGGTTGCGTTTGCAGTCTTATACGGATGTGCTCAATGGGGCTGGACAGGACTGTGTTGGCAATACCGGCGAATGCACCGGCGGCGTAGTACTGCGAGTACGATAGTTGTCCTTTTCCGGTCTTTGCCTCGTTGCTCGCTTCGAAGGCTCGTCGCGCATAGTGGAAGCCACCAAATTGGATAGATACACAAGCTCCGATTCCGACGAGTGGTGTCAGAGTACCCTTGTAGAAAGCGAGAGCTCCTTCATTTTTGTAGATCTTGGTTGCGGCATCTAGGGCGCCGGAGTATTGTGATGTTGTTTGTAATCGGACTTTGACGATGTCGAAGGGTTGGCCTATCAAAACCTGTGCGACACCTCCCACTGCACCTGCAAAGAGATCTTTCAATGTTCGAGAAAGACCATCCTGCGCAGGGATCTCGTGCTCAATATGAGGTTTTGACATTTTGCTCCTGCTTTTCCTCTGTTTCGAGTATCTCCTTTTGCTTGTCTTATCTCCGCGAACACGGGCCCTCTGGAGGGGTAATTACGACGTCACCAGTCTTGAACGCACTGTATGCGCTCTTCGCCCGAATAGTAAGAGGTGAGGTTTGTCCCTAGAGATTGTCGTTGAAAACAGCAATCCGGAGCTATCGCGAGGATGTTCAAAGATATCCAAGGCTTCACAAACCAATGGCGTGCTCGTGCACAGACGCACTAGCAATGTCCTTGGATAGCCGACTGGATGCTTAACCTCAAAACGGTCATCATTCGCACTACATCACACAGAAACAGATCGCGACCGTAGCTGCAACCAAAAGCCGTGAGGGTGTTTATCGTATATTCGCGGTGTACGTAAGAGCACATGCAGATTGCTTTCCAGGTGTTCGAAGTGTACACCAACTTGTGCATTTTCCGATTTAAAACTTCATGCAAAATCTACGAAATATGAAATTGATGGTGATACAAAGAAATATGCAGACAAAAGACTTGAGACGCTGTGAAAATGAACAAATTTCAGATAGCCGCCCAGTATATCCTGTGATCCCCTGTTCCCGCTAATCAGCATTTCCATGCAATGCGTATCCAAATGCTTTGCGCCTATACCGTCGACGCATATATACAGACAAGGATATAATAATGAAAGCCGGGTCTCTTTTTGTGGTTCCCAACAAAAGAGCCGTAGAGTAGCAGCGGATTCAAGGCAAGTCCCTGCGACACCGATCAAGAGATTCAGAAAACATGCAGGTCATGCTCCATGTCTCATGCAACATCTCAGCGAGTCCCTAAGCGCACAGTGAATCCCCAGGCCATTGGTATACCCATGGAGGTATCCTCGGTGGCTCATTCGTAATGCGTAGAAACATCCGAAGCGACTACCAGCACTTGAGCCTCCTCCAAAAGCTTAGCTTCGGCTGATCCTCGTCGTCCTTTTCGTTCTGCATATGCCCCGCCGAAGTGTTCGGGTCTCGGTTCGGGCTCGATTGAAGAGGAAGGGCGGCGGTTCGGTGCGCAGGGCCGTCTCCAGCAGTGAGTCTCCGTGCTTCTACTACACGACGTACGAGTACTGGCACGACTGTCAGCATTTACTCGGCCATCATATGCGATGTATGACTTACGCGCAAAAGTCTCCTCGATATTCACCATTTCCCTCGCACTCGTCTCCATGAAACCGCACTTTCTCCGTCTTGCCCACTCAAGACCCGTCTTCGCTTCCACTACTCTTTGCCCTTGCAAATCGCACTTGTTGCCTACCACACACTTGATCGGCGGTATCTTGCCATTGTCTAATCGGTTCTCCGTCTCCATTTCTATCATCTCCATGAAGTAGTCTAGCGCATCGAGTGAGTTGGCCGACGTTATGTCGTAGACGAGAAGGAATGCATCGGATTGCAGGTTTGAGGCTGCCCAAAGACCGCGGTATTCTTCTTGGCCCGCCGTGTCGGTGAGCATGAGGTAGTAGGGGACGCCATCGACGGTTCGGGTTACGGAGTATGAGTCTTCTAGAGAGGGGGTTAGGCGTGTGAGTGCTGAATGTTGCGGGAAGCGTGGGCGTAAGGCGACGTACCTATCGTAGGATCGTATCTGCGAGATGACCTGTTAGCGATTGTCCTTTCTCCTGCTGTCCACGCATCGTCGCATCAAGCGCACTTACTCAGATGTCCACTGGCTCCTCACAAGCCGTAGCGTAATCGAACTCTTTCCGCATCCACCATCACCGCACACTGTAATCGTTATCCGGTTGTTCTCATCCATTGTGTCCTCCTCTTGCGCTTATCCAGTGCGAATGATTGTGGTTCCTGCAACGTGTGTGCGTTCTCGGGAATGGTGTCGTAACCGTGTCTGTTTCGAGTCGTGAACTCTCGTGGGTGCGCTTGTCGCAAACCGTCCTTCCGAACCAAGCCCTCCTTTTTGTTTCGCTCCACGCAAACGAAATCCTACCAAGTCCTCCGCCCAAGTATTGGTCCTGCAATTCGTGTTCGGAATGTGTAGTCGGATTGGATGACGTCTTTCGCTCAGGTCCGACGAAAAGTAAACCACGACACAGAAACAAGAAAAGATATCGCGCGCAAAGGATTGGCAATTCGTGTCAATGGCAGCGTTTTCGTCTTTCCGTCCAGAAGACCCGGAACCAGGAATTTGGAAGGAACAAGGCTGCGCAAGCTTTCCTCTCGAAAGGCGCTCGTATGCGTAATACCGCAAAGCCAACAACAAATTAATGAAGCGAACAGTGCCCCCCCAAGAACGGAACGGTCCCTAGTATCCAAAGCCGCGCAGCGTTAGAAATGAATCAGGCATAAAGTTGACCAGCTTAGGACTAAGTAAAAAAAAAAGAAATGAAGGGACGAGGATGCTTTGGAAAACCACCCCCGTTTGCTCTTTGGCATGTAGTATCCGGGCCTTGTCCATGCCATTTTCTCTCTCTGCGCGCGCAAAGTTTCGGTGCGAAGGGCCCAAACCCCTGGTACCCTTGTCGCGGCGCTCCCTCATGTCATGACAGACGAGAGCCCAGATAAGGCGCAGACGCTTGGGCCGCAGGGGATCGAGAGAACCAAAGGAGCCAAAGGATCAAGCTCGGAAGACGGCCCCACTTTGTTTGATTGGGAGGCTGCTGCGGGCTTGATGAGGGGTTGGGGGGAACGAGGGAAGAGAGCCCAAGCCATGTGGGTAACAACGTGCGATGGCCAAACTTTATCCGTTCACCTTTCGTCACTTGGAGCTTTCACCCACCATTCTCGCTCGATACCGAGGCACACGATGTTCTTCCCAACACTTTGCGCAGCAACTTGTCCAAACGTTGGGTTCAGAGAGAGGTCCTACGAAATCGGCATTGACTTTCCCTAGGCCTCACCCCGCAATCTAGATGTTAATCTGCCATGTGTCCAAGAGCCTTGGAACTAACCCAGTGATGCCGGGGCTAACTGTCCGGGAACCTGCATGCTGCCCACCAAAGGCTCTTGCACCTCCCACCACCCCCTGCCCGCCATGTTTCTCCTCCTGCTTCCCGTGGAACATGCAGCGTTCTAGCGCCACATGTACGCCTTTCTAGGGCTACTTCCAACACGCCCCATGCCACGCCACGTTCCCACGCGCCCGCGCGTTATCAGACTCCAAGTCCACGCAAGGCCGACGGCGGCTCCATGACACAATCGCGTAGACGCCTCCAGATACCTGCCGTCTTATCGCGGCTCACATCGAAGGTCAAGCCGCACAATTCATGTGCGCCTCGTACAGCACCTGTGCAACAGTGCGAGGATGCGAACGACGTCTAACAAAAGGACCTTGTACCCAGATTAGTTGTTGGTGTTATGACACGATTTACCGCATGATCCTCGCCTAAAAGGCGAAGCGACTCGACGCCACAATTAAGGCTCTCCTGAGGGCTTCGATTCGAGTCGTAGGCGAGTAAGCCGACAAGCGAACGGGCGGCACATGGGCGGGAAAGAGATACAAAAGGATCTAGGATCAAGGGGGACGATGGGGTTCCTTACTACGTGCGAGCGAGATCATCTCAGTTCGGATCCGCAACTCATTTTGACATGGCCCGATCTGATCTGACCTGATGTATATGATTGATTGATTGAGAGATGCCATACGCGTGGGTTCCACGCGATTCTTATGACCCAACCCATACATTTGCCAACCGTCGTTGATATATACAACAGAATGAGCAAAGGTGCCCGATATAGTATGCCAAAGGCAAGTACATGCATATTGCGCCGCATCTCTCAACCTCCAATTTGAATACCCAGTGGCCGAAAACATCGACCAGACCCGCCAAACCCTGCCCACGTTCTTGACCCAAGTCGTAAAACGTCAAACAATGATAGATGACAAGAAAGGATGTGAGTCTAAAAACTCCCCCAGGAGATCGCTCGCTACGACTAAGTGAATGTGAAGTTCGTTAAAATGAATACAAGTAAGGGGTATCGTTTGACCAAAGCGGAGAGTGACACGGAACAGAAGAGGGAACCGTAAAGTAGTAGTAGAGAAGGGCATATTACGATCGATCGTGCTCATGAATCCGGCTCCGTCACTTCATCAATTGCCGGTGGAGGGATGAAGCCCTGTGAAGAAGCGACTTCGGTCCGCGCCGACTTTGGAGCGTGCGACTCGCTGATGCTCCCTTGTTGCGGCGATCGTTTAGTGGAAGGAGCCATTACCGAAGGGACAGAGGACTGCTTTCCGTTCTCCGGTATGGAATGAGGTAAGATGGTCTGGTGATTTTGATGGCTTGTCGGGAAGTGGCGTGGCGAAGCGCTCTTCTTGCTCTTATCACTGGTAGCAGACGATGTTCTGGGTGACACTCGCCCTTGCTGTGAGAGCAATGGAGTTAGCTTAACTCTTAAAGTCGTGTATGTGCGCGGGGAAAGGGGCTTACCTGTTTAGCCCATCGCAGTCCGCACGAGTTGCATAGGTCACGATTTCCCGAAGGACCTCTCCGCCATTCCGGTGTTGTTCGTGTATGACAATTTGCACAGTCCTTTTGCATCTGACCTGCACCTTTTCTGCGCTTCCTCTTCTTCTTGGCGGCCAATAAGCTTTGCACTTCTTCTGCTAAGTACCGGTTTCGCTTTTCCATTTGTCGTAGCTCGTATTGCCAGCTTGTACTTCGCGTTGTCTTCAGTTCGTCGAATACATTGTCATCTGAGGCAAGACTCTGATCCTGATGTCCAAGCTGGAGACCGTTGTGTCCAGCAAATGTGGCAGGAGATTCCTCGGTAGTTACGAAAAGAGGAGCTGTATTTGATGTCATTGGCGTGTTTGCGCCTGTGGGACCAGTCAAGGACCCCGCGGCAGGTGATGCTGCCCCTGATATCTGCGTGTGTACAGAGTTGTGGGAATCCCGCTCAAGTTTAGTATTCGTGTACATGGACGGGCGGCCGGCATTGCTGTTCCGAGAATACTTGAGAAGTCGTGTCTGACCAACGACGAAGGTGGGTTTCTGGCCCTCGATTGCGTCTCCAGGATATATTGTTGTGAAAGCCTGTAGGACCTGGCCACGTTTATTGATCATTTCATGCTTGACTTCACCTTTCCTTCCGCCTCTAGCAAGCTCTAGTATACGACCAAAGTTGATCTTTGATTCTTGGCGCATAAGGGATTGTATGCTTGTGCCAACGAGGTCCTCGGGTTGCTTGTCGAGCAACTGGCGCACGTTTGACGAGACGTACAGGAACATGCCCGAAGTAGACATCTTGGTCCACAGTTCGTTGTCGCCAACGCCACCGGATTCGCGTACGATAGCCTTGCTTAGGGTGTACACTGGGCGCTCGCGACCCACAAGGATAATGCATTTCCGTCCCTTGCCTTGCTCGGTGTGGAGAGAGCCGTGACCTTCAAACCACATGTAGCCGCTCTTTTTCCGTCGTATCCTGAATACAACGTTGACTGATGCGCCATTCGTAGTCTCCTTCAGCTCTCTTGTTACTGGGACGATATCGCTAGGATGGCAGACGGAGGACAGCGCTGTTCCGACAAGCTCGCTCGGGTCGTATTCTAATATTCTGTTACTAGCCGGTGACAGATATAGGAAGAGCCCCTTTAGCGACAGGACATGAACGACATCGTCGCTGTTCTCAAGGAGGACCTTGTCCCAGATACGTCTTGTCATCTCCGAGTCGCCGCTTCCACTGTACGCTGCGAGCACGTTGGACACCTCATCCTTGGAGATAGTCTGGCCTTGCTCGGCTTGTTGTGGCTTGTGATGGTCGCTGAAGACGTAGCTGGGTATCGACATTCCACGCTGGTAGTTGACTCGGTAGGAACCGTCTATAACATGGATCAGTTCACACACGAGGTATACGTAATATATACGGGGGCCCACCTGAGTTCTTGTTCGTCATGGCTCCAGGTTGCTCCACGAGGTCAACCTGGAAACCAACGAAGAACTTCATCTTGCCGCCAGGTTCCCAAGCGATGGGAATCATGGTCAGTAGATTCATGAACGGCTGGCCGCCTCTCCTGTAATTGATCAAGCTAATCTGTGCTTCTGCACGGCTTTCGATCATGTTCTTGAGATAGTAAACCGAGTCGTCATCAACGTAGTTGCGTTTGATTCCAGATTCAACCTTTCCGTCGGGCGCCTGCAGAAAACGGCAGTTGCGCCCAAGAATCATGTGTCTCGTATAACCGGTGAGTCGTTCGAAGTTTTCTGAGCAGTATACGATAGGAATGTCGTCCAGCTCAGCATCACAAACGACGAAAGCGCACGAAAGATCAACTGAGCCGATGTCGATCTGGGGATCAGGTCTAGTAGCTACGCGCATCTGTTGCATGTTAGTATCTTGTGTACAGGTGAGTGCCTTGGTACGTACCAGCACTCCAAGCATGTCAAAGCCGGTGGACGAGTATGCATTTTTGAACTGTGTCTTCATGTGAGGATTTTGATGCATGGTTGAAGGAAACCCGCCAGCAGGCTTCTGCCATGGGATCTTAAAATCTTGGAGTTGCTTGTTTATAACCTCTTTGCTCAGATCCTGTGCAGGATCTTGTGCTATAGGCTGCTGATTTTGTAACGAGGCCAGTGCCATTCGTGTTGGAACACTGTTGGAAGAGTGATGATCACTCTGGGGCCGGGTGGAGTTGGATCGCATGCTGGACTGGTCTTGACTATTTGTGCGACTGAGGAAGCTGGATCTGCCTGATTTGACTTCGGGCGTGTTGCTCAGCGAAGGTCGCTTGAACTGGTCTTGGGTCTGGCCCGACGGGGTGGTGTCTCCTTGAGGCACGGCAGGCATGGGCCCTACGAATTCCTGGTTGATGGGCGAATCCAGCATGGGGGTATTGAACTGGCTCCCAGGATACATGTTTAGGTCGGGGGGCATCATGTTGAGCGAGTCGTCCATGTCTAGGGGCATGGACATGCCGTTCTGGTACGATGCCATGTCGAGATCAAGAGAGTTCTTTTGGTGCAAGGGCGAGGCATAGGCTGAGCCTGGACCGGTCATGGTTGGGAAGGGGGAGGCTTGGCTCTGGAACTGGGTGTTGATGTTGAGGTCGGCGGCAGGCAGTTGGTCGTTCTGCATGTCGGCCGTGGTGCGAGGGAAGGTGGCGCCGTTGCGCATCATGCTATCCATGGCAGAGGTAGACATGTCGAACTGAAAGTCGTCCATGTCTCCCCCGTTGGGATCACCAAAGTTCATCATGCTCATCCTGCGCGTGTCGGGGCTGCCGAGGTTCATGTGTTGTTGCTGCTGCTGGGGCCCTCTCGCGTAGACGGGCATACTCCGGCGGCGGTTGTCCTTGTCGTTCTGCGCGACGATGGAGTCGAGCGACTGGGCTTCGACCAGATTGAAGGCGTTGATGCCGTCACCATTCATGTTCATCATCATGTTCCCGTTATTGTTGGCCTGGTTGAAGGGCCGGGTGGGATATGGATAGCCATTCATGATCGCGGCCTAGGATGCTCTGGTGTCGAGAGCAGCAAGGAAGGTGGCCCAGCACGGGGTCGTAGGCATCAAAGAGTGTGGCCGGCGCCCGAGGGCACGGAAGTGGTGCGCTATCGCTTCTTGGGCTGGGGGACGACGGTTCGCAGCGGCGGCGGCGGGGCGTGCAGCGTCTGGCAAGCGACATTCGAGGGCGACGACAGCGGGAATGCTCCTCAGCCGCGGCTCTGTGGCAGCGGCACTCGAATCGATATGGGGGCGGAGGATGGGTGAAGTTGGGATGCGAAGAGCGAGCCATGTGTAGCGTCAGTAGAATGCGCTAGGTGCCAAGCCAAAGGCCGCGTGCGGGATAGCTGCAGAAGATGATGGACGCATGGCAGTGGCTTCACGCGAGCAATCAATTGGGGGGCAGGCCGGCGGCACATGCACATGGAGCATAGGCGGAGCGCCATGGGCCTGGGGGGATAAGCAAAGAGTCGGGCGACAGCAACAGCAGGGACCAGCTATGGCATTTTGCACAATGCCATGCTCTGCACTACCGGTGGGACCGATGCACGCAGAACCCCCCTCGCAGCGCCTCACGCATGGCCTGATAATGTGGTGACGGCCATCGGCTGAGCCGCTGAGCCGCTGAGCACCGATCGCTCGATCTATCGGTCCTGAGACTGGAGAATGGACGCATCACATGCACCCCGGCCGAAACGAGTTAGCGGGGATATGTCTTGGCAGCCGCCGGGCTCGAGACTTTTTGGACCAACACGAGCCGACTGTACGCGACGGCAACATGATACTGAGGAGCATAGTGGCGCGGAGCGGTACAGTGTGCTTCAATTCGAGACCATGCTGTCTACTAACAGCCTCAACAGCCCCCCGGGCCCTCGCACGACACCCCCGACAAGCATCCCGCCCGCTGGGACGATTTCTCTCCACCGCGACCGAGTCGATTGAAGCCTCCACCGAAAACAGTCTGAAACAACTCCAGTCGATAGAGGCCCAGCTCAACACCCACCTCCAGCAGCCCGTACCCTCCGTCGACCCCGAGACCCATGGAACCTCCGAGGCTGTCTCCGACAATGTCGCTGAACAGTACTACTTGTACAAGCAGCAGTGTATGACGACCGCCTCCCCTCCCACACTACCCTATTGACAACCCCTAGCCAAGCAGATGGGAAAGCTGGGAACCCAGATTGAGCCCCATTACCAACCGCACACTCTCCTGAACCACCCCCCATCTCCCGCCGACGTCACCCTCGAACTACTCCTCGCCTCCGAGGCCCACCAAGGCCATGTCACTTCGCTATGGAACCCCGCAAACGCACGCTACATCCACGGCATACGCCAGGGCGTTCACATCATCTCACTCGAAGCCACCGCTGCCCACTTACGGCGGTCCGCTAAGGTCGTGCAAGAGGTTGCGAGAAGAGGAGGCATGATTCTGTTCGTCGGCACACGCGATGGCCAAGACAGGGCAGTTGCGCGCGCCGCCGAGCTAGCAAAGGGATACCATCTCTTTGAGCGCTGGATACCAGGAAGCATCACCAACGGCCAGCAGATCCTAGGCAGGTGCAAGACAAAGGTCGTCAACGAGCTAGACGAGGAAGTCCTAGGCTTCGAAGAGCAGCTCTACGACAGACCCGTCCTTCGACCAGACCTGGTCGTGTGCATGAACCCACTGGAGAACTACGTTCTGCTGCACGAGTGTGCGCTGAACAACATTCCCACAATTGGTGTCATTGATACCAACGCAGACCCCACGTGGGTTACCTACCCCATTCCCGCCAATGACGACAGGTAAGGTACAAGTTCTACAACAGTTAGTGTTTCATACTAACACTCTCCAGTCTCCGTTGCATACAAGTCATCGCAGGCGTCCTAGGTCGCGCCGGAGAAGCCGGCCAAAAGCAACGTCTCGCAGCCGCCGCCCAAGGCCATATCACCTACCGCCCAGCACAGGGCCTCACAATAGCTAGTACAGAGTCAGATGACAACAGCGCAGACGTCGGGACCATTACAAGCGGGTCTACATCGCGCATGGGCGAGGGCGTTCCCAGGGAGCGGGTTGACGAAACAGCCGAGACGGTAAACACGGGACTGGGGGATGCGAACGAGATGGCCATCAAGATGGACGAGGTGAACAATCGCGAGAGCCATCGGACCAGGGAGGGTCGAGATATCAAAGTTACTTCATAGAGCATTTATATAGCATGTATATCTACAGCACGAATATCACGCGCATACCACAGATTGACGGACTTGGGTCCTACATCACAATACCACAACTCGATCGACGAGTATCTTTTGCAATCCAACAACAGCAACCCTCCCAGCCCAAACAAATAGACAAACATTCGCGACCGATTTATTCCTAATCCCGAAACTGCCAATCAGCGTTATGGCGATGCGTAGCTCGGTAAAACATGGTAAAAAAAAAGGGCCCAAGCACCCCTCCTCACAGCCCCTTATCGAAACCACTGCCACGCGTTTGGATCGGGAATAGGAGACAGAAAAAGCGACGCCAAAAAAAGCCACAGGTTCCGACGCAGGAACGTGACGTCAGTTTAGCTAGTGCATCGTTCACATCGGGTACTTGGGCCGCGATGCAACCACGGCCTCTCACACAAAGGGGGGGAGGGGTTCTTGGCCCCCGTAGGGAAGCAGGCCCGACTACGAGATATAAAACTACTTGACCGGAAATGGAGACAGGTGAGGCGGTAAAGGAAGGAGATGGGCAAAAGAAGGCAATGAGAGACCTTTAGTCGTTGCAGTAGGAGTATTAGTTGTTTGTTACAAGTACAACAGGAAGATATTATTACGTGGGTTGCTTGCGTCTTCTATGACGAGGCTATCGAAAGGGGGATGGAATGTGAGGTCTATACTGAGAATGTGTTTGGGACTATAGTTGTTTCGGAGCGTCGGCCGAGGCGTTCAAAACGCTGTACTGTCGGTGTAGCTCATCTTTGAGGTCCTAGTCGAGATCATCGGCGCTCGTTTCTGTTGCTTTTGGTGCAGCAGCAGCAGCGGGTTCAGGTGCTTTGCCGTAAAAGTCCAGTTTACCTCCGTTTTGGAGTACACCCATACGGTCGTACAGCGAGCGGGCTCGAACATACGGATCCAGCTTCCAGTAGTTCTGTCTCAGTTGTTCCGCAATGGTATCCCTTTCTTTCCTCTTCTCCTCGGCGGGCGCACCGTCGCCGATACGCACCCACTCAAGCACCGCCATCTCGTAGCTGTCAACGATCTGTTGCCTCTCGCTTTGCAGCTCTTGTTTTGGCTTCTCCTCAGCCATCTTGTCGTTCTCGCCAGGCACAGGCTCGGGGTATTTGTACTCCCACTTCTCATCGCCACCCAATTCAGTTGGAATCTGCGACCTGGGTACGTAATTGCTGAGTTCGTCAATCGTCTTTGCAAAGTGCACCTTGCCGGCGACTACGGGATCCAGCCAGCCCTTGACGATGCTCCAGACGGCGTTGAAAACCCAGGGTGCTCTGTAGACAAGGACAGTCCCAAGTGATTCGGGGTAGTTGGCCTCGAAGCACTTGATCATGAATTTTACCGGCGTGTAGTCCATGTTAGCCATGGAGAAGTCGGTCATGTCGAAGACAATAGTCTGTATTCAGTCAGTGACACTGCACACAGTCTGGGTAAGAGGATAGGCTTACGGCTGTGTCAATCGGTGGCCTCAATAGCATGCGCGCTGTCTCGATCGTGTAGACGGTGAATCTCTCCAGACTCTCTTCCGTCTGCTCGCCAGCTTTATGTAACCTTGCACGAACGAAACACATGGGTCGTCCTTCAATGTCCAGTCCATGCAGATAGCTCTTACCCATGCGCAGCTGTGTCAAGAAGTCGTCTGCGTTCTTCTTTGCCTTGGCATCGCCGCTTGTTGTCTGCATAGCGGCGAGCTCTCCGTTCTTCATGATGTCATCGTCAACATGCATTTCGTTCAGCCTCCACTGCATTGTAGAAATCATCATGACCAGCGCCTTTTCTACGTCCCATTTCCGCGCACGGAGGAATCGAAGCAGGAGAGCATCAGGGTGATCGTGCTTCACCATCATCCAGAAGGTCCTTCGCAGCTCTTCCGGGGGAATATTGGCTATCGCTGCCTTGAATTCTGCGGTCTGGCCAAACTTATCGTCATCGGCGGATATCGACAACCTGCTGATGTCGGACGGGGTAGAGCTTGCAGAAGCGGTCGATGATTTATCGTCTGCGTTCTTCTCGCCCTTGTTCCTCTTGAATACGTTCAATCGGCTCTTCTTCTTGTCCTTCTTGCCGTCCGCGGCTGCCTCACTTGCGGTAGGTGACGCGACCTCTTCAACCCCATTCGCAGCGTCCGGCCCCGCCTCGAGGCCAAAAACCTTCATAACAATCCCCCATAGCTCACGCAGCTTCTTGTCCTCTTCGGGTGTGAGAGTTCCTGGTCGCCCGGCGGGGGTGTTCGGTGCCATGACGAGGTATGAGTCCGTGAGATCCGCGATTTCGAATTGAGCTGATGTGGATTTCTTTGCGGTCTTCGGGTTTGAAGAGCTCTGTATGAAGGGAACAAGTACTGCGCCGCCAATTGTGATACCAGCGACTATTCCAACAGTCCAAAGGTTGGTTCCGCTCTTCTTGTAGGCTGCCGACGCCGTGCTTCGCCGAGTATGATGTAGAAGGTATGCGCGTGTGACCAGAAACGTAGAATTATAGGGGGCAGGTGGGGCAGTGCGCTGCTTGGGAGAACGCGCAGATGGTCGGCACTGGGGTGTAGAGGTGTAAAGTAGTCGTCGTAGGGGCTGTGCGCGAGGCAACATGGAAAGTGTCAGATTGCTGAGCCTCGATATGACAAGTGCTCGCGTCTGCTTAGTGTGACGTCTGCAAAGCTTTCCGGATAGGTCGGACGAAGTATGCAGCCGCAGTTCTTCGTATTAGATACGGCAGCGGAACGCCTTGAAGTAAGCCGCAAGAAAGTGCGTCTTCTAATGATCTGCTGCAAGCAATGTACTGGAGGGCGTATAGGAAAGCATAGTTTTGGTAGCAAGAACCATGGCATCATCGACCAATTGGTCTTAGCGCGATTGCCCTGCGTTGTGGGGTACTGTTTACTTCGTATCAAGCTCCCGAACTAAGACCGCGTTTCACGACATCAAGATCCCTCAGAGTACGACTTGCTAAAACTGCCATTGCTCGCCTGTACTACCGAAATCCAGCAGTAGACACATCTACAACGAGCATACATGGCGTCCACAACACCTACAACAACGCCCTCATACCGACGCACACGCAGCAAATCACCCCGATCACGTCCAACCACGCCCCTCCGCCCGTCTTCCCGCTCCTCGTTACGCGACTCATCCCAACGTGGTCGCGCTGCATCTGCATCTGGCAACGCGCTAGAGGGCTTACAGGATGGCTTTGCTGAGTTGAGCGACGCCATGGCAGATCTCGAGCAAAACTTCTTGCAGTTGCAACTCATGCACGAGAGCCTGGCGCGGTTCTCAGAGAGTTTTGCGGGGTTTCTGTATGGAATGAACATGAACGCTTTCTGCGTAGACTTCCCAGAGGTGCGCCATGTGGACTCGAGAGGAGGAGCCCAAGGAGAGTTGTAACGCGGGGTGGTGCTAACGTGGGAATCGCAGGCGCCCGTTCCAGAATCGTTCAAGCGTCCACAGAACCAGTCCGACCAAAATGCTGCGAACTTCAATCGCTCACAAGGTCCAGAAGATATGGAAGCAACATTCCTGACGACTGACACTTCCTTCGTCGACAATCCACCGAGTAGCAAAATCTCTTCGAAATTCCAAACTCCACAAACGCCAGCGCCTGCTACG